>Ga0307515_10003432_pt1 | contig 33341 bp, 24 predicted proteins | sample 17_EM_MG_FD_194513 | JGI IMG/M metagenome (GOLD analysis project Ga0307515, IMG submission 194513) | Populus trichocarpa ectomycorrhiza microbial communities from riparian zone in the Pacific Northwest, United States - 17_EM | ecosystem: Host-associated > Plants > Roots > Unclassified | place... | reverse complement strand
ACAAGCTCGTTGCGAGACTCGTTGGTGCGGCCGAGGAACCGAATGCTGCTGCAATCGGTATCGAGCACCCTGCCGATCAGGAAGTACTCCCGCTCCAGGCCAGAGACGAACGGGTTCTGAAACGGACGGCGCGCTCTCAGCACGAGGTGCAGCTTGAAACCATCGTAGGTGGCGCTGCGGTGAAAATTGTTCTCGATGCAGCCGGAGACCAGTGGCGACGAGGCCGAGCTGGTGGCGTGGTCCTGGCAGAGCTTCTTGGCCACCTGGTACAGCACCGAGTTGGCGCGGCCGGTTGGATCCTGCGTCAATGCGTCGCTCATGTTGGCGTCGGACAGGCGCAGCGTCACGGCAGGCTTCGCATCGTCAGGCTGGCTTCTGATCAACAGTTCTGTGCCCTGAACCGTGGCGACGAGCTTGCGCACTTGGCCGCCGACGGTGACGGTGAATCTCTTTTCCAATGCGAAGTTCTTGGCCTGGAAGATCGTGTTCGTGCGCAGCGCGTAGTAGTTGGTCGCTGGCGTCGGCAATGCAAAGCGAGCCTGAAACACTTCCGGACGCTCTTTGCGAAAGAAGTCGAAACCCATGGTGTGCGCTGCCTGTTTGTCCTGTTACCGGGGGCAGCATAGGCAGGCACACCGCTGGCGGGTGAGTGCACAAAGTCATCGAGTGCCGTTCAGAGATCGTGTCTTCTGGGAGCGACGAGCCAGAACTTCGGCGACCACGATTGCCTCGACCTGGCCCTGGGTCTCCACGCCCTCGGCCACGATGGTCATCTTCAGCGACTTGCCCATCGTGATGACCGCGTCCGTGATGGCCCGGTCTTCCTGGTTGTCGGGCAAGTCGCGAACGAACGAGCGGTCGACCTTGATCGTGTCGATCGGGAAGCGCTTCACGCCTCGATGCCCGATTCCTTGGGGCCGACCTTGAACGCTGCCTTGCTCGCAATTCCCTGTTCGCCGAGCAGCACCGACATTGCGTCGAACGGCACCGGCCGGCTGATCAGGAAGCCCTGCATCAGGTCGCAGCGCAGCAGCCGAAGCATCTTGGCCTGCTCCTCGGTCTCGACACCTTCGGCAACGACCTCCATGCGCAGTGAATGCGCGAGCGAGATCATCGTCGACACGAGCGTCATGTTGTTCGGGTCGTCGAGCATCGTCATGACGAAAGCGCGGTCGATCTTCAGAGTCTGTGCCGGCAACCTCGACAGGTAGGCGAGCGACGAATAGCCGGTGCCGAAGTCGTCGATCGCCAGGTCCATGCCGAGCGAGCGCAGCGCGTGCAGCTTGCCGATGTTGGATTCGATGTCCTCCATGACCAGGCTCTCGGTGAGTTCGAGGTCGATGCCGTGCGGCGGCGCGCAATGGGAGAGCAGCGCCCGGACCGCGTCGACGAAATCGGGACGCAGAAGCTGCACGGCCGACACGTTCACCGCAATGCGCGGTGCGGCCAGGCCCTGCTCGCGCCAGGCTGCATGATCGAGCGCCGCGCGGCCCAGCGCCCACAAGCCCACGTCGACAATCAGCCCGGTTTCCTCGAGCAATGAAATGAACTTCAGCGGCGGCACCAGCCCCAACACGGGGCTGTTCCAGCGGATCAGCGCCTCGACGCCCGCGATGTGCCGGGTCACCACGTCGACCTTGGGCTGGTAATGGAGCACGAACTCGTCGCGTTCCAACGCGAGGCGCAACTGGCCCTCGAGCGCCAGCCGCTCGGCCACCGCTTCCGTCATGCGAGGGTCGTAGAACAACACCCGGTCGGAACTGTCCTTGGCCTTCTTGAGCGCAGCTTCGGCGTTTCGATACAGGGTCTCGGCATCACCGCCGTCGTTCGGATACAGCGCAATGCCGATCTTGGCGGCGACGCGCAGTTCGCGGCCCTCCAACTGGAACGGCGGCGTGAACCAGCGGCGGTACTTCTCGTCGAACATCCGGCCGACCTCGGCCGCATCGAGCGCGTCGGGCAACAGCACCGCAAAGTGGTCTGCGTCGATACGAGCGAACTGTGTGCGAACACGTGCGTTCTTCCCCAAGCGCTCGGCCACCTGCTTGAGCAGCGCGTCGCCGCCGTGTCGGCCGAATGAATGATTGACAGTCTCGAAGCGCTCCAGGTCGATCATGGCCAGTGCCAGCACCTGCTGCCCGGCACCAGCCGCCGCAATGGCCTGTGTCAGACGTTCGTTGAGCAAGCTGCTGTTGGCCAGACCGGTCAGCGCGTCGTAGTAGGCGAGACGGTTGAGTTTTTCTGCCTGCTGCAGATGGTCGAGCGCGAATGAGATGTCGCTCGCCAACTCCAGCAGCAGCGCCAATTCCTGCTCGTCGAAGGCGTTCGTTTCGGCCGAACACAGGGTGAGGACGCCCATCGCCCTGCCGTCCACGATCAGCGGGAAACACGCCAGTGAGCGCAGGCCGCGAGCCAGCAGTTCACCGCTCAGGTCCGCCAGCGAGGGGTCGCCGGCAATGTCGTTGCAGATGACCGGCTCCATTCGCCGCAGTGCGCGGTTGGCGGGCCGGTCGCTGTGCGGCCCGTCGTCGTGCAGCGTCAGCCGCACCTGGGTGACATAGCTGCCGCCATCGCCGTGCCACGCCACGACCCGCCCATCCAGGGCGTCTGGATCGACAACGCCAACCCAGGCCAGCTCGTAGGCGCCGGCCTCAACGGCGATGCGGCAAGATCCACGAAACAGGTCGTCGCGGTTGTGTACCCGAACGATCAGCGTGTTGATACCGCTCAGCACCGCGTAGACCCGATTCAGGCGGCGGATCTTCTCCTCGGACACCTTGCGATCGGTGACGTCCTCGCCGATGCTCGCCGCGCCGATCGGTTCGCCGGAACCTGAGCGCAAGACTGAGTTGTTCCACTGGATCAATCGCCGCTCGCCGGAGCGATTGACGATCTCACTCAACTGGTGTGCGCCGCTCGGGTCACCGGCCAACACGGCGGCGTGGACACCCTTCAAGTCGGCCATCTCGGGCGGAACGAACAGCTCGAACCAGTCTTTCCCCAGCACCTCTTCGCGACGCCAGCCGGTCAGCTGCAGCAGGTAGTCGTTGGCGTAGGTGATGCGCGCTTCGCGGTCAACCATCATCGACACCAGCTGGACGTTGCCGAGCATGTCGCCGAAGCGCCGCTCGCTCTCACGCAAGTCCTGCTCGGCGCGTTTTTGTTCGGTCACGTCTTGCAACGTGCTGAACCAGCGCAGGTTGCCGTTCGCGTCGCCGCGCCCCATCAAAGGCTCGATCTCCTGGTGAACGTGAACCCACCCGCCGTCACTGCGCTGTAATCGATAGTCGAGACAGGTTGCCTTGCCCGCCACAGCCGCCTGAATACTGGTTTCGCGAAACAAGGCGCGGTCTTCAGGGTGCAGGGTGGTCAGCCAGTCACGGGTACTCTCGGGCACGCTGTTCGCATCGATACCGAGCAACTTCGGCAGCGATTCAGACCAACTTTCGAATGACCCGTCCGGCCGGGTGATCACGTGCGCGAGCTTGGCCAGCGTCTGGGCGTGACGCAGGCCAGCCTCGCGCTCGCGCAACTCCTGTTGCAGGCCTGCCTGCTTGCTGATGTCTTCGGCGATACCGGCGATGCGGTAGACCACGCCGCCCTCATCTCGAATCGGAAAGCCGCGTGTGCTGATCCAGCGCAGGCTGCCATCGGGCCGAACGATCCGGCATTCGTAGGCGAATTGGCCTGCCTCGTCGCGTTCTTCAATGCCGCGCCGCGCGGTGTCCAGGTCGTCAGGATGGATAGCGGCCATCCAGGACAGCGGGTCGGCGTTCAGGCTTTCGCAACTGCGGCCCCAGATCTCTTCGTAGGCCGGGCTGATGTAGAGAACCTGCGCAAAGTCGGCGCTGACGAGAAAGAACACCTCGCTGATGTTTTCGGCCAGTTGCCGAAAGCGCAGTTCGCTCTCGCGCAGCCTCTCAGCCGCGGCTTGGCGTTCGATGATCTCGTCTTGCAGCTTGTCGGCGCTGTGCTGCATCTCCAGGTACAGGCTGCCGTTTTCGTAGATCCGGCCGGCCTGTGCGGCGTGGATGGCCAACAGCCGTTCGTCATCTTCGCCGAAGCTCTCGGCGCCGAGCTTGTCGATCAGAAGAATCCAGCCATGAGCCTGCTTCAGCGAGACGATCGGCGCGATCAGGCACGAATGCACCGGTGGATAGGCGCCCAACAGGCCAACGGCCAAGGGATCGCCGCCGGGGTTGCAAAAGCGCCGCGGCTTGCGCTCACGCATCACCTGGCGCGGCATGTCGTCCACGTCGACGTTCTGTTGCTTCACCCGCTCGGCGTCGGCATCGGCCATCCCCGAGGTCGTGATGATCGTCGGCGTTGACTGCGCCGTGTCTTTGACGCCGAGGATGGCGTAGCGCGCACCGATCAGGTCGCGTGCGCCGCGGCATACCTTGTCGAGCAAGACCCCGGGGTCGCGTTCCGAAGCGAGCTGAAGGTTCAGTTCGGTCAAGGCTGAAAGCCGCTGGTTGGCACGTTCCAGCTGATCAGCCTTTTGCACCAGCTTGTCAGCCAGCAGTCGGCGATGCTCGCGGTCGAAGGTCGCCTCGTCCGCGGGTGGCTCGGCCGGCCTGCCGCAGCCCAGGGCTCGATCGATGGCCTGAAGCACCTGCTCTGACTTGCACGGCTTGAGCAGCACCTGCGAGACACCGCATGAAAGCGCCAGGTTGCGTGCCTCGTGCTCGAGGAAAGTCGCGGTGTAGAAGATCACCGCGGTATTGGCGATGGCAGGTTCAGCACGCAGTTGTCGAACAAATTCATACCCGTCCATCGTGGGCATCAGGATGTCGCAGACGACCAGGTCAGGACGCTGGGCTCGAACCTGTTCCAACGCCACACTCCCGTCTGACGCTTCAATGGCCTCGTGTCCGGCGCAAGTCATCAGCGCCACGAGCACCTTGCGGTTCGTGGGCTGGTCGTCGACGACGAGAATCTTTGCCATGGGACAGACCGCCTTCTCTCGGGCGTCTGCATGGGCGCCGAGCTGGAAGATCGCCGGAAAAATGCCTCGACATGGATTGTCGGGTTCGCCCGACTGCGGGAGGCTTCCGTTGAACCTGCCCGCCAGGGCTCCTGGCGATTCGTTTGCGGGGTTGACCTGACTCGTTGGGAAGTGAGCGCCCGGCTTGGGTGCGCCCGCATCTGACACCAACGCTCAATTGCAGTCGGCTGTGGACCAGAAGGCAATTGACGATACGCCGAGCGTGGGAAGCCCGCAAGTAATGTGACAGTCGGGAGACCAAAGTCACCCTCTTCGACGCGTGGCCAACACCAGGGCCGAATGACATCGACGTCGCCCCCAGCAGTTGATCCACCACTTGCCTCGTTATTGGTTTAGGCTATTGCTTGCACCTGCTCTTTGGACGTGACGGCGAGGCAGATGCAAGGGAGCCCAAAAATGAACAAGCGCTTCGACGCCACGGTGCTGGCCGAAAACCCAGACGCCATGATGGTGCTCGACACCAGCGGCAAGGTCTTGACCTGGAACGCGGCGGCCGAAGCCATCTTCGGCTACTCGGCGGTGGAAGCGATCGGCCCGCCGCTCGCCGAACTGATCGTCGGGCCGGACCAACGCGAAGAGTTCGGCCGCGTGCTGCGCGAAGCCGAGGCGAACGGGCTGTGCGTCGATGAATCGATCAGGCGGCGCAAGGACGGGGCACGGCTCAACGTCAGCGGCTCGACCAAGGCCGTGCGGGGGCTTGGCGGTCAGCTCGAGTGCTTTGTCGTCACCCAAAAGGACGTCACCTCGCTCAAGGTGGTGCGCGACACCAAGCTCGTCGAGGCCAAGTACCGTGACCTGCTCGAGTACACGCCCGACGCCATCCTGATCGTCAACGTCACCGGGCGTATGGTGCTGGCCAACGCACAGATGCAGGAGGTGTTCGGCTACACGCGGCAGGAGCTACTTGGCCAGCCGGTCGAGATGCTGTTGCCGCAGCGCTACCGGCAGCAACACCTGGGCCACCGCGGCGGTTTCTTCGAACAACCCCGCACAAGGTCGATGGGCGCCGGGCTTCAGTTGTTCGGCCAGCGGCGCAATGGGGAAGAGTTTCCGGTCGAGATCAGCCTGAGCCCTCTCGAGACCGAGGAGGGGATCATGGTGATGTGCGCGGTGCGCGACATTGCCGATCGCCAAGAGGCACGCAGCAAGGCCGATCGCAAGTTTCGCGACCTGCTCGAGTCGGCGCCCGACGCGATGGTCATCGTCGACGAGAGCGGCAAGATCGTGCTCGTCAACTCCCAGACCGTGACGCTTTTCGGCTGGAAGCACGAGGAGTTGCTCGGGCAGCCCGTGGAGACCTTGGTGCCGAAGCGCTTTCGCAATGCGCACCCTGCTCACCGGTCCAGCTTCTTTGCCCAACCGAAGCTGCGCCAGATGGGCGCGGGGCTGCAGCTGTACGGCCTGCGCAAGGACAACAGCGAGTTTCCGGTCGAGATCAGCCTGAGCCCCATCCAGACCGAAGACGGGCTGCTGATCGCCAGCGCCATTCGCGACGCCAGCGATCGAAAGCGTAGCGAACTGCTATTGCAAGAGGCCAACCGGCTGAAGAGCGAGTTTCTTGCCAACATGTCGCACGAATTGCGCACACCCTTGAACGGCATTCTCGGTTTCTCGGAGCTGCTCGTCGATCAACGGTTCGGCCCGCTCAACGACAAGCAGCGCGAGTACATCGGCGACATCCATGAATGCGGCAGGCACCTGCTTCAGTTGATCAACGACGTGCTGGATCTGTCGAAGGTCGAGGCCGGCAAGATGGAGAACTGCATCGAGGCGTTCTCGCCGCAAGCGGCGATCTCCGCTGTTTGTGCTGTGATTGCCCCTTTGGCCCAAAGGAAGCGCATTCAACTCCACTCGCCGCCAGGCTCGACCATCGAGGTGGTTGAACTCGATCAGCAGAAGTTCAAGCAGATCCTGCTCAATCTGATGTCCAACGCGGTCAAGTTCACCGACGTCGGCGGACAGATCTACGTCGGGCTCGAGGCGGAAGGGTCGGACACGCTGCGCTTGTCGGTGCGCGATACCGGCATCGGCATCGCACCCGCCGACATGAAAGGCCTGTTCGAGGCGTTTCGTCAACTGGACAGCGGCCCTGCTCGACGCCAGGAGGGGACGGGCCTCGGGCTCGCGCTGAGCCGCAAGCTGGCCGAGTTGCAAGGCGGGCGCATCGAGGTTCACAGCGAGCCAGGCGTCGGCAGCACCTTTTGTGTGCTGCTGCCGCGGTCCCTCAATGAATTGCCGGTCGTCGAATTGGCGGCAACATGATCGCGCGTATTCTCGTCGTCGACGACAACCAGCTCAATCGCAAGCTGGCCTGTGATCTGCTGGAGCTGGAAGGCTACGAACTGCAGCAATGCGAGAACGCCGACCAGGTGTTCGAACTGCTGGCGCGCGGGGCAGCGCCCGACCTGATCCTGATGGACATTTCTTTGCCCGGGATGGACGGCCTGACCCTGACACGGCAGCTCAAGGCCGACCCTCGTCAGGCGTCAATCCCCATCGTCGCGATGACCGCCTTCGCGATGAAAGGCGACGACCAGAAGGCGCTCGCTGCCGGTTGCAGCGGCTACATCACCAAGCCGATCGACACCCGGCGCCTGCCCACCCAGGTGGCCGAAGCGCTGGCGGCCGGTCGGCAGGAGCGGCAGCGCCTGAAGATCATGATCGTCGAGGACCACCGCATCGACATGAAGCTGGCCGGCGAACGTGCGCGGCTCAGCGGCCATCTGGTGCTCAGCAACACCACGGCCGAGCAGGCCCTGGCCAGCCTCAGCGAGGGGCACCCCGACGTGGTCTTGCTCGACCTCAATCTACCGGGAATGGATGGCCTGAGCTTTGTTCAAGTGCTGAAGGCCAACCCGGAAACCAGCAGCCTGCCCATCGTCGCCATCACGGCCTACCCAGACGAATTTCATCGCATCGAGATGATGGCGGCCGGCTGCGCCGCCTACCTGGTCAAGCCCATCGACACGCGGCAACTTCTGCAGGAACTGGAACGCGCCTCGGTCAATCGGCTGCCGTAGCCCTGCTTGTAATGAATGCATCCGTAGTAGCTGGCCAGCAAATACGACAGACCCGTCGCCAGCAACCCGGCGCGCAGGCCGCCCAGATATGCACTGAGCATGATCGGCATGGTGAAGATCACCAGGGTCGGTCGCCCACCGAGCGGACCATCGAGCGCAATGCGCAAACCAAGCGTGGCGAACGTCACCAACGTCGCAAGCACATAGACAGGCCACGGCTTCAGCGGAATCGAGTCAATGAGAAATCGTACGGCCGCGCCGCGTGCTTCGGCGGCAGGGTTCGCAACGGCGGGGTTGCAGATGTCATGAGTCACGGCCAATCTCCGAACCAGAGCGAATCAGGCTGGCGGCGGGAGGATGCCTGAACCAACGCGCTCAAACGATTCATTGCCCAAGAGCTGTCGAAACGCCCGTCGCCGCCGGGTTCACGAGACAGCGCAGATCGCGCTTGAGAAAGCGGCTCATTTCGTCGGCGGTGATCGGTTTGCTGAGGAAGTAGCCCTGGATTTCGTCGCAGCCTTGGGCACGCAGGTAGCCCATTTGCCCGAGCGTCTCGACGCCCTCGGCCACCACCTTCATGCGCAGGCGATGGGCCAGCGCGATGATCCCTGCTGTCAGGTTGGCTGCGTCCTCATCTCCGGGCAGATCTTTGACGAACGATCGGTCGATCTTCAGTGTGCCCAATGGGAAGGTTCGCAGATACGACAAGGACGAATACCCGGTGCCGAAATCGTCGATGGCCAGGGACACGCCCAGATCGCGCAACTCGCGCAGCCGCAGTGCGGCTTGGGTCGGGTTGCGCATCACGCCGCTCTCGGTGATCTCGAATTCGAACTGCCCCGGTTCGAGGCCTGCGTCTGCAATGATCGCCGCCACTTCCTCGGCCAACCGGGGACGGTCCAGCTGCCGCGCCGCGAGGTTGACGCTGACCTGTACGGCGTGACCCTGATCCTGCCAAATCTTCGCGTCTTGGCAAGCCACTTGCAGTGCCCAGTGTCCAAAACTGTCGATCAGCCCGATGTCTTCCGCGACAGGGATGAACTGCAGCGGTGAGACCAAGCCCAACGAGGGATGTCGCCAGCGCATCAGCGCCTCCACCCCGGTGACCCGAGCCGTGGCGAGATTCAGCTTCGGCTGGTAGACGAGGAACAGCTCGTTTCGCTCCAGCGCACGGGGCAGGCCACTCTCCAGCGCCAACCGCTGCTGGCTCTGTGCATTCATCTGAACGGAGTAGAAATGGTGGTGACCCGGTCCCGTCTCTTTGGCTCGGTACATCGCCGCATCGGCGTTCATCAAGAGGGTTTCGACATCTTGTCCGTCGTCTGGAAAGATGCTGATGCCGACGCTCGCTGTCGTCGGCAGTTCGCGCCCGTTCACTTCGAACGGCATGCTGAATCGACTCAGCACTTTGGTCAGCGGCGCCACCACCTCGGCGGCACTGTTCAGGCCTTCCAGGATCAACACGAATTCGTCGCCACCGAAACGGGCCACTGTGTCGCTCTCGCGCACGCTGTTCCGCAGACGGTCGGCGCAGGCGCGCAGCAACACGTCGCCGGCGCTGTGGCCCAGACTGTCGTTGACATACTTGAAGCGGTCGAGGTCCATGAACAAGACCGCGACCTTGCTTTGATCCCGCGCACCGCGCTGGATGGCGTGCTCCAGCCGCTCTTGCAGCAAAGGCCGACTGGCCAGACCCGTCAGCGTGTCATGGTAGGCCGCATGGCGCAACGCCGTCTCGGCTTGCTTGCGCTGAAGGTACTGGGCCAACTGACTGGCAATGGAGCGCAGGAAGCCTTCGATCTCGCGATCGACACCGACCGGCGAACGGCTGAAGAACTCGAGCGCCGCGAACTGCGCCCCCGCAATGACCGGGATGACGACGGCCGCCTGCAGGCCGCTGCGGCCGGCGATCTGGTCGAGTGTCGGTGAAGCGTCGGCCGCGGGGATCGCTCGCCACACTGGAATGGCGGTGACCCAGGCCGCGTCAAGATGGCCGCCCTCACGTGGCCCGCTGAAGCCTCGCACGGTGGCGACGAACTCCTGCGCGGCTGCATCATCGGCCGCCGCCCAAGCGCCCAGGCAGCGCACCTGGGCGTCGAGGCCCAGCCCCCAGCACACGGCAGCGTGCCAACCCAGCTGCGCCCCGGCCGACGACAGGATGTAGGCCACCGCGCGCTCGGTCTCGACGTCTGCGGCCAGCTTTCGCGCGATGTCATTGGCCAGTTCCATCCGCAAGGCAGACTGCTTGTGGGTGGTCTCGTCGCGCACGGCGGCGCGCACGGTGGTAGCGCCGCTCTCCGTGGATCGTTGCAAGTTGACGTGCACCCACCGATCGGTCCCGTCGGGAGTGTGCACGCGGTGCTCGAGCTCAACGGGCGCATCGCCTTGCTCGGCATGCGCGATGGCCTCGCGCAACTCGGCCCGGTGCACCTCGGGCATCAGCGTCAGCAGCCGCGCCAGCGTGGGTGTCTCCGCTGTCGCGGTGAGCCCGTAGATGCGCAGTGCCTCGTCGGAGCATTCGACCTCGCCGGTCTGCGCATCGAGCACCCAGCTGCCCAGCTTCGCCAACCCCTGCGCTTGCGCCAATCGCTGCTGGCTGGCCCGCAGCATGCGCGACAGGTCTTGCGCATCCACCAGCGCCTTGTTCTTGGTTTGCAGCAGAAACAGCAAGTCGACGACAGGATCGTGGACAGCGAAATCGCTGAGCGTCAGCCCGATCCGGGTCACGTCGACCATCTCGACGACCCAGGGCGAACCGAGGAAGAACAATTGCCGATCGCGGGCGACGAACTCTCCGCGCAGCCGCAACGGCCCCTCCCGATACTGCAGTACAAACAGCGACTTGTCGCGCTGACGGATCGCATCGAAATCCATGCGCTGCATGACCGGCCGCTGGACGATGAAGTGTTCGCCGAACGCTGCACCCTCGATCAGCGGTGGGCACAGGCGACTCAGCACCGAGCCGCTCTGCAGCACCCGCAGTTGCTGGTCGAGCACGATGTGAAACGGGAACGCGGCAGCGAACTGCGGCGGTGACAGGTTCAGTGCTGTGGCGGACATCACTGCAGGGGTGAGGCTCCCGCACCGATGTAGTCGATGCGGAAAACGTCGTGGTCGTTTTTCCCGCGATGGGCTGTTTGCCGAACGCTGACTTCCTGAGAGAACCGCTTGCCCAGGCCCTTGATCAACCCGATCACCATCGGCGCCAATCCGGCGCGCTCGCTGCGGTAGTGCAGCAACAGCCCCGGGTCGCCTTCGATCTGCTCCACTTCGAAAGAGGGCGGCCGCAGAGCGGGAAAGCTCATCGCCACGTGGCTGTGCAGATTGTCCAGGTTGTTCAGGAACGAGCGCAGATCCGAGCCGAACATCGCAAGCATTTCGCCGTAGCCCGCCTGCGCGGTGTAGAGCACCCAGTGCTCACCGAAGGCTTCCAGAATTTCAGCTGCATCCAGGCCCAGCACCTCGCTGGCTGCGCCCACGAGCTTGTACGTGATGTCGTCCGGGTAGCCGTCCATCGAGACGAACATGTCCTGAGGGATGCCGGCGCCCTCTCGGATCCTGTTCCAGGCGGTGTTGCCGAACCGCTTCTTGACGAAGTCCTCCAGCGCCTGATTGACCAGACCGTACATGTCAGTCCTCCTTGAACATTTGGGTGATGCTCCCCCTCGATAGCATCAATGCGCCCTGGTCGTCTGTTCGGTAGCACCCTCCGGCGCGCCAATGCGCAGCCGGACGGTGGCATCCCGGATGACGCCGCAGTCGAGCAGGATCGTCTTGCGCTGGCCGACCATGCCCGCGGCATGCTCACGTTCCTTTATGGCCACGGGCAGAAGAGCCTCGTAGGCGGCAGCCGCCCCGGCACGGTCGCCCCGGCGAAAACATGCCATGACCGCGACGAGAAGCTCCGGGTGCGGATAGCCGGTGAAGAAGCCGTCAGCGCCGTGCTCGAGCTCATGCAGGCAATGTACACCGCCCAGCCCACCGAAGATCCGGATGCGGGCTCCAAGTTGGGCCCGCACCATGGCCATCTTCACGGCCGTGGGTTCGTCTTCCAGCTTGATGCCGCAGACCTGCGGCACGGTGTCGACCAGGGCCTGAACCAGGCTCACCGGCAGCCGTGCGCCGAACTTCGGGTTGTCGAGCAGGATGATCGGCAGGCGCACAGACCGCGCGATGGCGCCGACATGCACCAGCACCTCCTGCGCGCTGCCCATCGGCGGTTTGACCAGCAGCCCCGTTGCGCCGCAGTTGGCCGCGGCGTGGGCTTGGGCCAGCGCACGATCGGTGCGGCCTTCCAAGATGCCGACGACGACCGGCGCGCGGCCGGCAGATCGACGAACAACGCGCTGGATCACGCATTGGCGCTCGGCGTCATCGAGCAAGTCCCCTTCGCCGGCAAGGCTGGCCGGCACCAGCCCGACGGCGCCGCCGATCAGGTAGTGCTCCACCACGCGGTCCAGGCTCTCCATGTCCAGGCTTCCGCCCGCCGCCATCGGCGTCGGCAGCACCGCGAACAGTCCTTGCAACCAGGTGGGCAGACGGTTCATGGGGGCGCCTTCAATCGACCGCGGTCAGGTTGACATCGGCGACCCGTTCAGCCTCGCGCAGCACGCCGTCGAAGAACAGGCAGCGTGCGTCCATGGCGGTGCGGATCGCCTGCTCCACGAGAAGTTCGTCCTCGATCGTGCGCAGCATCGGCAACAAGATGGCTTCGAGCTTGTCAGCATGTCCATCATCGGCATCAATGTGCACCTCGAAGAACATCAGCGCCTCCCTGTCGAAGGTGCCGGCCTGCCGCAGCGCCCCTTGGATGTGCGAGTACAGCGCCGCGACGATGCCTTCCGAGGCATAGCACAAGGCGCCCAGGATGCCCGCAACGCCGTAGCGGTCACCCAGGCGCCGGTAGGTGTCGATCAACGCCGCGGTCTCGGGCAGTGCCGGCACGGCCGACAGGTGAACGTCATCCACCCCCAGTGCCCGCGTGAACTGCCTGAACAGGGCCGCATGGGCCCGCTGCGGATCGCCTTCTCCCAGTTCCTCCCACAGGTTCTCGCCAATCACGATGCGCGCGTCTTCTTGCGGGCAAGCTGCCAGGGCCAAGGCCAGAAAGCTCGGGAACTGATGACAGAACTTGTACATCTGTGTGCCAAGCACGCGCACCTGTGCGAGCGTGAGCTGGCCCGCACGGCAGCGCTCAACGAAGGGATGCGACCAAAGCGGGTGGTTTTGAGCGACTTGCCGGAACCGTGTCTGAACGTCGGGGGTCAGTTGGGTGATTTCGGACTGGAGTGACTTCATGCGGCTGGCCTTGGGGGAATCGGGTGACAGGGGTTCAAGCACGGACGACCTTGACGGCCATGTGCAGCGGAAGATCGAAGAGCGGACCGAAGAAGTCCTGGTCCATGTCCACCATCTCGCGGGTGACGGTCAGCTCGGTCACGGTCGGCATCGCGGCAAATCCCGCCTCGCGCAGGCCCTCGAAGTAGTCCTGCAGGGTCTTGTGCACCAGCTGCACGTCGAGTGCACTGCCGTCGCGCTTCCAGATCCGCCCGCTGAACAGGCTGTTGCGGGCGCTGAAGTACCCGGCGGAGCCGATGTCGAAATAGAACGGCGGCGCCGGCTTGCGCATGAACGCGAATGCCGGGTGCGGCACGGCGAACACGAACTGTCCCCCCGGTTTCAGCATGCGATGCACGTTGGCCATGGCCTGGTGCATCTGCGTGACGTTGAGGTAATTGAACAGAAACACGGCAACGACGAGGTCGACGCTGGCATCACCAAGATCAGCCGTGACCGCATCGGCCGTCTCGTAGCGGATACCCAGTGGTTCTGTGCGCTCGGCCTGGCGAGCGAGCTCGATCATGCGCTCGGAGACATCGAGCCCCACCACCTGCGCACCGCGCTGGCGCAGCATCCGGCTGCAGTAGCCTTCGCCGCACCCGAGGTCGAGAACCAACTTGTCTGCAAGCGGTTCGCACAGCGCCATCACCTGCGGCCGGGCCGTGTAGTCGGACAAGGAGCTGGGCTGATGTCTCGACCAGTTGGCCGCAGTCTGGTCATACAACGTGCGGGCGTCGGTTGGCATGTTCATGTCGAGCTGTCCTTGGGTTGCGGCGAGGCGGGTCGAGGGCCAATGGCGCTCGACCAGGAACGTGGAGAAAGCTTGGGTCAGTGCGCGATCGTCAATCCGGCGAGCGTGGACCACGCGCGCCAATGCGCCGTGGTCCGCCCTGATCGGGGTCGTGACGTTCGGGGGTGGTTTGAGCCTAGGCGGGTCCGCTGAGGGCAACGCGGCATCACGCCGTTCACGCAGTCAGGGGTCAGTCGCTCGTACGCAGATGCCTGTCAAAGGCATCACCCCGGAGTTCGAAGCGAACTCGCACCGGCAATCGAGCCGTGTGACAGGTTACGGGAACTGCTTTGCGTGCAAGGGACCTTGCAGAACCATCTTGCAGCAGATCGCGCCGGCCTATCGAGAGAACAGCTGGCCGATCACAGCGCTGATCGCAGCGCAGGCTGGCACATCACCACGGAACTCATCGCTGGCTCTCCTCCAGCGCCGTAGCCGCATCGCTGAACTGCAGATTGTCGATGTGGTCACGCACGAGTTCATACGAACTCGCACTCAGATGCCGTCGCAGTTGTGGCGAGATGGTGCGGAAGCGGTCCATCGCGGACAGGCTTTGCTGACGCAGCAAATCCACCAGATCGGCCAAGGCCCGAGGTTCGAGTTCTTCTTCGGATGCCACTTCTTCCTCGGTGTTCCCATAAGAAGCGTTGAGCGCAGGCGCGGCGCTCTCTTTCAGCCGTTGCAAGAGCGCGGCAAGGCTCGCCGCGAGATCCGATGCCAGGTCCACCTCGCCGGCAACACAGGCGGCTTCGGCCTCACCCGCCAGTTGGTGGATCGCCTTGGCGCCCAACATGCCTGCACTGCCCCTGAGCTTGTGCATGCGGCCACCGTGGGTCGCGAGCACCGCCGGTTCCATCGCCACGGCTGGGATGGCGATGTCGGAAAACTCGGCGAACAGGTGCTTGAGCATCGATCGGAACAGGTCGAAGTCGCCGCCCAGACGCCCTCGCGCGTCACTCGAATCAATGCCCTCGATCTCCAGCCACGCGCCGCCCACTTGAACCGGCGACTCAGAAGCCACTTCTGGCTTGGGGGAGGACGGGACAGCGGGTGTGACGTGGCGCAGGATGCTGCTGACCAAGGACTTCGCGTCATAGGGCTTGGTGATATAGCCATCCATTCCGGACGCGGTGGCGCGCTGACGCTCGCTGCTCAACGCACCGGCGGTCAGCGCGATGATCGGCAAGTCCGCCAGCCGCAGTTCGAGTCGAATTCGGCGTGTTGCATCGTGCCCGTCGAGCACCGGCATCTGGACATCCATCAACACCAGGTCGATGGCGCGCGGCTCGGCCTGGATGCGCTCAAAAGCCTCCAACCCATTCTTGGCGAGACTGACTTGCGCGCCTTCCAGCTCGAGAATGCGCCTGGTCACGTCCAGGTTGATGTCGCTGTCGTCCACGACGAGGATGCGCAAGCCCTGCAGAGCGTGTTCACCCGGCAGGGGCGCGGGCGCGAGCAGGCGAGCCAGCTCGTGCGACGAGATCAGTGCGAACTCCAGCGTCACCCTGAACTCGCTTCCGACCCCCGGTGTGCTGTCCAGGCTCACCTCGCCACCCATCAGGCCCACCAGGCGCTTGACGATCGACAAGCCCAGCCCCGTGCCGCCGAAGCGCCGGGTGATGGACGCATCGGCCTGGGCGAAGGGCTCGAACAACCTTTCTTTGACTTCGGGCGCAATGCCGATTCCGGTGTCTTGCACCGCGAAGCACAGCGTCACGTGGTCTCTGGTGGACTCGAGTTGGCGCACGCGCAACTTGACACCGCCGTGCTCGGTGAACTTGACGGCGTTGGAAAGCAGGTTGGTGAGGATCTGGCTGAGACGCACGGCGTCGCCCTCCACTGCCGCCGGCAAGGCATTGGGCGCGTCGATCTCGAAACCCACGCCCTTGGCATCGGCCTGCACCGAAATCACCTCCCCCAGTTCCTTCAGCAGGCTGCGCAGGCTGAAGGCGGCGCGTTCGACGATCAGCTCGCCTGCCTCGATCTTCGAGAGGTCGAGCACGTTGTTGAGCACCACCAGCAGCGACTTGCTCGCCAGCTTGACCTTGGCCAAGAAGGACAGCTGTTCCTCGTTCAAGCTTGTCTGCCCGAGAAGGTAAGACAGGCCGATCACCGCGTTCATGGGCGTGCGGATCTCGTGGCTCATGTTGGCGAGGAACTCGCTCTTGGCGCGGTTCGCCTGTTCGGCCCTGTGCGTGGCTTCGCGCAGCGATTCTTCGTATTGCTTGCGCTCGGTGATGTCGCGCGCAGCCGCAAAGACGCCCTGCAGTCTTCGGTCGCGGTCGTAGAAGGTGGTCGCGTTGTACGACACCACGGTTTCCTTGCCGTCCCGGTCGCGCGCAGTCAGCTCGTAGTTGGTGACCTTCTGTTGGGCCAGCACCAGCCTGATGCCCGCCTCGGCCCGCTCCGGGTCTGTGAAGTAGTTCTTGAACGGCGCGCCGATCAGCTCGTCGCGCGTGCAGCCGGTGAGCGCCTCCGTCTGCTTGTTGACGTCGGTGATGATGCCGCGCGGGTCGGTCGCCATCAGCGCGTCGACATTCGATTCGATCAAGGACCGCGTATAGAAGTGCTGGTCGCGCAGTCGCTGGTCGAGCTTCTTGCGTTCCTCTTCAATCTGCTGGCGTACCGTGTTGTCGGTGCCGATCAGCAGGTAGCCGATGATGGCGTCTTGCGGGTCGCGCAGGGCCGTCACCGACACGACCGCCGGGAAGCGGCTCCCGTCCTTGCGGACCTTGGTGAGTTCGTAGATGTCTTCGATCCCACGCGATGCCTTGAATGCCAGCGCCTCGAAGCCCGGTGCGATCGGGACGCCGAACTCCGCGCTCAGCGCCTGCGCCCGCGCGATCACTTCCTGGGGGTCATGCAGGTCGGCCGGCGTGATCTTGTTCATCACCTCGGCGGCGGTGTAGCCCATCATCCTTTCGGCGCCGACGTTGAAGATCTGGATCACGCCCTTTGCGTCGGTGGCGATGCTCGAGAAGTTGGCGCTGTTGAAGATGGCGCTTTGCAAGGCGCCCGCCTTGAGCAAGGCTTCTTCGGCGCGCTTGCGGGCCGTGTTGTCGGTGCCGATCAGCAGATAGCCGATGATGGTGTCCTGCGCGTCGCGCAGGGCGGTGACGGAAACGACCGCCGGAAACCGGCTGCCATCTTTTCTGATGTAGGTCAGCTCGTACATGTCCTCGATGCCGCGCGAGGCCTTGAACACCAGGGCCTCGAAGCCCGGTGCAATCGGGGTGTCCAGTTCGACGCTGAGTTCCTTCGCGCGCGCAATCACTTCCTGAGGGTCGGATATGTCGGCCGGAGTGATCTTGTTCACCACGTCGGCGGCGGCATAACCCAGCATGCGTTCGGCGCCGACGTTGAAGATCTGGATCACGCCTTTCGCATCGGTGGCGATGCTCGAAAAGTTGGCGCTGTTGAAAATCGCGCTCTGCAAGGCACCGGTTTTCAGCAAGGCCTCCTGGCGACGGGCTTCGGCTATAGACTCCTTCGAGCCGGCATCGGGGCGCCGAAGAACGGGGTGGCGAACTTTCTTGTTCATGGTCGACCTTGGTCTGGCAGCATTTCACGCACGCGTCCCGCCTTCCGGTGGCGCCTCACGAATGAAGGGGCCGATCCTGCGGGCCGCCTGCGGTGCATCGATGTCGGCAATGTCCAGCAGCTGGGCATGGGCCCGACCGGCACGCTTGGCGCTGTACAAGGCCTTGTCGGCGGCCTGAATCAAGTCCTTCGCGGCGCAGTGCGCGTCCATGTCGCTCCTGAAGCGTGAATCGGCCGTCGGCGGTACCCAGCACGGGCTGCCGTCGTCGTAGCAGCCGATGCCGATGCTCACGGTGACATGGCCGGCCGTCGGCGACGTCTCGTGCACGATGCCCATCGCTTCGATGGCACCGAGAATGTCGTGGGCCACGTGCTCCGCCCCGCTTCGTGGCGTCTGCGGAAGCATGACAACGAACTCCTCGCCACCGTAGCGCGCGACCAGATCCGCCGGACGCAGGCTGGATCCCAGCAAGGTTTGCGCGACGGATCGCAGGCAGACATCGCCCGCCGGGTGACCGTAGTGGTCGTTGAACAGCTTGAAGTGGTCGATGTCGATCATGAGCAAGGCCAGCGGTTCGCCCGATCGCCGCGTGCGGCGCCACTCACGTTCCAGAGACTCGTCGAATCCGCGCCGATTGGCGACGCCGGTCAGAACATCCATCGTGGCGATGCGGCGCAGATCGTCGGCCAATTGCTTGACGCGCAGCTGGGTCTTCACGCGGGCCACCACGAGCGGTGCGCTGACGGGTTTGGCGATGAAGTCCGCCGCACCAAGGTCGAAGCCCGACACCTCGAACTCCGGGTCGGTGTGGCTGGTGACGAAGATCACCGGCACGTCGGCGAGCGCGGGGTCGGCCTTCAGTTCTTCGCAAACCTCGAAGCCGCTCATGCCCGGCAATTCTGCGTCGAGCAGCACCACGTCGGGCGTCGATTCGTGAATCAGCCGCAGCGCGTCTTCTCCGCTGGTGGCAAACCGCAAACGGCCCACCTCGTGCAGGATTTTTCCCAGCAACTGAATCGTGGCGGGATCGTCGTCGACCAGCAGGATGTCAGTCATTGATGTCAGGCTGGTTGAGCGACACACCTGGGTCGGGCACGCCGGGCAGCACGATGGTGAAGCAGCTTCCCTGACCGGGCTCGCTCTCCACTCGCAACTGCCCGTGCATCGCTTCCACGAGCTGGCGCGTGATGACGAGGCCGAGGCCGGTGCCGGGAGCCGCATCGCTTTGCCTGCCAAGGCGGTTGAACGGTTCGAACAAGTGCTGCAGCTGCAGCGCATCCATGCCCATGCCGCTGTCGCGCACCGAGAGGGCAACCTCTTGCGAATCGCCCCTCACCTCGATGGACACCGAGCCGCCTGGCCGGTTGTACTTGATGGCGTTCGTCAGCAGGTTCACCAGGCACTGGTGCAGGCGGGCAGCATCGGCGCAAACGCGATTCGACGGTGCCACTCGCGGCAAGGACAGCGTCACGACGGCCTGCTCCGCCAGCGCTGAGACAGTGGCAGCAGCATCTTGCACACACTGGGCCGCATCGATGGGAACCAGATCAATCGTCAACTTGCCGCTTTCGAAGCGGCCAATGTCCATCACGTCGCGCATGAGATCTTGCAATTGACGGCCACAGGCGATCACATGCTCCAGCCGTTTCGCCTGCGCAGGCGCCAAAGGGTGCTTGGTGTCGGCCGCAATGAGCTCAGTGAACCCGAGCAAGCCGTTCAAGGGGTTGCCCATTTCGTGGGCGATGTAGGACATCATCGTGGTCTTCGTGCGGCTCTCGGTCTGCGCCTCGATGCGAGAGCGCGATTCCAACTCGAGGCGCTCGCGGTCGCTGTTGTCACGCAGCATCACCGTCGTCAAGCGATCCGTTCCGTTTCCAACGCTCGACACCGACAGCTCGACCGACAGGCGCGCGCCGTCCGCCTGCGCTATGGTGGTGCGCGTCGCGTCGCTGTGTCCGATGGCTTCGACCGGAAGGTCCTGTCCGAGCAGGGCTTGTACAGGCGAGCCGATGGCTTCCTGGTCCCCGGTACCGAACATGCGACACGCTGCAGCGTTGATCAGCACCACCTGGTGCGCGGCGTTGTAAGTCACGATGGCATCTGAAGCCGCGCCGACGATGTCGGCAACGCGCGCGTCACCGACCTGGCGCCAATGGTCCCGGACGGCCTGCAGTTCGGCGTCGGTGCGCCGCTTCAGGTCGAGAAGATTGCGCACGCGCGCTTGCAGCACCGCGGGCGTGTAAGGCTTGGCGATGAAGTCGGCGGCGCCGAGATCGAGTGCGCGCATCTCGTACCGCGGATCCGAGAAGCGGGTGACGAAGGCGATCGGCACGTGCGTGAAAGCTGCGTCCGCCTTGAGGGACCTGCACACATCGAACCCGTCGACGCCGGGCATGTGCGCGTCCAGCAGGATGAGGTCCGGAAGCAGATGCCGGGCGATTTGCAGGGCTTCCTCCCCGGACTTGGCGAAATGAAGATCACCCATCGCCGCCAGCGTGTGGTGCAGGATGTGGATCGATGCGGTGTCGTCGTCGACGATCAGCAGCCGCGGTACCTGCGCGCTCATCTGCCGAGGCGGCGTGCCCGAAGAGCGGCCATTGCGCTTTTGATCTTCGACAAGCTGCCTGGCACGCAGATGCGCGCTCACGCGCGATATCAACTGCGAAGCGACCAGCGGCTTGGTGATGAAATCGGCGGCGCCCTTTTGCCACGCCCTCACCTTCAACAGGGCCGACTCGTCGTGGCTCGTCACGAAGATGACCGGCACGCGTGCCAGCACCGGGTCTGCTTTCAATTCTTCGCAGACCTCCAACCCCGTCATGCCGGGCATGTCGACATCCAGCAGGATCAGGTCCGGCGTCGACTCGCGTGCGAGCTTGAGCGCGGTTTCGCCCGATGTCGCAAAGCGTTGATTGGGATATGCCGCCAGCATGCGGCCCATGATCTGGATGGCGGAGGGGTCGTCGTCGACCAGAAGCAGACGAACCTCACGCGATGACGTCGATATCGTCGATGACAGCGATGACATGTCGAGTCCTCCCGGGACTGCGTGCGGCTCGCCGACTGATGACTGCGGTATCGCGATCGATCCGATCGCAAGAAAAAGGGGGATGTGCTCTCCCCTCTTTTCCTGGCATCGCACAAGCCCTTATACGCCACTTGTCGACGTATCACCGTACGCTTGTGCACACAGGGGGTGGCGATTTCAGCAGAGGTCGAGCCCCATGCGCCGCAAAGCGTCGACCACGAACCCTCCAGGGGCGGCTGGTCAGGCCGCCAACGTGTCGCGGGGGTTGTAGTGGGCGAAGGCGCTTGCCAGCGCCTCGTAGGCTTGCTTCTGCGCTTCAGTGGTCGCCGGCGGCAGCGCGATCTCCAATACGGCGTACAGGTCGCCGAGCTGCCTGCCTGGCAGGCCGCGGCCTTTGAGACGCAGCTTGCGCCCTGCGCCCGAACCTGGCGGAATGGTCAGCTGCACGTCCCCTTCCGGCGTGGGTGCCGTCACCGTGGCGCCGAGTGCGACTTCCCACGGTGCGACGGGCAAGCGGACGTAGATGTCGCGGTCCTCGACACGGAACCGCGGGTCCGGCCGGAACTGGATCTCCAGGTACAGGTCACCCGAGGGAGCACCACCCCGGCCGGCGGCGCCCTGGCCGGCGAGCCGCAACTGCTGGCCCGCACGCAGGCCCTTGGGAATGTTGATGTCGAGCTGCCGATCCTGCAGCGTGACCCTCCCCTGCGCATCGACGACCGGCATCCGCAGCGAGATCGTGCGCAGCGCGCCACGGTAAGCGTCGATCAGGTCGATCTCGATCTTGGCGTGGTGGTCGTCTGCGGGCCCGTGCCCTCCATCGGCGGCAGCGTGGCGCGGCCGGCGTTCCGCGCCCTGGGCGCGACCGAACAGCGACGAGAAAAACTCGCTGAACGCGGCGTCGTCACCGGGATGCCTGGCGCCGTCGCCACGGCCGCTGAACTCGAAACCGCTGTTCCAGCCCGGCGGCGGTTCAAAAGGTTGGCCACGCTCGTGGCGCGTGCCGATCTCGTCGTAAGCGGCACGCCGCTCGGGGTCGATCAGGGCTTCGTGCGCCTCGGCCACCTCTTTGAATCTGGTCTCGGCGGCGGGCTCTTTGCTGACATCGGGGTGGTACTTGCGGGCCAGCTTGCGGTACGCGCGTTTGATCTCGTCATGAGAAGCGCTTCGCTCGACACCCAGCGTCGCGTAGTAGTCCTTGAAATCCATGCGGACGATGACCGTCAGGGTTGCACCGGTTGATGCCGTGGATGATGCTTGGCAATGGCGGCGCCGATCGCACGCTTGAGCTTGTGCACCGCCCCGGCGATGGCCTGGTGCGCGTTGGCGGCGCTGTCGTTGACGACGATGGCTTCTTCGCCGCTGAGCCGTGCATCGAGCATGCAATGAATGTCGTTGGTGCCAGACTTGGCTTGGCTGTTGACGTCGGACAGATGAACTTCGACGCGCGTGACGCGTTCGCCGAAGCGCCCGAGTGCGGCGTTGACGACGACCTCGAGATGGTCGGTCATCGCCGCGCTGCCGTCGGTGTTCGGGTCGGTGTGGAGCAGGATCTGCATGGAGTCCTTCAGAGTCGTGAGAAGCGCTTGGGGGGCCGGTAGCCGCCAGCCCCAGTCTGCGCGGCGAGATCTGCCGGGTCGGTGCGCTGCCGCACAGTCGCACGCAGCGCCGTTCGTGCCTCAGCGCGCCGACGCCGGTGGAACGACAAGCTGCTCGATCGCGTGCATCACTTCGTCGTCATGCCCGACCCAGGTGTGACCACCTTCGTCGAAGCCCACGAGAGCGCCACCGCAGCGACAGAAATGTGCAGTCTCACTGTGAGAACTGGTGGCTGAGCAAGGTGACGGCGCCGCGAAAGTACGGCCTTCGGCCTTCGGGTCGCAGCCAAGCGGCTTCACCGCCGAAGGGAAGCACCATCCCGTCGTGCACCCGATAGTCGAACCACCTGCCTTCCCAAGGAAGCAGAACCAGTTCCTTGTCCACCATGGCACCACGCGCCTCAGCTTGCGCCGAATCGATCAGGCCCGCGTCGTTGAATGTGAACAGCAGGGTCAGCGTGTGCGGGCCGTCCACGATGGTCGCGTTCGCCGAGTGGTCGTCGACAGCCTCCCAGCGCACGCCCTGGCTCGGCAGCAGCGCGGTCGGGCACCAAGCCATCTCGGCAAGGAAGCGCATCAGTTCGCCGCGGGCGATCTCGCCACTGCCGCGAACATCGGCCACCGTGAACAAGCCCAAAACCATGGCGCGCAGCATGCCCTCGCCGCCGATGCAGGCGTCGAACACCCGAACCGCCACGCCGGGCAGCATGGCGATTTGGGCGTCCCATAGGAAGCCCGCGCGACGGGTGACAAACCACTGCCGCGATGTGAACGGCTTCCATTGCTCGCCCGAGGCGGACAGGTTGAAAGTCCCAGTGAGTTCAACGGTGGCGCCGGCAATGATGGGCTGCCCATCCTTCAGAACGGCGCGGAAGTAGCGCTGTACCGGCGCGGGCTGTCCTTCGAGCTGCCGGGCGTCGTAGCGAGGGAATTCGGACGAGATTCGCTGTGTTTCCAGCCGAGCGCGCATCCCGTCTGTCGTGGCGCGCCAGCGACGGGCACCTATCCCAAGCGCCATGGCGGCGCCTACTGCAGCTGCGAGCAGGGCAAGTGCGATCGCAAGCACAACCCCTACACCGGCAGCTTCGCCGGGACGAGCATCGGGCGTGTCGACCTGGCGCCCTCCCGCACGCCAAGGTACGCCTTGATCGATGCGATCACCAGCGGCACGGCGCCGAACACGATGAACACCACGTCGCCCGGCATGCGCATCCATTCGAGCAGGTGCGACCGTTCGCTGCCGATGTAGTCCAGGCTGCGGGCATGCCAGTAGCCGTTGTGCAGGACGTCCCACAGCTGCAGGAGCCCGGACGGAAACAGGCTCAGGCCCACCATCAGTGCCAAGCCGCCGTTGGTGCCCCAGAACGCGACCCGGACATACTTTTCGATCGCAGGCCAGCGTGTGTCGTCGCTGGTCTGGCGCAGCACGAAGACCATCAGCGCAATCCCCAGCATGCCGAAGACGCCCATCATGGCCGAGTGCCCGTGGGCGGGCGTCAGCAGTGTGCCGATTTCGTAGTAGCTGACGATCGGCAGGTTGATCAGGAAGCCGAGCATCCCTGCGCCGACGAAGTTCCAGAAGCCGACCGCCATCAGGAAATAGAACGCCCACTTGTGCGGGATCTCGATGGCTTTGCCCGCGGCGTCGCGCTCGCCACGCGTCGTGCGCACGAAGTCCCATGCGTCCAGCGTCAACAAGGTCAACGGAACCACCTCGAGGGCCGAGAACAAGGCCGACAAGGCCATGTTGAAGTTGCTCTGGCCGGTGAAGTACCAGTGGTGGCCGGTGCCCATCAGGCCGCCCAGGAAATACAGGATCGCGTCGAGGTAGATCACGCGCAAAGCGACATTGCGGCGAGCCAGGCCGAGCTGGAAGAACGTGAGCGCCACCACGGTCGTGGCGAAGAATTCGAAGAAGCCTTCGACCCACAGGTGGATGATCCAGAAGCGCCAGGTGTCGACCACTGTGTAGTTGGCCTTGGCACCGATGAACAACGCCGGAATGTAGAACAGCGGGATCGCGATGGCGGCGACCAGGAACATCCTGACGATGGGCCGCACGGTGGGGTTCGCGAGCGCATGGGGCCGCACCAGGGTCCACAACAGTGCGAACCACGCAAACAGGCCCGCCACCAGCAGGTATTGCCACACTCGGCCGAGTTCGAGGTATTCCCAGCCCTGGTTGCCGAGCCAGAACCACCAATCGCCGAGCACCTGCGAGATGCCCAGCCATTCCCCCAGCAGGCTGCCACCGATCACCAGGGCAAAGGCAGCGAAGAGCCCATGCGTCATCGCAGCAAGCCCGCGCGGTTCGTCTTTGCGCAAAGATCGCCCCAGGAACAGCGCCGCGGCGACATAAGCGGTCGCGATCCAGAAGATCGCCAGTTGCAGGTGCCAGGTTCGCAGCAGATTGCTGGGGAAGATGCGTTCGAGGTCGAAGCCGTAGAAGCCGCCCGGGTCTGCGCGGTAGTGCGCAACGCCGCCGCCAACCAGCGTTTGCCCGAGCAGAAGCACGGCCACCACCACGAAGAACTTGACCAACGCCTTCTGCCCGTCGCTGGACTGGCCCGGCAGCAGCTGCGGCCTGACCTTGTGGCCCCGGGTGACCCAGCCGAGGTAGTCGAACTTGCCGAAGGCCAGCAGCACCACGGCGATACCGGCCAGCAGCACCGCGAGGCTCAGGGCGCTCCAGAACAGGGCTCCGGCGATCGGCCGGTTGCCGACGCTCGGGTCGTAGGGGAAGTTGTTGGTATACGAATAGTCTTCGCCTGGTCGTGTGGCGACGGAAGCCCACGCGGCCCAGCTGACGAAGGCTGTGAACTGCCTCAGCTCCGTGCGGTCTGTGATCAGGTCGGCCGAGAGCCCGCCGTTGAGCGCCGGGTCGTGAAAGTAGCGGGTCCAATGCTCGATCAGCTCGCCATGTGCCGCGGCTTGCGAGGCGGTCAGCTGCAGCACGCCGGTGGCGGGGTCGTAGCGGTTGGTCTTCAGCTCCACCGTGGCTTCGGCGCGCACCGCGGCCTGCTGAGACGGCGTCAGATCCGAAACGGGTTGCTGGTGGCGTGCCTGCGCGATGGACTGCGCCGTGACTTCGCCCATTCGGTGCAAGGCCTCGGCCGCGTAGTCCGGGCCGAGGTAGGCGCCATGGCCCCAGATGCTTCCGTTGGCCATCAGCCCGTACTTCAGGAACACGGCCTGGCCTTCTGCGATGTCGTCGCCGCTGAACTGCAGCGAGCCCGCAGGGTTTGTCACCTGCGTCGGGATCGGTGGTGCATTGCGATAGGCGAGCAAGGTGATCGCGATGAGGCCGGCAAAGCCGAGCGCCATCACGATCAACACCGCACGGACCCACCATGGCGACAAAGGGCCGTCGTCTTCGTCGGTCAGAGGCAGTGCAGCTTCACTCATGATGGCTCCCAGCGGGCGGACATTGCCGGCCATCCTGCACGCCCGTTAGCCTGGTGTATGTGCGCCAGCAGACACAGGCGGCCCCGAGTGCCCTGGAATCAGAACCCACGGCACCGATGGTCGTCATCGTCGATTGCAGGTCGATCGACGCGCTCGAACCGTGCGCCAGCGCACAGATGGTCGCCGCCGACGCCGGCATATTTGTGCCAATGACCAACCCACCGCCCCGATCGAAATCGCGCGACACGCGCAAGCCCGACGACATCGCGCACGAGTTTCTCGGCGTTTCGTTCGTCGCACTGGATGAGCATGCGAAGAAGGTGGCGCGCCACGTCGCCCAGCGAAAGCACATCGCCCGCAACCTCACCCACGAGTTTGACGCCGCCTCGCCGTCTCGTGGGCAGCGTGCCGCGGACGCGGTGGCTCTGTTCGGCGGATCATGGACCTTCGTCGGCCTGTTCGCCGCGGCCATGCTGATATGGGTTGGGCTCAACGCGGTTCTCTTGGTTTCCGCGGGAGGCACGTTCGACCCCTATCCGTACATTCTGCTGAACCTCTTCCTGTCGATGCTCGCAGCCATCCAGGCACCGATCATCCTGATGTCGCAGAACCGCCAATCCGCCAAGGACCGAGTCACCGCGGAGCACGACTACGAAGTCAACCTCAAGGCCGAGTTGGAGATCATGCTGCTGCACGAAAAGATCGACGCGCTGCGCGAAACGCAGTGGGCTGAACTGCTCGAGATGCAAGCCCAGCAACTGACGATATTGACCGGGTTGATCTCCAAGAGCCCATCGGAGCCCGCGGCATCTCACTGAAGGCCGCGATCGGCGGGCACGGCCGTCACCGACAAGGGTGACCACTGCCCCATCGGGAGTGTCTGGGAGTGTCTCGTGCCGCCCTCTATGGGCCGGCACCGCGCCTGCGCAGCGCGGCATGGCGCGTCAGCCGCCCCAGCGTGCCACCGCCGCGCCGCGTTGGCGGCAGTCGCTGCTGGCGGCGCAGCAACCCTTTGAGCACAGTCTCGAACAGTGCCTCGACCTTGACCGGCTTGCTGAGAAAATCGTCCATGCCAGCCGCGAAACAGGCGACCTTGTCTTCGGCAAATGCGTTGGCGGTCAGCGCCACGATGACGCTGTCTGCGCCGCCGGGCAGCATACGAATTTGGCGGGTCGCCTCCAGGCCGCCGAGGCCCGGCATCTGCATGTCCATCAGGATCAACGCATACGCGCACTGCCCAGCCATGCGAACCGCCTCGTTGCCTTCCTTGGCAATATCCACCTTGTCAAACACTGTGTGCAGAATGGCCATCGCGATCTCGCGGTTCACCGTGTCGTCGTCAACCAATAGCACCCGAGCGCCCGCGTGTTCGCGCAACAGGTCGGCTTCGGGCGAGGCGACTTTGTAGGTGTGCAAGGCATCAGGGCGGGTTTCCTTGCGCAACCTGGCCGTGAACCAGAAGGTGCTGCCCAAGCCGACAGTGCTCTGCGCACCGGCTTCCCCGCCCATCAGATGCGCCAGCTGCCGCACGATCGCCAGACCCAGTCCGGTTCCGCCGTGCTTGCGTGTGATCGAGCTGTCAACCTGCTCGAAGGGTACGAACAAGCGCTCCAGTGCCTGCGGCGGGATGCCCGTGCCGGTGTCCTGCACCTCAAAGCGGATCAGCGCGGTGTCGGCCGTCTCCTCTACGCACAGGGCGCGCAGGGTGACGCCGCCCGTCGCCGTGAACTTGACGGCATTGCCAACGTAGTTGAGCAGCGCCTGCTGCAGCCTGGCGGCATCGCCTACGAGCCCCTGCGGCAGCGGATGCGCTTCGACCGAAAGGTTCAGGTGCTTGGCCGACGCACGTTCAGACAAGATAGAGACGACGCTGCCTGCGATCCCTTCGGCATTGACCTGTGTGGTCTCCAGCGCCAGCTTGCCGGATTCGATCTTCGACAGATCGAGTATTGCGTTGATCAACTCCAGCAAGTGCTCGCCGGCCACATCCAGCTCGGTCAACCAGGCCGCCTGTTGTACCGTCACCCGGGTGCGCCTGATCAGGTAGGTGAACCCCAAGATCGCCGACAGCGGTGTGCGGATCTCATGCGACATGTTGGCAAGAAAGGCACTCTTGGCAACGTTCGCGGCCTCGGCGGCGAGCTTGGCCACCGCCAGTTCTTGCGTACGGGTATCGACCAGGGCCTCCAACGCATGGCGGTGCTGGTCGAGCTCCAGGGCGTCGCGCTTTCGCTCTGTGATGTCCTCGGAAATCGTCACGCAGTGGCTGACGGTGCCATCTGGCCGCTGGATCGGCGCGACGATGGCAGATTCGGTGAATACGCTGCCGTCTTTGCGCTGGCTGCAAAACTCGCCCCGCCAGATTTCTCCCCGCCCGATCGATGCGCTGATGTCTGCGAACGTCTGCGGGCTCATGGCGCTGGATTGCAGCATCCTTGCCTGGCGACCGATCAGTTCGCCTTGGCGGTAGCCGCTGTTGCGAAGCAGGGCCGCGTTGACATATTCGATCTCACCAGCAAGGCTCGTGATGACGATGGCGACGGGGCTCTGCTCCACCACCAGCGACAGCTTGCGCACTTCGTCTTCCGCCAGCCGCTGGTCGGTGAAGTTGCGGATGTTGCATTGGATGACGCGCACGCCGGCACAGTCGTAGGTATTGCTGACGAACTCGACGCTGATGAGCTCACCGGCCTTTGTCTTCAGCGGGAGATCGTGGTAGCGGACGTAGCCCTCCACCTGCAGCCGCTCGAACATCTCGGTGCTCTTCTCGATATCGACGAAAGCCCCGACGTCCCACAGCTTCTTGCCCAACAACTCGTCGTGCGAGTAGCCCAGCATCGTCGTCAGGAAGGGGTTAGCGTCCTCGATCTGCCCCGACGTGGCGTTGATCAGCAGAATGCCGTCTTGCGCCGCCTCAAACAGCCGCCGGTAGCGAATCTCGGATTCTCGCAATGCGCTGCTGGCAGCGTCGGGAGGCGCGGAGGGTGGTCCAGCAGCGTGAGGCTGGTCGCCCGACTTCGGCAACAAGTCAGTGATCATTGCGGTTGATCTGCCGGACTTCGATGCCGAGGATGGCCCCTCACGCGGTGAGAGGCGCACGCGCAGCCATCTGTCGGCAGCCTCCTTGGTTGAATTCGGTTTGGGACGGGTTGGCAACTCCTGACATCAAGCTGCGTCGCTCTTCGAAGTCCGTCATGGCGTTTCGCGCAGTTGCCCGGCAAGGCACGATGCGCCACGGCTACTGCATTACATGCTTCTACGCTCGCTTGCGCGCACCATCTGTTCGGTGTCGCACAAAACACCGTTCCTTGCGCGTGGAGGACGCCGGCGTTGCGGTGCCCCTGCCGAGGTCGACCGCATGGTGATCAGTCGGGCAATTCAGGCGAGCGGGTGGCAAGGAAGGCGGATGGTGAAAACGCAACCGACGTCCGGCACGTCGCGAACAGTCAAAGTGCCGGCGTCAGCCTCAATGCTTTGACGCGCAATCGAAAGGCCCAACCCAAGGCCTGACCTGTCATGACCGAACTGATGGAAGGGTGCGAACATTTTGGCTGCGCTCCCGGGAGGCAGCCCGCCGCAGTGATCTTCGACTTCGATCAGGACGTGTTCATCGAGCCTGGACACCTTCAAGACGACTTCGGTGCCAGGTCGGGTGAATTTGAAGCCGTTTTGCAGAAGGTTGGCCAATGCGGCCAGCAGAAGTTCGCGATTTCCGTTGACGGCCAGGAGTGGATCCACCGGATGCACATCGAAGGCACATTCCGCGGCGTTTGCAAAGAGCCGGGCCGCGCTTGCGGCGTCCTGGATGAACGCTGCGACGGAGAACGTTTGATGCTCATTCGGCAGACTGCTGCGCACCTCGGCGAGCGATCGACTGATCAAAGTGCCCATCACCGTCAGGCTGCGCTTCAGGACTGCCCCGGTGGCGCCGCGCATGGTCATATTGCCGAGTTCGAGGGCGAGAACTGAAAGTGTTGCCGTACCCAAGGCGTTGCGCAGTTCGTGGGCCAGAGATCCGAGGCGTTCGTTCTCGTCCGAACTTTGCTGGCGCGCCATCTGCGTATCCCGCTGGACACTGAACGCAGTGACCGCGTCTGCAATGGCGTTGTCCAAGCACCGGTTCAACGTGCGGAACTCCGCAACAGCGAACGGAGCCTCGCGCTCAAAGGCCAGATCCGTGATCGCCTGACAGAGGTCGCCGTAGTCGTGAACGACCTGGTCAACCGTGTAGCCCAAGTTCAGCAGTTCCTTGCCATGGGCCGTGGCGCTGACCCTCATCTCTGACAATGCCAGTGCGTCGACTCCCGATGGTCCTGAGATCCTGATGCTGTCCTCAGGCTGGTCCGCTTGTTCCGCGGCAAAAGTTCTTATCAGCTGATCGAGGAACAACGGGATCCCGTTGGCCAACTGTTGTTCAGTGGCGGCGCGCCGGGGTCTTTGTGCAACCTTTGACTTGCACCGCGAGACCAGCTCCTCTCGGTTGTGGGCGAGAAAATTGTGCATGCTTGAATGCCTTACCGGCCACTGGCCTGGTTGATGTGATGAGTAACGCGCCGCGTTCGCTTCAAAGGCCCCCATCTGACCCTCGAATGCAGGCGATGTCTGTGCGGAAGCATACACACGGGGGTACCCCCTCAGGACCATGGCTTTGCGCCGGCAGCACTGCGGCTCGCACCTCAGGTCTGCTCCGGGCTTGCTCACACGAGTGATCGCTCGAGCCACACGCCCGGCGCCACGCCTATACGTGACGGAAGAGCCAGAGCGTCTTCGAAGAGCTGGCGTGGATTGATCTTGTCTTTCCACGCCGCGGGCAATTCGACGCCGTTCACCAACTTCACGATCATTCGGTCGTCGGAGCCATCGTCGGGAAGCTTGGCGGATACGCTGCGAAAGAGCCAGCCCTGGAACTGAATGCCACCTTGTTCAGAGCGCACCAGCAACCGGGTCAACGCGTCGACTCGCTTCTGCACGGCTCGCTTGTCTTCTTCTCCGTCGATCCGGACTTCAAACGTGCAGACTGGCGTGGCGGATGCATTCATTCGTGCCTTCGATATCGGTCTCGCGGTGATGGCCTCACCCGGTGGTCCTGACAGTCAGCGTTGCCCGACCCGACAACAGGCCCGCAACGGCCAAATTCTCGCGTTCAATCGCCCGATCACGGTCATCATCCGTTGCGGCCGAACGGTAGGCTGCGTTTGCCGCAAGCACTTCCGCTTTCAGCCGAACCATTTGCATTGGAAATTTGGTCTCGTGCTCTTTGAGTCGGCGACGCATGATCGCCAGAAAGCACTGAGTGAAAGGGTCGTCGTACATAAAAGTCCTTCTTTGAAATCAGGGGTTGCTGGTGGCGCGCACTTCTTCGAAAGCTTGAGCAGGTTGGACGTGTCTGGCGCCTACGCCGCGATCACGCGGTTTCGACCTTGGTGTTTCGCGTTGTAGAGGCGTTCATCCACGATCCGAAGGATCTCGTCGATGGTGGCACCGTCGCGGCCGGACTGCGCAATGCCGATGCTCACGGTCACCTCGGCGAGCCACTGAATGCCACTCTCGAATGAGGTGCTGGCAACAGCGGTCCGCAGGCGCTCGGCGATGACGATCGCTGCCTCCAGCTCCGTCCGCGGCAGCATGACCATGAACTCTTCGCCGCCGACTCTGGCGATGCCGTCATACGGCCGGATCGCAGCAACGCACGTCCGCACGAACCTCTTCAGCACTTCATCGCCGATCTGGTGCCCGTACTGGTCGTTGATGGCCTTGAAGTTGTCCAGATCGAGTGCCAGCACAGAGAACGCCGCGCCGCCCCGATCGACCCGGCCAATCTCGGCGCCGACGTGTTCCATGAAGCGCCGTCGGTTGTCCGCGCCCGTCAGCGGATCGGTAGCAGCCAGGTGTTCGAGCCTCTGGTTGGTGTCCTGAAGCTCACGCAGCGCGGCTTCCCTTCGCTCTGTGGCTTCGACCAGCCGTGTCATCAGCTCCTCCTGGCTGTAGATCGTTGAAAACGACCTGGTGGTGTGGAAGGCCTGCACCACCCCGTAGCTCAGCAGGAAGAACCCGGCAGCGAAGATGGCGTGTGCGAACCACCACATGTGGTTCCACGGGCGGCCGAGTATGAATGCGAGGGACGACAGCGCGAACGCCGTGACTGCGATGGCGAAGATCACCATCAGCGGCGAACGGATTCGGCGCAGCTGCATCACCCCCACGTTCAGAACGGAGAGCACCAGAGCCGCACCCTCCATTGTGAGGCGCAGTGCGGGGTTGGCGGCGATGGATGAATTCGCGAGGACCGCCACCGCCACGTCCACCGCCAGGAAAAGAGCGATCCACGCCAGCCACGGACGAACCTGTGCCCGCTGGGCTGCTGTGTCGGGCGCGCGGTCGTACGACAACAGCGCGATCAGCAACAGGATCGCAAGCACCAAGCGAGACGCGGGTCCGTACAGCAGGAACAGCCAGATGTTGTCGTGTGCGAAGGCGGTGAAGGCGCCGTGCGGCGCATAGATCAGCGCGAAACCGAGAAAGCTGAGTGTCATCCACCGCAGCAAGGGGTCCCCGGATGATCGGTAGCAGCACCAGGTCACATAGGTGACGAACAGGCCCACGAAGGTGGCCGCCGCGATCGCGACGATATGAAACGCGTGATTCTCGAACTTCAGGGTCGGGTCTTGGAAGAAATACAGGTAGCCGATCAAATAGGCCGGAACAAGCGAGAAGCCCACGACCAGCAAGCGGGCATAGAACTCGGTCAGAAGACGGATGGCTGGTATCGGTACGTCGATTTCGACGGCGAGAGGAATACCAACAGGAACGTCGGAAATCAGAATGACGCCCATGTGCGTTCTCTCCGCTTGGTTGTGAGGCAAACCAGGGATAGCGTAGCCCCGTGCCAGGAACTCTTTCGGTGCGCCAGCGAACACTGGTCGAGGCTGACTGCGCAAAGAGGCCGGACGTCACCGACGCGCTGCGGTGATGGGTTGCCAGCGGGAGGTCTCGGCAACTGGCTGTGTGTGTTGCCGTACCGACTCGATCGACAATTGCTGTCGAGCGGTCAATACCGGGCGAGTCCATGAAGTCCAGTCGACGGTGGGGCGGAGAACCCAACACCGTCGACTGGGTGCAGCCGCCCGCCGCCGAGATCAGCGTGCGGCTGCAATCGGTCAGCGCACGCGCCCGCGGCGCACCATGTTCACGATGCCCAGCAAGAGCACGGCACCGAGGAGCGATACCCCGAGCGCGCCGACGCTGAGCGAGCCCTGGTTGATCGTTACAAAACCGACCAACGGCGAGATGAACCATCCACCGAGCAGTGCGCCGACAATTCCCACCACCACGTTCAGCAGAATCCCCTGCTGTCCGTCCGTGCGCATGATCAAGCTGGCCACCCATCCCAGCAGCCCTCCAACAACCAACCAGATGACGAGGTTCATGACTAAGCTCCTTGTGATACAGCCAAACGCTGTGCCAACAAAGAGCAAAACATGTGCCCTTGCGAACCAAGGACTCACCGGTGTCCTGGCTTATTGCGGCCATGAGGCACGCCAATTGCCTGCAACTCGCCATGAGTTCACAACACCCACTCGATGCGAAAAAGCAGGCTCTCGAACTGATGGT
>Ga0307515_10003431_pt1 | contig 33357 bp, 13 predicted proteins | sample 17_EM_MG_FD_194513 | JGI IMG/M metagenome (GOLD analysis project Ga0307515, IMG submission 194513) | Populus trichocarpa ectomycorrhiza microbial communities from riparian zone in the Pacific Northwest, United States - 17_EM | ecosystem: Host-associated > Plants > Roots > Unclassified | place... | reverse complement strand
TCTTACTGTGTAAAAACACAACCTAATATTAAGCAAAATTGATAGAAAACATGCAAGAAAATCACAAATATTTGAAAGGATTTTTTGAATTTTTTTTAAATACATAATATTATTATATTATATTAATAAAATATTATTAAATATATGGCTTGGTCGGCCCAACTAACTGGTTGGATTAGGTCAGCCTCGGCCCGACAATGATTGGGCCAATCTCAGGTCAAAAAATGGGTTGGGTCGATCTCGACCAAACATATTTTTATTTTTATTTTTATTTTTGGTATGGGTCGAACCCGGCTGCATTGTTGTTTGATTATTTTTCTAGGTTGGGTTTCTATTCATTAGTCTTTTCTAAGTTCTAAGACAGATCTCCCTTTGTGAGAGAGTCTCTACCTCATCGGATTTAATCCTGACCATCTTAAAGTCCAAATTTTAGCATTGCGTTTATTTTACACTTTGTATCTTTAATATTCGAGGATGTACTCTATTATATAGTTTTACACCCCGCAGTTATTAAAGTCTACATCTAAACCCTAATATAAAATGAACAAAATATTTGGTGAAGGTTTTTTAATATTTTGGTCAAACCCTAATAGATAATCATAAAATGGTTACGATATCCTTTTTGTTTAAAAAAAAACATGAGAAAGATGCAATTTCTTTTATGAAAATATACTTAGAAAACTTTTTAATATCTGGCCGTATACACGAAAACAAAACTTTTTTTTTCTTTTGAAAAGGAAAATTAATTTAAAATTTTGAGATTTTTTTTGAATTTTCTTCTTAAAAAGATATTTTGAAGAAAATCAGGTGTTTTAATACAAGATTGTATCTTACTGTGTAAAAACACAACCTAATATTAAGCAAAATTGATAGAAAACATGCAAGAAAATCACAAATATTTGAAAGGATTTTTTGAATTTTTTTTAAATACATAATATTATTATATTATATTAATGAAATATTATTAAATATATGGCTTGGTCGGCCCAGCTAACTGGTTGGATTAGGTCCGCCTCGGCCCGACAATGATTGGGCCAATCTCAGGTCAAAAAATGGGTTGGGTCGATCTCGACCAAACATATCTTTTTTTTTTGGTATGGGTCGGACCCGGCCCAACCACTTGGGTTGGGCTAACATGGGTCCAACCCATCCCTTATATGTTAATTATAATTAATAGTTATATGCAGAACAAACTCGTTCTGCATGTAGCAATAGGTTTTGATACAGGGGGAAGGATACTAGATGCAGGGGGAGTAACTGGGTGGTCGTGCCTAAGAGATTGTTGTGAGGCTTATGGTGGCGGCACTGCTGGGAGTCAGTGTTGTTGTTGTTGCTGGTGGTGATGGAGAAGGAAGAAACCAAAATGGTGACGGTTGTCGATCTGTTGGAGTTGCTGCTGCTATTATGAAGGAAGAATGAGAAATAGTCGATAGAGAGAGAGAAGTATGGTGGCGTTGATGGAGGAATTGGCCACTGACGTCAGCTGTGGGAGGAGGAAGTAGGAACCTTTGGCTAGGAAAAAGAAGGAGAAGTTGGCAGGGGAGGGAAATAAGTTAGCGGTGGTTCTTCCTGACATGAGATGGTCGAGCGATGACTTAAAATGGAGATGGTAGAGGTCAGACCGGTAATGAAAGTGTTGGTGGCCGATGGCCACGGTAGAGTGGGAGAAAGAAGGGAGAGAGATAATAGAAAAAGAGAAAAAAAAATTGGGAAGGGTGGCTAGTTTTTTGCCAACTTTCAACCCGATTTTTTTGATGCTCAGGCCATGAAATTCATCCCTATTTATAGGGGGTGGAAGAGGAAAGTTTTGTCTTTAATGGTGCCAAATATTAGCTCTTGGTTCGGCAAGAAAGGATCTTAACCATTGGCTCAAAGTAATTATCATGAACTATCAAATTTAACAGTTAAAGGCTGCTTGAGCTGACCTATTTGAGCCGGTGCCATGACAGTTGTGGTGTCAATCGGCTAAAAGGACCATACCAGGGTATAAAGGGATGTAAGGTGATTATTTTCGTGCAAGTTTTGCCAAATTTGGTGAAGGGTAGAGGCATTAAATGCACTTGCAAAGCAACTCTCTAAGTTGTCATTTCGATGGAAATTCTAAAGAATAGTAACCAAAATGGTGCCATTTTGGTAAAGCTCATGTTGGTCCTTTGATTTCTGATTTATCTCATCTACACCCCTGATTGGTTTCAAACTTTAAATTTTATGCAATTTGGTCCCTGGAAAAACTTCAATTTTAGCCCCAGATTTCGACACCTTTTTTATTTTGGTCATTGGTTTTACATTTCTTCAATTTAACTCCTAATTGACCATTAAACTTTCAATTTCTTCAATTTCACCCTCAATTTCAATCAATAGAGCCCCTATATTTCGACGCTTTTGCATATTGGTCCTTGGCTGTGAAATTCTTCAATTTAACCTTTAATTGACCCAAAAACTTTGATTTTCTTGCAATTTTGCCCCTGATTTCAATCAATTAACTTGGTAAAAAATAAATTTGGTCTCCTAAAATTCCAATCTTTTTAATTAAGCTCAAATTAGGCTCCCAAACTTATTTTTTCACCAATTAAATCCCTAATAAAATTAATTTGACCATTTTAAAGTATAATTAAGTCATTGCACTTAATTAAATCCTTTAATTGAACCCAAATTAATTCTCAAACATAATTAAACTTTAATTTGGCCCATGATTAAATCAAATTGACCTATTAAAAATTTAATTATGTCATTGGACTTAATTTTATGTAGATTCGTTCAATAATCATTTAATTTGACCTTGAAGTTGCATTGTTTCTCCATTTTTTGGCATAATGGAGTATAATTAGGCCTCAAATTTTCTTCAAAATTACAGCTTGATTTTTATGTATTTTTTAAATCTTCCTCTGCTTACTTTCTCCACATCGCTAGCTTTTATTTTATTTTTTGATTTTTATTTGAAAAAAAATGAATTAGGGGAATAACTAAAAAATGGGTTATGACACCTAAAGCGTCATATCTTAGAGAGGCTATATTGCTGGTTTTGTTTTAAATAACTAATGGTTTGTTGTGTTATGTTATCAATGGTTTGTTTATAATATTTATGACTCTAGTGTCAATAAATATCGGGATCGATATTTCTGACTTTGAAATCAATAAATACATCTCACTTTAATTTTAAGTGATGCATCATTCAACTTTTACCTACTTTTCATAGCTTAGATTTAGAAATTCATTCTTGCATTTGAGAAAAAATTGAAGAATCCTGTAACACTTATAATGACTTAAATTGTAGTAAGAATAATAAATATTGCAAACAAATCATTGATAACATAACACAATAACCCATAAAAATTTAAGACAAAAACCAGTAATGCAACCTACTTAAGATGCGACGCTTTAGGGGTGATAGTATCTTTTATCTAGCATAATTAATCTCTTGCCATATAATATATGAAGGCCAATTATGATTTTTAGTAGCCATAATATCAGTATCAGGTGACGACTTTTTAAATAAAATATTTTTCTTTTAAGAACAAGGCACCATTAATCTTATTCTTTATCTTTTTTTCTTAAAATATGATATGACACACCTATCAATTAATTATCATCTTATTTTGGGACTTTCTAAACATGGAGTGCAGCTCAAAATTCATTTTCCATGAAGTGCCAAAAATACTAACCCATGCAATTAGATTCTTCATCTCAACTTCTCAAACTAGAATCCAAAGCGTACGGTGCTGGATCTGGTGGTATCTATAGGAAGTTCTGAGGATTAATCTTTAAAGTTTTTTAATACCACTCATTTTAATTATTAACTTGAGTCTTCACATGAACTGATCTTAATTATTAAGATTTTAATTATTAAGCATACGGTGCTTAATTATTTATTTTAATTATTAATGTGACCCTCCATCAATTAATTTTTTTAATATGACCCTTTTGCTTATATTCCATCACTTAAAAAGGTTCTCCTGTCCAGATTCAAGATCTCAGTTTCTCTTTCCTGGTCCAGGAAATCAAAATTTCATAGATTGGAAAAAAATTGAAGATTATGAGAAAAATTATCTTGAGCTTGTTGACATATTGTTAAACAGAAAGATCAAAGTGGAAAATCAGGTAAGCATAAGGGTCATATTGCACTTTATATTTAGAAAACAATGTCATTGAGCAAATTTGAAAAAGTTATGCGTTCATAAACCTCCGCCGTCCCCTGACTCCGCGGAACAAATTCAAATCCGTGGATCATTTTCCGGGCCAGGCCAGTAATGCTAGTCTCACATCTAGAGATGGTGACGAGTGTCCACGAATCAAGTTTTAATTATATTTATATTTTATCAATTGTTTATTGAATAAAAATTAAGATATTCATATTTTCTTCATTAAATTTTAAATATCCATTCCCTAGGTGCTATTTATAATTCAACTTAAAATAAAAAAAACTATGATAAACAATTATGTGATCCTGATACTTTTATATTTAACATTTTTGATCCTTGTAGTTTTTTATGTTAACATTTCACCCATGAATTTTTTTTCTTTATGTTTTAATCACTATAAGTTACGAATTGAGAGAGAAAGTCGTTAATTGTTTTATTTTTATATTTTATAATGATTTTTTTTAAATAAAATTATTAAAATAATATTATAACCAATTATGTTTATAACTTATAAATAAGACGAGAGTTGTTTATAATAATATTAATAATTTATTTATGAATATCATACATGAACCTAACATAAAAAAATTGTTTATGAGAATTTATTTAAAATAAACTATTCATTTTATTATTTTTATATAATTTTATCAAAGTTTTTATTTTTTTTTATTTTTTTATACAATCACATAAAAATTATAAAAATATATATATGTTTTTTAAACCTGCTTTATAGTCCATGGTAATATTTTATTTAAAAAATCATGTTTACAATAAAAAAAACAAGTTTCTATAAAAAAAAATACACAAATAGAATTCTCAATTTAAATTATTAAAATTCTTATGAACATCTATTCTAACTGGCCTTTATAAATATTTATGTTAATTATCATATAATTTAATAAAAATAAAATAAAAAATGCCCCGCAATAGCAACGCGTGCAAACTGGCGTTTTTATTTTTTAGGCAATAACTCTCTATTTCTGCCAAATACCCCGTGAAGTTTATTTCTTAGGACGCCCTTTTATTTTATCTATCGCATCGAGCCCCCTCCTCTCCTTTTCTGAATCGCATTCTCTCTTTCCAATCCCTAATCAACGCGCAACTGCAAAGTTTCTACATTGCAGGTACGCACCCGATTTTTTTATTGGTATTATTATTAGTTTCTCAATTTTTTTTGCAGTTCGACACTTGAAAACGAGAGTGAAAGGATTTGAGTTTTGATTCTTACGTGAAATCATTCTTTCGTTTGGTTGTTTCCTGGCTTTGTTTTTAAAATTGAACTGAACCAATGATTTATTAGGTTTAACATATTATTTTTTGTTAATAATAATAATAGTTTGTTAACACAGCAATGCATGTTTACGCTGTAAATCCTTCTCTCTCTTTTTTCTCTTGGCCATCCCTCTTTAATGACTGTAAGGATTTTTTTTCTGATAGTAAATGGGTTATTAAGGTTTTTCTTTTCTTTCCACTTTATGACAGTTTTTTTACTACATATATCATGTTTGGATATTGCTTGTCAATAGGTCTCTAGATGTCATGTAATGTCAGAATGTTAGATATTTTTCTGAAAAATAATTGGATTAAATGTCAGTTCCAATTAAATGATACTGGGTTCAGGGAATGTCGTTCGACAAACTTGGAAAATGATCTTTATTTATCTTCGTGGTGGTGGGTTGTTGATTAGATTGTTCTTGGCTGCTAACTACCGGGAGGGCAGTGATTTCTAGTGAATGAAAGGGTGTTTCCACTACCTTGCTTACTGTATAAGTCGGGATTTGTTTGTTTTAGACTGTTTTAGAATTCCAGCTCATGGCTGAAGCGCTTTGTGTCACAAACTCAAGGGTTTCTTAACCTCTAATTAGAATGAACGAAGAATAGGGGATTGCAATAGTTTTCTTTTTCCTTTTAAGCGTGAATAAAGTGCTTCTGTACATGTATTGTTGATATACTTTTTCTACCCCTTCATTTGGTCTATGATCGCTCACTTAGAAATCTCAATTTCTGTAGCTACACAATTTGATGGACAATCATGGATGAGAATGAACTTCCTTTTAAAGTGGGTCAGCTTGCAGAGGCAAGATCTTTTGCTCAAGGTTACCGTGGTGCTTGGTTCCGTTGCAAGGTATGAACATAGGTTTGCAGCTACAGATTACGTTTCTGAGTTATTTAAAGGCAACCAAATTCTTGCTGGATGACACCAAGGAACAGAAAGAGCAACACATGATTGTGACATCTTCTTAGTCATCTTTTTTTAGATGAGATGTATATGCTTTGTGATGTCCTGGCAAAACCTTTTCTTTGACTTTGAGATTGGATGTTTCCAATTTTTTGAGGAAATTAAAGTTAATTTGTTAAACTGCTGATTTTGTTTTCCTTTCTTCTTTTATTTGAGAGTTTGAGCTACTTTCACTACTTGGAAGCATTATCTCACTAACTGTGAATGCTTGACATATAAATGCAAGTTAAATCCTTCACGTGGAAGATTTTAAAACTGTCTTGTAATCAAAGCTAGGTGGGACAGGTTCTAAAAGCCAAACTGCTCCCTACTTTCTGTCTGCTGCAAAGTAAGAAGATGGAGAGCTTTTCACATCAGATCATTCTTCTCTTCTATGCTTTCAACATGCAAAGAATAACTACTGAGAATCTAACAATATCACATTATCTTAGCCAACAGAGATATTATATGACAATTCTAGTAATCTTGTTAAGATGAACTTTTTCCAGTTATCTGCCATCACTGTGTGTGAAGAACCTATTATTTAGTGGTTAATATGAGGATGTTAGAATTGAATATTTTGAAGTAATAGTAAATGCTCGAGTAGGCTACTGGCATCCATTCAGAGTTACATTTTGTTTCACAATTTATTAGTGAAGCCTGTTTCTGTAAGGTTTTTTTTTTTTTTTTTTTTTACTTTGAACACCTTTTTATTTCAAAATATTTCTGCTTTTCAAATTTTGTGCTTTCCATCAGATAATAGATATTGCCCGAAGAGATTCTGGGATGCAGTATGCATTGCAATATTATGACTTTCCAGATGAAAGTAAGTTATCTCTCTCTTATGGCATGCTCTCAGACTGTTGTGATAATCTTCCTCTACACTTTGCATGTCAGTATTTTGACTGATTGATTAATGATACTTGTTATCATAACAAATCTAGTGACTCTTTCTAATGCTTTCCTAGAAAAATAAAAGTGCAAGGAACCTTAGTTATTGTAGAATGTTATTTGTCTGCCATCACTGTAAATATGTCCAATGTAATTGTAGATTCGTATGCTATAAATATGCTTGTTAGATTAGCTCCTGGTCTGTTCCAATTTATGCAAGCTTTAACAATTATTTTGTTCATGAATGTAGAACTAAATTGGACAAAGCTATATCAATATCCAAAGCCTAGACTCAAGAATACAGGGAGGCAATTGATGGTGCGCCCTTACTTTCCTTCTGTCTATCTTGAAAGCAAATTGTCTGAAATCAAGACCATCTCAGAAGTGGTAGTCGTTGTGAATGATGTTTGGAAGGTGGGAGATTTTGTAGATTGGTGGACTGATGGTTGTTATTGGTCTGGAAGACTATCTAAAGAATTAGGAAATGACAAATATCAGGTAACATGTTTGTTCTATCTGGTTTTGATTCACAAGTTGCTCTGATGACACTTTGACTTATGGGTCATTTGAACATGTTGCGCTCTCAAGTTTTCTTTCTGTTACTACATTGATTACTGTATTTAATGTCATGTTGTGCTCTCAAGTTTTCTTGCTGTTACTACATTGATTACTGTATTTAATGTCATGTTGCCTTCATATTTCACACGCTGAAAATGCCTTGTAGTCAATTGGAGCGTATCTAGGATTGTAATTTTATGCTTTGTCTTGTTATTTCACAAGAGGCCTTCCTTTCTTGTGCCACTAATTAGAATTGCATATAACTTGGGAGCTAATCTTTCTGAGCTAGTATTAGTTTAGTTCTCTATTGCTCGATCTAGTTCGTGATGATAGATCCATTTGGATTTCAGAAGCACAAGGTTCGTGATGATAACTCTTAAAAATTAAACAACATATGCCTTAAAAATTACACATTAAGCAACAAAAAAGCTACTGTACAAGCACCAAATAATGTAAAATTTCGTGAAAATGTCAGTGCTTGCTTCACAAACTAAAATGTACAAATGAAAATTTTTCTTGAGAAGCACTTCATTATATTGCGATTACATATCATCTCTTAATTGCTATGTCCCCATCTAGGATCAATTGATTATGCTGAGAACATGAAACAAATGCTTGCTATCGAAAGATATACTGGAGAAGCTTTTGGAGGGAATTAATATGGTTCATATCTATTTGGTTAGGTTAGGTTTGGAGTCAGGACGTTAGGGATGAGACAGTTGAGACGGAATGCTAGGGATGAGACTAATTTGTGTTTGATATGGTGGATGATACAAATTTTTTATCTGTCTTTGAGACGGAACAAAATACTGTAAATGACTTTTTTGCCCATATATATTTTTTCTTATGCATATTATGTTTGGTATGCGGTTTAGAGATTTTTTTTCATTATAATATCTTTAAATATTTATACTTTCTCCACTCAAAAGGAAAAAAATCCATTATTTTATGCTTATTTTATGTTTTTACAAAAATATAATTTCTTTGAAAAAATTATAAAATTTTAAAGTAAAAATATAAAAGAAATAAAAAAATTAAGAAAATTTCTACAAAATTTACCGAACATTTTATAGTATGTATACTAGTACTGAAATCAAAATGATAAATTCAATGGAGGAAAATATAATATTTTTTAAAAGAATTTTTTTGAAAAAAATGTCATGAAAAAAAATGAAATAGGCATGTAGTTGAGCTCAGCTGTAGTTTGGTGGGCCTTGCTCCATGCCTGATCCTTAAGAAAAACACGCATATGGATGATGTGTTGTCACACCCCGTCTTTAACCTTGACAAAGCTAGATTTTGACTTATTATGCGAGAACTTATAAAATCCTTATTTCACATATTTTTTCATGCAAAGAAAATTATAAATACTCTCTTATCCTTTTAAACAAAATTTAACCGCAAAAACCTTTTTTAAATAATAAATCAACCCAAAATCTGATTTGAAATTTTTTATATTTTAAAAACTCATATCCACAAATTTCAACTTGAAGATGGAATCATGAGATTTTAATATTTATAGATTCGTGGTGATGAGGGCTTTCATTGATTGTGTTATTGGCGGGAAATAATAGCTATATTGCTTCAACAGAATATTTCTTTTCCCTTCCTCCTATTCTTGTCTCTCTTATTTCTATTTTCTTGTTTTTTGTGATTTTTGGCTCTATGTTTTTGACCTTTTATGTTTAAGTAAATCCAATAGTTAGAAATGGTTCATACAAAATTAATGATTAAGATCGGTAAATTTAGGACATGACTTGAAATTTTGAGAAGTTATGAGAATAGATTTAGAATATCCTCATAATGTTTTCCATCTTTTTCTCTATCCTCTGTCCTTGCAAGGAGGTAAAAAAATTCTCATTTTTGTACCGTGTACAGAGACAAAAATGGTTTTCATCAACATTTTCATGAATCAAACTTATTTTCTATCTTGTGTATGTCCTTTCCATCATGAACTCCGAAGCACACGTTGTCCTCATTCTCATTATGGAGTATTTAGTGTGAGATGAACAGCTAGAGGGTTGCACAAAATATAAGGGCATAACGAGTTACATCTCAAACAGCTTGAATTTTTTGTTGCAATCCTTCTAACATCTCCTTTTATGAAGTTTTCCTATAGAGTTTCTCTTAATATCATGCTTTATACTTGCTATTAAGTTGCTGTAAAAGTATTTTGCTAACTTCCTTGTCTATCCAAAAATATTTGTACTTGTAGATTGATTTGTTTCCACCCCCTGCTGGTGAAGGGTCGTCTTATGAAGCTTCCTCCAAGGATTTCCGCCCATCCTTGAGTTGGTCTCCAGAAAATGGTTGGACAGTGCCAATTCCTTCGGTAAATCCCTTGTACTCTTTTGTTTTCTTATTAATAGCACTATATTTTATCTCTAACTGTTTTTAAAGGTTAGATATTTGACTGTGTTAGTGGAACTCTGAAACCTCTGTAACACCAATAAATGCTTAGTTTACATGTGTAAACATATATTGTGAGAGAGAAAGAATATTGATGCATTTCTAGTCATGGTAGTATTTGCTCCTTTGCATTTATGTGATCCGAGGGGCTGTTTATATATGTCTTGGTGTTCACCCTTTGATGGAATGTGATAAAATGACATGAGCAAGCGATGTTGAATTGCATCAACCAGAAAGTTAGATAACTGTAGAACACAATGTGGAATTGAATCTGGTGTTATCACTTATCACTGATGAATGAGTGTGTTCATGTTTGACAAAGATAGTACAGAATTAGATCCCTTTTTATGAAATTCTATTGTTTTTTCTAATTCCCTATTTCCCTATTTTGGGGGTGGAGGAGAAAGAGAAAGACTTTGTTTTACTGATTGGTAAACATTAGCGAGCTTCTTGCTGGTTAACTTTTGTGGGACATTGAGGCTGAAATGGTGAAGCTCATGGGCGTTGAAATGGTGAAGCTCCTAGGTGCAGGAGAACTCACAATAAGAAATAAAGTCAACAAAACAAGACAACCATAAAAGGTTGCGTGGCATTTATTTTCTCTTTAGAAAAAATTAATAAAAATTTAGGGAGACATTCAAATCACATTTATGGAATTGTTTGAGGAATTACTAAACATTATGATTCCTATAGTTCAAATACTGTTATTTCTTGAAGAATGGCCCTCCTACTTATCAGAGTGTGGAAGTATTCATTGACTTTTTCCATAATTTCTGTGTGCAGTTTGAAATTGTGCTTTGCAATGTGACAGTGGTTGTTATGGGAACACTTCATGCTTCCTTTTTATATCAATGGTGAAATTGGGTATCAACCAACCTCTGTAGGTTGGAACACTAAAAGTTCTGCAAGTTATCTTTGTTTATCTTGAAGTTTTATTATATGGAGACCATGATTATTTTTCCCCTTTTGAGCTGTAGTGTTCGATCTCATGTTCTTTGAATCATATATGATCTTGCTGTTAATTTTGGAGTCGATTTCTGTACGTGGTGGTAATTATCTATGCTCAATAATTTTGGCATTCTCAACTCTAATTCTCTGATTTCCCTAGCTTTTATTCATGATTGCAGTGATTATATGTTCAGATCTACTGTCAGCCATTTTGCTTTATCTTCATGTCTTACGTAGGTTCTAGTGCAATTTCTATCTTATTATATGTGGAACGCTCTTTCATACCTTCTTTTCTTGTAAGATTGGTTTTTTAATGCTACAAATGGCTAATTCTTTTTTCAATGCCTTGTTTGTTACAGGGGATCGACTATCATCATCCATGTGCTCGGTTGATCAAACCTGTGAATCAAGGTAATTTTTGGTTATTCAAAGTTTAAGAAACTTTATGCATATTGCATTCAAAATCTATTCTGTCTTTTTATCTGCTGGCTTTAGGCTGATCCCAAAGTTAATAAGCTCACTAAAATTGACTTGAAAAAAATAGTTGATAATGACGATATATTATTGGTGATTATTTGCTAAGATGGATATTTTATATTTGGTTTTTAGGATACCAAATTTGAATGACCTGGTTTATAGTTGTTGAAACTTTGAGAAGATTTTAGGATTGTGAAAGTAGGAGACAGGTGGAAGATTTGGTCAATAAATGAACTGAATGTGGAAAGGTGACGAGAGTTGCATAACATGTTATGGTGTTATTCTGATTTTATTGCTTCTTCATCTTGGATTTCGGCTTCTAATAATAGTTATGATTTTTAAAGTAATGACTTGTTCAATATCAATTGTGTTAGGTAGCGCTATTGTGTTTATTTTGCCCCTTGAATAATTTTAATAATTAAATTAGGTTCTTAAAAACAACAAAAATGGTTTTATGTTTTTAGTTTTACTAATATTGCCACCATTATTTTCATAACTTTCATGAACTTATTATGATTATATTTATCGTAATCATATAATCACGATCAATCTTATCATATCATTATCACTAACTATAATTATCACTATTTACCAATAAAGTAACAATCACTGTAAATTTGATATTACTCTTTAACCCTTTTCAATTATCATCACCTTTAGCATAATACCGTCGCCACCACCATCATTGCTATGCATGTTGATGCCATGATGCCACCACCATCATTGCTATGCATGTTGATGCCATGATGCCACCACCATCATTAGTTTTTACCTTTTTTAATTTATAAAATATTATTATATTTCTTCAATTAAGTTTATGCAAGAATTTTTCCTTCATATACTTTTAAGTAGATGATTTAATTTGTCCTTATGTAATTGGATAACTATCCACTATATATGTACATTTCTAATTGTATTTATTATATACAATGTGTGCACCCAATTATACCATATTTCATTTTATCAAGTTTTTTCGTTTAAATTGAAATAATCGTATCTTTTATTCCAAGAATATCCTTTTCTTGTACAGGAAAATAATTTTATTTTTCAAAAAAATAAAATTATTCTTTCAGATTTCAATGGTTGAGTAATTTTAAAATATTGTATTTATGTTTTCATCGATTTTTTACTATATCCTTGTATAACTCAAGGATATTTTTTCAATTAGAAATACAACTGAAGGATATTCTTGGAATAAAAAATTTAATCTTGTCAATTTGGATGAAAAGACATTGAAGAATTGGTTATTATACAAAGACATAATAAATGTAATTAGAAACGCAGAGACATATTGAAGACTTGCTCAAGTACAAGTCATTTATCTTATCTTTTTTTTTTTTTAAAAAAAAACATTTTTTTATAAGACAGTAAACATAAAACAGTTTTTGTTTTTTTTTAAAAAGAGAAGGAAATGACACCATATGGACCTTTAGTTCGGTGATTGTCGTTTGCCTTTGTCTTTATTTTACTTCCATGACTTTTTATGGGAACTTTTTGACACAGCGACCTGATTTTAGGATTATACTTGCTTGACATGGGAAGCATGATGGTTGCAGGGAGTTCCATAAACTTGGCAGTCCATGCAGCTGATAAAATGAGAAAGGACCCCGAAGATACAGTTAGAGCATCTTACGAGCTGAATGCTTCGCTTTCTTCCCATATTGCAACTAGTAGATATGAACTAATGGGAAAAGGGCCTTTGAACCCTGCTGCATCTAACGAGACACGTACACCGGGAAGAAATATAGTGTTAGGTGTAACAAATGGTGGAGCTGCTAAATCAAGGTGCTCAGATAGTCAATCAAGTCCACAAGTTAGAGATGTATCAGCTGAAGTGGCGGAAGATGCTGGCGGGAAGGACAATGACGATAATGACACCCCCCTGAAGAAGATGAGAACTGATGGAGGTATATGTTCGGATTCCACATGCTCAGATACGATAGGAGCTGCTATTCTGGACCTGGAGGTGCTTGTAAACCGGGTAAAATGGATGAAGGATGCCTTGAAGTTTGGGATGCCTTTGTCAAATACTGCAAGACTGTCATGGAAGTTTTTGGAACACCGAGGACCTTCCAGACACGAGTGATTGCATTTTAGAGACTATCTTAGATGATCAGCTGCTATCAGTTGAAAAACCGAGGAGGAGCATTGACAAGTACAGATAAATCTTAACTTTACAATATCACCTGTAAATTTGTGCCCTCTAAAACTCCAATCTCGTAACAATTTTGCCTCTCAAAATCTAGAATCTTAATCACAATGGAGGTTGAATTATGGAGTCCTCTAAAACTCCTAGCGTCTCAGGCTCTCATTTGGGAGAAGCACCCCACTGGAGGTTGAAGTATGGAGTCCAAGCTCAAAACCATGACCCACGTTAGAACATGGCATGTGCGCACAGTCCAATCTCGAGCCAAAATACCCACGAATTTCACTCATTAAGGGATGCACAATCACATGCCCCCTTTCACCCCGAAGGGCCTGAACAGAGCCAGACTCAATATCTGAATCAGTTTCGAAGTTTTGTCTTCACCTGTAATTCCAAGGTAGAGGCAAAACATAATAAGCCTCCCATGATTCTGTTCTCGGTGCTGAAACTGAACCTACTTTGGCAGCAAAAAAATAAATAAACTTAGTCTCGATTAATAAAAGCTTTCCTGGGTATACACTTGGCCATAAAATCCAAAAAAAAAAGAGGCACACCTGCCCGACTTTACTTGCATTAACTCATTTACAGTTGCCCTTCATAGATTCCAACCATAATTTTATTCTTTGCATCCTTAACATCAACCTTCCATCCATTCTCTCTTAAAAACATTTAACAAAACCATTTAATGTTTCATTAATTCAACAAAATAGAGGGCTAAAACAATCTAAAACCCACAAATTCACTTCAATATCAAAAACACTAGATCCATATTTTTTGAAATATCAAGATGGAACGCGAGGATATTTCTCGCTGAAATTGCTCACTTAATAAAACACACAAGTCGTTGAGAGAGTCTATTAATTATTAATAAAGACCAGTTGGAAAGACAATATTCAAAACCTGTAAGATGTTGAGGACAAAATTGATCGATCAAATTAATAAGGTGTGATATTAGAAACAAGGTAATCTCCTCTTATTAATAAAAAAAAAGAAGAAAAAAGAATACACAAATATGAGAATAAGCCGAGGGAGAGAGTCCCTTGCCGCTCAGTCAGCATTCAAAATATTGGACTCAACGACAATCCGGTCCATTTATTAATTACAGAACCTGCCACTCCTTTTCCACTTCCATATCAATTTCCAAATTCCGAAACGACACTTCAACACCCGAATCGTTTCTCTCTAACCAATGGAGCCCCCGATACTAAGACTGACAGTGGAGCTTGGCCCTAGAGAAGGCGAAACCCTGGAATTCAGACCCGGATCCACTGTCCGAATAGGCCGGGTTGTCCGTGGCAACAATGTCACTATCAAAGACGCCGGCATTTCCTCCAAGCACCTTGTAATCGTATCAGAATCAGGAAAATGGAGCCTCCAAGACCTCAATTCCTCCAACGGCACTACTCTCAATTCCACTGTTCTCTCTCCCTACAAATCCTTCGATCTCCGCGACGGCGACACCTTCAAACTCGAGCAGCTAACTTCAATCCTCGTCCAAATCAACGTTCATGAGGAAACCTCGCAGTTGAGACGCAATCCGAGGAGACGAGTTAGAGCTTGTTTGACAGTGTAGTTGCGGCTGTTTTTCAAATAACTTTTCGTGTCAAAATGCATGTTAATGATGTTTTTTTATTTTTTAAAAATTATTTTTAACATCAGCACATCAAAACGATCCAAAACGTATAAATCATATTAAATTTTAATAATTTTTTTTTTTTTAATTTTTTAAGAACGCAGGTTGAACCGCGTTCCCAAACGCTTACTTAATGAATTGAGTAAAGTAAGACCGGTCGCAGCGATTCGGTTCCAGAGAGGAAATGAAGGCGAGAGAGGGAGTGCCGAAAATTGGAGAAAGAGAATGTTGAGAAATCGGAGGGAAAATGTGAAGTGATAGTTGTTCCGGAGGGGAAAAGGGAGACCGAGGAAGGCTAAGGCTTTGGAGAAGGAGTTGGAAAGCGCGGTTCCTGCTGAGGCAAAGAGAGTGAATTTGAGCCTTGAGGAGTACTAGAAGCAGAAAGAATGAAGAATGTTTTGTTTTGGAGAATTTAAGAGTGGATTGTGGAGAATTGGGTAGAAAAGGGCGTGGAGGTAGGGGGAGGAAAAGGAATTTAAAGGGAATGCCAGCGGAGACAATTTGGAGAAGTTGACATTGGAGGAATGGTTTGATTCCATGGAGCTGAGTCCAGAATTCATAGCCGAGAGGGAAATTGTCAAGGTCTGGTAAAATTTAATAAAATTAGTTAGAATCCGACAGCCTCCAACTTCCTCTTTTCTCGGTTTTTCTGTTTATTTGGTTTAATATTCCGTATACTTATTGGAAGATCTTCATCCATATAATCTTGCGATCCAAGCTGAAGGTTCATTCATTTTTGTCCAGGGAAAATATGAGAAATTCAAAGAAGTGATAGAAAGGTCCCCAGAAAAAGACCCCGGCACCAGTAACAGTCCAGACCACCCCGCTGTCATCGAGGTAATGATTCTATACGTTAGATGCTGGCAGTTCAGTTCTTTCCAGGTATTTGACAGCTGACTAGTGACTAGTATTCTCGTACAAGTCTATACATGCATCTCGAGATTGTATGCCTTTTCTTTTCATGAGTTGAAATGCAGCAGCCCATGTGACATCATCTTCTGGTTCAAGAAATACTGCTGAAATTGAATTTTATTATGGTGATGGTGATCATACATATTCTGCGATTATTAAAGACCTTATGCTCATGCGTGGAACTTCCAAGTGAAGCATAGCTCTTTATTATGTTAATAATAATAATAATTCAAAAGCATTAATAATAAGATGAGATATAATAAATAATTTTATATTGTTTTTAAATGAAACCCGTCAACTAAATTCATGGAGTATTGTGCAAAATAAATAAATAAATTGTCTTTACATAAAAAAAAACAATTTGCTGTAAGCAGTCGAAATAAAAAACAAATACAATAAACAAACATATTGTTTCTTAAGAAATAATATTGCCCCAACTGGCTGCGCATTTAAGGGGGTAAAAATCCAATGAGCCTTGAGTTAGGCGAGCTCCAACTAGCCATTTACCATAATAACTAATGATGCCCCACATGTGGATGGCTGAGAAATTTAAGGAAATATAGGTAGTCTAGTTTTTAAAAAATTATTTTTTAAATTTTTTTATATTTATTTGTTATTAAAAAAAGTTGATCAACGAAAAATATTTTCCAGTAAAACAAAATTTAGCTTAGTTTCCAGGAAAGTGTTTACTTTTTTGTGTTTATTTGTCATTAGAAAAGTTGGTCAACAGAAAATATTTTACAGTCAAAGAAAAATTTGGCTTGGTTTCCAGGAAAGTGTTTTCCTGAAAAATTTAGGCGGAAAACACTTTTTGAAAGTTGTAAAAAATTTAGAAATATCATATTATTTACTGATTATATCAAATTTGGTCCTCAAACTTTTGATTGCTATATATATTTTGTTTTGAATATTTATTTTTTAATTTCATCTCTTAAAATTTAATTTTTATATTAACTTTGGTCCTCATTTATAATTGTTATTTGCTTTTTTCTTATCATTTTTTTATTGAAATTTTTTATCTATCAAATTTGGTCCTCATTCTTTTGATTGTTACTTATTTTATTTAAAATAATTTATGAAATGTTAATTATTATTATTTTAATTTCTTCATCTTTTATTATTTTTTATTTTTTAGATTTGATCTCTATTATTTTGATTATTATTTATTTTATTTGAGATAATTTATGAAATTATATTTTTTTTTAATTTTATTCTTATTCAACCTTTTAATTTATAAGATTTGTTCTTCATTATTTTAATAAATTTGAGAAAAATAAAACATTAATAAGTTATTTTCCAGCTCATTTTCCATGACATAACCAAACACTGGAAAATATTTTCCAACTTATTTTTCATTACACTACCAAACATCAGAAAATAATTCACTTTTCCTAAATTTAGTTTTAAAAAAAAACTATTTTCCAGCAAACAAACAAGTCATAATACCAAAATATTGATTGAATTAATCACTATTTAGCTACATTGGTAAGATTGTATAGTGTGACACCGAATGCAAGTGCTTGCCTATAGTGATTAAATAGTACTACTTTAATTCAGATAAGTTTTATTTTTTTTTAAATATATTTTTTCGCTTATTTAAATTGTTTGGAAGTAATATGCAATTATCAAAACAATGTGTGTCAGTAGCTTTAAGTTTCTCTTCAAAACTAGAGATTTTTTTTTTCCCAGTAAATCTCCGCTATAAATTAACGAAACAACTGTTATATTTGATAATTTATACCGAAACATTCCAATGATGAATAATCTTAGGGAACTAGAAGATCATGTCCGTCCTCATTTCTTTTTTGGAATATATTTAACATAAAATATATAGCGTCAGGAGAAAACACTGTAGCACTATAAAGTTTAATGTGAATTATAATAATAAATTGCTAAATCAGTCTAGAAGACTAAATTTAAAGGTAAAATGGTCTTTTCCATGTAATTAATTTGCTACTTTTATTTTAATTAAGATTATAATAGTAATTTTTTACAGTAAAATTTCTTCAGCACCCTAAAAGCAAAAAATCATATAATTAGTCTTTAAGGTTTTTGCTGAGATTTCACATTTTTTAGCACAATAAATTTATTAAAATAACCTTAGTTTCAGAATTTAATTGAGCTTTTTTTGAGGCATTTTCATATTTAAAATTAGATTTTTTGTTATAATAAATATCTTTGAGGGGTAAATTAGTTTTTCATAATAATTAAAAATATAAAAAACCTTTCAAGTGCATGAGATAAGTCACGTTGCTTCAGCGACGCTTGCACTGTCATATAAAGATTAAAAATTTGCTTCTGCCAACTATCTAGGTGATGGTTCAGTGATAAGAACTTAGGATCAAGAAGTTTGCTCTCTCTGTGGTCCTAGGTTCAAGCCCTGTGGTTGCTCATATGATGGCCACTGGAGGTTTACATGGTCGTTAACTTCAAGGCCCGTGGGATTAGTCGAGGTACGCGCAAGCTGGCCCGGACATCCACGTTAAACTAAAAAAAAAAAAAAATTTGCTTCTGCAGTATTATTCGATTCTTCTTGTCATCCTCTTTGAGGCGACATTTTCAGTTTTGGTGGACAAATTATTATTGGTGCCCTTTTTTTTATTTTTTTTTCTCTCTTCTCCTTCGATATTTGTGTCAGACATTGAGAATCAGTTATTTTAATTAAGGTTATAATAGTATTACCATAGCTATCTTGAACATTGAATCAGTTTTCGTGGGCGTTATTAGAATCTTCCTTTCAGGAACCGGGGAGAGGATGTTGATACAAGTTTTCTTGTCATTTTACATCTTATTTATGAATTATGCGATTGTTGAAGGAATGCTTAAAAGGAAGGACAAGGGGCGGATTTCATCATCAGTCACTCTCCGATCTACTGTATTTTCAATATTTTTCTTGTTTTTAGGATATATTTTTTTAATGTAATAATAAGCAACATGTCACACGTTATTATAAGAATACGCACGCCTTTGTCTTCTACCTTAATTCTCCATTTCTTGGTTCTTTGATCTGCTTTTTCTCTCATTTTGAAAGTAGTAGTCATTAACATGAAATTAGACATAGATAGCGAGTGTTGTCGGAACTTGGTGAATGGTGATGTTGATTTAGACAGACAAAATCCTTGTTGGAGTGACACTTCTGGCTTTCTCACCAATGTTCGTGGAAACAGTGTAATGGAAGGCCAGTATTTCTTTCTCTCCGAGTGCATGGGTATAGCTGCTGTTTCGAGGGATGTCATGAGGAGGCAGAGGAATTAATTCATCCAAGTTCCAAGTTTTAGCTAATAAATTTCTAAAGAAGCCTTTTGTATCTTCTTAACCTGTTTCGGCACTTCAATTAGTTTTATTCACTCAATAGCTGTAAGCTCTAAAAGACGTTCCGTCTTCTGAACCAGGTTTCATCATCATGGTTTATGGTCTTTTCATTCATTTTTCTATCTTCCCTTCTGAAACATTTTGAAGATATCCTCTCCAAAGGAGCCTCGATCCAGACCTGGTTGAATGAGCAGCGCATATGGATGATGAAGTAAGTCACCGCATACACACTCGGCAGTTTGGATGCCATTTTGAAATGCGTTGGCATGAGGGAAGCCAGTTTCCTGCCGATAAATAAAGCTGCAGATGATGAACAATTTCGCATTATATCAAATGGGAAGACTGAATTTCCAAGCATCAACAATGATACTTGCGCCAATTGTTTCACTAATCATTCTGAACATAGTTTCCTTCATTGGAGGAGCTGCTAGGATATTCATCGAAGGAAGTTGGAATGAGACGTTTGGACAAGTATTCCTATCACTTCACATATTGATGGTAAACTACCCAGTATTGAGGAAGGGCAAAGGACGTGTTCCAACTTCAGCCACCCCGTTGCCTCTTGTAACCACCAATTTCTTAGTGTGCTTCGGACATATGGATCTAAAGTGTTAAATTGCCATGAAATCTCATTCACCCTATAAGCCAACATGTTCCAATGTGAATCAGACTTTCTCTCTTAGACTGCATCCTTTTCTCGTAAGACAGCGAAAATTGAGATTATAGGCAGATGAGCACCACATCATAGATAATGGTCTCATATTTTTAGTCCTTGAAAGGTCATTTTCTGGGGATGCAGGGTATCCTCTGCATCGATGCTATAATAATTAGCTACTTATTGCACAAGATTTTATTTGTTTAGGATGTTATGAGTTTATTTTTCAAGTTCTTTACAGCATTAAATTAACAAGTCATAGACTCATAGGTGCTCCAAGATCCAAGCTGACCAAGCAATTTTATTCATAAAACCCAATTCACTATTTGGAGATCAAACCCAATGGATTAAGGTTAAACTGCCCTGTATTGTGACAGGATGCAAGTATAAACTGAAACCCAAATGAATCAATGTATTTCTGAACCAGTTAGTTACAAGAAGCCCAAGGCCTCCCTGTCACTCCCTCTTTAGTCCCTACCATACTGTTAAAAAGCAGTCCTACGTTCACATGCATCCTCTCACTCTCATTTCATAAAAGATCAATCACCGCTCTAACTGCGCCTCTCCCTTTCAACACTGAAACCTCACAAGAAAACCGCCAGCAAAATACCTACCGCTCCTTCTCCGGAAGGTTCAAGACAGAAGGAAGACTGTTCTCAGGACAAATGCCACATAAGGAGCTCTTATCTTCTCCAACTTAAACCCTCCTTCATTGTCAAGCTCCCTATAACTCCATACCCAATTCAACAAACCAAAAAAAAAAACTCTCGAGACACCTATTCGAGATCTAGACACAGCTTCATGGCTCACTTCCAAGACCAAAGAACCAAATCCCAAAGGGTTCAATACCCAGTTGACTCAAACGCATACAAAATCTTGGACGAGATTGGTGTCGGCGTTAGTGCCACAGTTTACAAAGCAATATGCGTCCCCATGAACTCAACTCTTGTTGCAATCAAGTGCATTGATCTTGATCAATCTCGAGCCGATTTTGATAGTGTCAGACGTGAAACCAAGACCATGTCACTTCTTTCACACCCTAACATTCTTGAATCCCACTGTTCTTTCACTGTTGATCGCCATCTTTGGATGGTTATGCCTTTCATGTCTGCTGGTTCTCTCCAATCCATAATCTCTTCTTCTTTCCCTGATGGCCTACCAGAGCCATGCATAGCTGTAGTTCTCAAGGAAATTCTAAACGCATTGTCTTATCTTCATGATCAAGGCCATTTACACAGAGATGTCAAGGCCGGCAACATCGTTATAGACTCAAATGGAAAAGTAAAGCTCGCAGATTTTGGCGTATCAGCCTCAATTTACGAGTTTAACACCCTTGAAAGGTCATCCTCATTGTCTTGCTCATCAAGAATGAGGTTAACTGATCTTGCAGGGACGCCATATTGGATGGCACCAGAGGTTATACACTCCCATACAGGTTATAGTTTCAAAGCTGATATATGGTCTTTTGGTATCACTGCATTGGAATTAGCCCATGGTCGCCCTCCTTTGTCTCACCTTCCTCCTTCAAAGACTTTGATCATGAAGATAACAAAGAGGTTTCGGTTCTCTGATTGTCATGAGGAGAATCACAAGAAAAGTTGCAGGAACAAGAAGTTCTCTAAGGCTTTTAAAGATATGGTTGCTTCTTGTCTTGACCAAGACCCTTCAAAGAGACCTTCTGCTGCAAAGCTTTTGAAGCATTCTTTTTTTAAAAACTGTAAAGGATTAGACTATTTTGTCAAAAATGTTTTGCATGGGTTGCCTAGTGTTGAAGAAAGATTCAAAGAAGCCAAGGTTTTAAGTGGGATATCAAGCCAGAGTGGTACTGATGTTGAAGAAGAAGAGAAGGGGGATATTGATGGTGACTCTGTGATTCAACGTGTGAAGACTAGAAGGATTAGTGGCTGGAACTTCAACGAGGAAGGATTCGAGCTTGACCCAGTATTCCCTGCTGACTCAAAAAATGATTCAGTTGTGAAACAGGTTCGTTTTGGAGGTGAATCCATCATTCAAGATAAGAAAATTGAGTTCAGCGAGTCAGACGGGTCAGGTGATTTAGTTGACTCGGCCAAGCCATCAATCCTGAATTCACTAGCTCCAGTTAAAGAAGAGATGAGCCAAGTGGGAGATCATATTGGTGTAAATATGAGTGGTGTGGGAGGAATTGTTGAGGGTTTGAATCAAGTGACAATGTTAGAGGGTTTAGTGGCATTAAAGAGGAGTTTGGAGGAGCAGAGAAGGCATGTCGCAATTATAATTGGTCTGTTGGGAGGGGAGACTGATGGAGAAGACCAAATGGTGCAAATGACTGAGAATCTGAAGGAGGAGTTGGACATTGAGAAGCAAAAGAACTTGAAGCTGGAGATGGAATTGGAGTTTATTAAGATTGTGATTTCTGGTGCATTTGCTGCTGCTTCATTTCCTAATTGAGAGTTTTTCATTGAAGCATTGACTTTTTGGGGAAGATGGGATTTTGGCGTCTCAAGCTTCTGATTTCTTGTGCATATAATGTTTGATTTCATAGGATTAGTAAAAAGGAAAAACTAAGCCTTCACATCTTTTTATTTATTTACTTGCGTTCCTTTCTAGTTTTTAGCAACAGTAGAGGACAAATTGGCTTTGAGACTTCGATCTGGTTTTCAATTTTGTCTTCAGGCTCAGTAGGATCCCTTTTGTAGATCTTAATACATGCAATGAATGAGATGCAATATGACCTTTCGCTGTCAATCTCTTATACAACTTTGATCTTTTGTTTTTTTCAGTCAGCAATTGAGTCTGTGCCTTCTCTTGACGTGGTGCTATTTTGTGTTGTGTGTTGATATGGGGCTCAGCTCTAAGAGGAGCCAAGTTTCTGTCTGGATATAAAACTAGAAAGTGTTGCTTTTTGTCTGTATACCTTTTGTTTTGCCGGTAGAGTTTACAGTTGGGTTCATGCTTGCAATCATATGCATATGCATAGCTTTGAAATAACACTCGCATCTGTGTGAGATCCAAAATGCTCCTGTTTTGGTTCGACCGATTGTTTTTTTTTTAAACATATTCAGTTGATAACATACAGTTGATCGGGACATATTTTAATTTTAGCCCAGCCCCTACCAGATTGGATTTGCCACTCTTTCAAGTTGAGCCTGTGGGATTGGAAGCCTGAAGCTTGTTATGGAATAAAACTGGACCCTTGCTAATTGAAACTTTGTTGGGTTTTCTTATTCTAGTTCACAAATAAGGAAATAATTGTCCAGAAATTGCTGTCTGCCATTGCAAATTGTGATCGGTAGTGGCTGAATGGAACAGCCTGGTTTCTGCAACGCAGAGCCCTTGTCCTCGGAGGTGGCTGAGACAGCCTTGGGCTGACTTCACCCAGATAACACTGACGGTGGTAATGGGGAGTGACTACAAAGATGGACTAGGCCCAACAATGACATCTATTAAAGCTGAAAGAAGCCCAACCGTAACATTTCATTATTTTATGTATTCCCTATTGCGTTCTTGGATTTTTTAAGAAAAACTCAAAGGAGAACTGGACTCCGAAATCAAGGATTACAAAACCTTAGAATAACAACTTACTGGTGTTTCTGAAAAATAAGTGATACTCAGTGGTACGTAGAATACCATAAGCAACAAGCCAGCCCGCACCTCTATTGGCTTCCATGTACAAATAAGAACCAGCTTAAGTGTTTGTGGTAAAACCCAGAAACACAAAATCATTTGTGAACATAAGAAAGGGCAATATGAAAATATTACTGCAAAGAGGGCTGGGCTTGAGTTCATGAAGCCTTATTATCAAACAAAGAGGCCTAAACTTTCCTGGTAGAAGGCCTGCAATATATCAAGCAATTTTTAACCTAAACTTCAAGTCTAAACTTTTTGAGCAGGTGTGTCCTCTTTATGCTTCTCTAAGAGATAAACATGGCAAGCGATCTCTTAACACTAGCTCGGATTTTAAGGTCAATGAAGATGTTCACTGTTGTTAGACGCTGAACTTCAGCTGCTGAAGAGACAGCCATCAAGTGGAACATACTTTAATTTCGATTCCTATATTGAAACAGCAACTAAATTAAATACATAAGAGTATTTATTTTGTCTAATAATATTGGACCCGTCTTTCTTCTCCTGCTTTTTTGTCGATGACAAACTTGGAAACCACACCATTGGAGCAGGCTCATATTTTAAAAACCTTTTTGGTGTAGCTCTCAATATTTAATTATGAGTGGAGCAGACGGCAACGGGTTACACTGCGGGAAAACCCTGCAATTTCGGCTGTTGAACCTCATAACATCACAACTATATTTAGCACACTATGGGCTCACCTAACTAGCCACTAGTTTTTCAAGAAAGATAAGCTAAATGTGGCACGATCTTTTGTACATATGGGTTCACTCTACCACCTTTTCACTTGAAAATGGCAAGGAAATCTTGGAGCACTGAGATAACCTGTCTTTCAAGTACATGGAGTTGTGTAAATCAGAGCTTTCTGGAATGAAATTAAACTGGAAAGGTTGCGGTACTCATAAATACTGTAGCAACCAACCTCCTACTGATCTTCTTTGGTTATAGCCCTTGAATATGCAAAAAGATAAACAAGATCCAAGAAATCCAACGAGGAGAAAAAAGAGGGAAATAAACAAAATACAAAGAAAGGGAGTTTGGACCAAACATTGCATATAATATTCATCAATGATGATGCTCTTGTTGGAAACCAGCTCCCCTCCTTTTGTGATCATTTTCGTAATATATTTGAAGGTAAATCTTAATTTACGCTCCTGAAGTTTATGAGGTGTTTGAGTTTCACCTAAAGAAGTTCGTTTGTTTCAATTAACCTCCACTATTTTTGTTATCCTTTCAATCTCCCTAGCCTTCCGTCCATATTCTATTTATTTTCGTCAGTAATAGTAACAAAAAACGGTGCCTAAATTGCAATTTCATCCCAAAAGTTTATGGATTGCCTATTTAGCAACCATGAACAATTTGAACATCAAAATCATCATTTTAAAAATATTTCTTTTATGTTAGAAAAAAGATAAAAAATATTTTTTTTCCCATAAAAAATATCAACAGGAACTTTGACAATACGAGAAGAAGGTTAAGTCAGAAACAAATAAGATAAAAAAAATTACCAACACTTCAAGCACTAGTGTAGTTATCTCTTCTACACACTCTCACTCGCATACATATATATAATGTATGCATATTTCTAATTACTTACTCATCTGAACCCACAAAGTATATTTTTCGAGGAGTGGGATTTCCTCAAATAAAAAAAAAATAAAATATTTCTAATTAATCATTAAGATATATTAACAAATCTTGAATAAGAGTTCTAAGAGAAAAAAAAATTGCAATCTCATATAATTGGAATGGTAGCTTGAAGAAAAGTTTAATATCACTTAAGATGTGATTTTTCTTCAAAGTTTTCATTTTTTTAATTTCAACACATTTAAGTTCTTTTTATTTTTTAATACTACCTTTTAGATTATAGTGAGATATATATTTCATAAATTTTATAGATGAAATTTAAATCTACACAGGTTTTTTCATTATTATCACTTAAGAAAATGGATAAATAAGAGAAAGTGAAACGATTATTTAAAGTTATGGAGATTAATTGAATTAAATCAAACTTTTTAAGATAAAATTATAAAATTTACCTTATATTTTACTCTGCATCTTAAAAATCGTAAGTTCTAATAGTGAAAATTTGCACCGAGGCTCTTAATATTATTTTAATAAATCAGACAAGAAATTGCGGATTCAAGACTTAATCTCTCTTTTAAAAAAATTATTGTTTCGTCCATGTGAATAAAATCAGATAATTATTTGTATATTAAACCCATTGCTATAAATATGCGTTAATCCGTACAAAACAAAATATGGGTTGATGCAACTACTCCTATACGATGATCGGTGGAGTCCATGAACGTTAAAATTTCTACTCTTTTTTTTGTCGAAAGAAAATGTGATCGACCAATTATCGATAAATCTTTAACCTTATAGCAGGGAGTTCTTAGGTTACGGATTCAAGTCATTTTTCTCGATACTAAAATATTTTAGTTTGAAAAACGTTTTAATTAGAAGAGAAAACTAGAGAAGCCCTTCAAATTCATATTCAGTTCTCTTTTCATAATAATATACTAACCCATAGAACATTTAACTACTGCTTGTGGATTATAGGACCTTAAGCGTAAAAAAAAACACAATTAGAAATTTATATGCATTATAGCCATTTCACCAAAAAACAATTTGTGCGATGAGAAACTTCCCGTATGAGTAATGTTATAGAAAGGAAAGACAATTGTGAAAAAAAGAAATATTGGTGAACTGACCGAAAGAAAGAAAATGCAAGAAATTTGACTCCGCGCATTTTCGACAAGGAGAATAAGTGATTTTACGACGCATCAATTGCTGGGTTACCCTTCAATTCTCTGGCGTTTCTTTTTATCTCATGTTTGGGTTTTAAAAGAAAAAAAGAAAAATCAATTTCTGGGTTACAAAATGCACATCTTTTTTTTTTTTTTTTTTTTGTGGGTTACATGGACTGTAAAGGGGAATACTGTTCATAGCATCTGTCACGGGGTAAACGTACCGGCGCACGGAGGAGGAGAATTCAATACTTTGATTGTTAAGTACGTAGTGTTAGGAGTGATGGAATTAGTAATATGCATGATAACATGCAGTAAAACTACATTATTTAGGATCTCATGATGAACTAGCCAGTAGCCTTGTGGAGGGGGCATTGACAAACAACAGAATTATTATGTGTTCCTCGCTGTTGTTATCATTATCATAATGTTGCTAGGGTCCAATATTTAGGTGATGATTTAAAAAAAAAATTCTAATTAAGCTCGTTTGACCTTCGGTTAATTTCAATCACATTGGTTAACAAACAAGTCCCCCCTCTCTATCTTCTCGGTTATTTCCATGTATTCTAAAAATCAACCAGTCATATCCAGACAAGTCATCGAGCACATCGAGCTGTGCCCTCTACGCATTACGCTTCAGTTTTCATTGCACAAAAATAAGGCTACTGTGTACTTTAGTAAAACTTAAATAGAAGTGAAAGGTATCCAATAATTCATGCTAGATTTAGCATACAGGTAATAACCTGGCAGGCCGGGGTTTTAGTACATTAATTTAGTAAGCAGTGACCAAAACATGTGGAGCACTTTGCAGGGGATGAGTAACCAGCTCTAATGGGATCTTCAGCTTTTGGTTGGGAATTTGATGTGCTCTTTGCTTCAACTTTATTAATCTCCACTTCTCTCCCTCTCAAGCCCAAAACCCAACTCTATATATAGTGTGCATAATTTGGTCAGTTTTGTTTCTCTCTCTTTCTTCTGTACTATTTAACTTTTGAGAGACGGGTTTTTTACTTTTGTTATTTGCGATATGATTTGAGCTAGATTGTTGTTTTTTCTTTCTATCTTGATAGGTCTCACTTAACCATAAAGAACTCATGATGGAGAGGAACAGTTTGAGTAGCAACGTGAATGGCCATAGTAATATTGGAAGTAGAGCGTGCAACAACAATGACAAGAAGAAGAAGCTTAGAGATTCATGGAACTTTAGCAGCTGCCAAAGCAATGGACATGATTATCTTGGCGGGCTTTCTTGGCCTCCAAGATCGTACACGTGTACCTTCTGCAAAAGGGAATTTAAATCTGCTCAAGCTCTTGGAGGTCACATGAATGTTCATAGGAGAGACAGAGCCAGGTTGAGACTGTCACCTCCAAGGGATGACCAGTGTCCTATTCTGACCCTTAACCTGAACCCTAACCCTAGTTTCTGTACTCCATTCAATCGCACAATACCATCCTTGGTTTCTCCTCCTCTTACTGCACCATCTACACCATCTTTAGCTTCCGAAGTCAAGAAATGGACCATTGGCGGTGGTAACCCTCTCGACCCTTCAAGCCCCAACCTTTCTGATTTAACAACAAACAGGAGCAGGAAATCCTTCTTTGAAAACTTCGATGGTTTCACACGACAAGATGGATTCAAGATCTGGAATAAGGGTGAGATTGTGAGGTTAGATTTGGATATTGGTCTTGTCAGTGACTCCAAGGATGATTTGGATTTGGAACTTCGACTGGGATCTCTTAATTAGGTGAACATGGGCAGCCTCATCAACGCAGACTAACACGTTAAAACTTGGAAGCTTGTAGTTGCACCAGTTGTGAGATTATGTATTATAAGATGTCATTATGTTTAGTTATTAACCCTCCATAGTTTCTTGCAAAGTTAAGGAGATGTCAATTTCAAAAGCCAATTAATATTGTCCCTCGCCTAGAACTCGTGTTTCTTTTACTTTGATTTTCACATGTTATATGTTCTGTTATATATCAAGTCTCTTTTTTGCTTAATCATGTCAGTAATAGTGTTATCTAGATTTTCTGTCAGCGTATTATATAGTTCAGCTAGTATAACTCTTGTCTTTTGTATATAGCATATATGTTTAGCTTCAGTTAATTTAGACTGTGATATCTCCCATTTCTTTAGAGAGAGAGAGAGCCGTTGGGTGTGAGATAGAGAATTTTGATGATTCATCCATGAAAAGAATGTCGGGTTTTTTTTTTTCTTTTCTGCTTTCTTTTTTGTAATTTTTCTCCTTTGTAGGTAGCGTGGATTGTGGTTCTTGTTAGGTTAACTGTAACTTAACAACAAAAGGAGTTATTCTAATTAAAAATGGAAGAAGTAAAACTCTTCCAGTAGATATATTTACACTGTATTGTGATTATTCTAAATAGAAGAGAGACCGATCATGCAGTTTAGGATTCTTGAAGAAAGATAATATGGAAGAAGAAGAAGAAGAAAAGGTAGAGGTGGATGGGAATAGAGAAACATAGGAGGTCTTCCTGCTCTACCAACAGATTTCTGAGAGGTTTATAGCCACCGAACCAAATTAAAGCGAGGGATGTGTAGCAAATTAATAGCATGTTAGCTGGTTGACAAAAGTTATTAATTATATTTTATGAGTATGTGCGGGAATGATATATATATATGTTGTTTTTTAAATGTATTAAAATAATATTATTTTTTATTTTTGATATTAGTATATAAAAATTAAAAAAATTAGCAGTGAGACTACATGATGCTGCATGAACTATGATACACAAAAAAAAAAATCAAATAAGAAAAAACTAAAATTATGTGGTGAGGTTAGAAGATTTGTTTGTTGTAGATTAGAGAGTGTTTTTATTTCTTAATTAAGATGCTCTCTCAACCTAAAAACAGTAAGGCTTGAAGTTTGTGCTGAAATTATTATGTAAAAGGATGAGGTTAGCCAAGTCAAATCATTGACTGTTGAATCAAAACAACTTTGATATCAAATTAAAGTATAATTAATCGCACATGGTAAGCCGCCGACCCCTCCCTTTTTCTTCCCTGGTATTTAATCATTGTTCTTTTGCCCTCCATTATAATCTAGAGATGAGCAGCTCTGCCTCTATGGCAGTTGACGGAAAGATTTCGAAGCTAAATGTCTTTGTTGAATATCATGGGGAGAAGGTTATGTCGAAGAAAAGCACCGAGCTTTTGTTTGAAACTTGGAAACCTCCAGCTATACGTACAAGAGGATGGAAATTGACTTATTTTAACTTTTTGAGAAGTCTTTTTCGATACATGGAGCAAATGCTCTGTTATTTCAATCATGATGGCAGACCTTGGAACCAAGTTCCAACACCTACTTCATAAGTGTAAACTGTGCAAAAGCCATCATGCCATTTGATCTTTTCTCTCTTCAAGTGCATTGAAGAAACATGAGAACAAAGAGTCCAGAAGTAAATTAGCCACTTACCAATTTGGTAGGCTATGTGTAGTACTGTGTTTTTTAAATATGATTTTTATTTAAAAATATATGAAAATTATTTTTTTGTATTTTTTATTGAACAACATTAAAAAAAAATCAGATATTTTTTTGTGCCAAATGTATTTTTGAAATCCAACTAAGCACACAGGTAGACATGCAAAGCTAAACAGCCTCAGTGATCCAAGTTTCAACATTCAGCTTATAAGAGCCAAAATCGCCTTCTTCTTCTTCTTCTAGCTTGTGAATCATTGGTTGATATGTATATACTTTCAGCATATCATCAAATAAAAATCTTGTATTTGTGAAGACAAATAATCTAGGTGTCGTGCAAATTCATTTATACTTTATGCGGAAAGAAAAATTTTCGATTTTTACAATAACAATTCTACTTTTGTGTTGAAATTAATTTTTTTTTTTTTGTAAGGGGTAATTTAACAATTGGCCACGCTATCGTCATTGATATAGCTTTATACTATATTGGTGCTCGACGCAATTTGCCGTCCGTATTATTTTGATAGTAAAATATTTAAGTGTTATTAGTATGTTTTTTTTTAAAAAAAAAAAATCAATAATTCAGGTTATAGTTCCGACCAACTAAATAAACTGATTTTATTTGAATCATATGAAAAAAAAAAACAAGAGGCAACGCGAACAAGAAAACATATCTATAAAAAAACCAATCAGTGAAGACTAAAATAAATAAATAAAATAATACACTATCAATTTGGATTGAGGGGTAAAATTAAAAATAAACTTTTATAAAAAGAGTTAAGAAAAAAAAATCATAAGAATAAGAATCAAATTGAAAACACTAGTACATGATAAAAAAAACTTGAACATGCAAAATCTTTCAACACATTTTTTTACATAAAAAAATCATAAATGTAAATCGAAAGACTTATACATACATCCAATTAAATAAATCACGAACCATAGTGTAAATAAATAAAGAAAACAATTAACGATAAATAAAAATATAATTGGAAAAATCAAGAGATCAATGTAAATCAAGATATTTAATATCGCAACACGTAAAGGTCATTTACCTGGTTGTGTTTAATGAATTTGTTTATGAAAATCAATTGTAATAGCGATTCACACACACATAAAATTTATTGAATAAAATAAAAGAAAAAAAATATTATGCAAGGTTACACATATTAAAGATATTATAAAAAATAAGTATTTAATCTATATAAAATATACAAAAAATTATAGATGAATCATACTAATCTATGAAAAAATTAAACACACATAATATAATTAAAAAATAATCATTATTCAACAAAGGCTAAAAAACCTAAAAAAAATCATAAAGAAGGGATATTATTTAAAACATAAATTTAAAAATTATTTTAAAAAACACATATAAAAAGGCATTAATATAAAAAAAAAATTAACAAAAAAAAGAGCAATGAGGCCATGTGTTGTTGGGCGTGGTAAGTCACACCTAGCGCCTAACCCAATCAAGAAAAGGCCCGCGCTCGAGCCTTTAGATTCTTTCTTTTAACTTAAAAACCTATTTTCAATCTATTTTTAACTTAAAACACATAAGAAGTACCCTAGGAAACTTGTTAAACCAATCTATAGCTCCAAAAACATTAAAAAAAAAATAGCCCAAAACTATGAATCAACACGAAACCAAAATCTTTCCAAGCCCAGGTTTGTTTTTTTAATTGTTTTCAAGCTTAAAAAACACATAATATTAACCCCCATCATTGTATGGAACATTTTGACACAAGATTCAACCATTTTGGTGGCCGAAAGCTTTCCTTAGAACAATGTTCTCTCTTAAAGCTAAAATGAAGTTTAGTCTTAAAATGTATTTTTTAAAAAAATTATAGAGATCGATTACTGAATAACTTAAAAAGATGGAGGATTAAAACGAGCGTTTCAAACAAATTAAAGACCTACCATCTATTTTTCCAATTTTTATCACTTTAGTTCTCTGTCTTTTAATTCAACCCTTAGCCCAAAAAAAAATGATTTGGCTAGAATGTAGGGGTGAGCAAAAAAACCGGAAAACCGATTTAACCGAGAAAACCGGAAAAAAATTAACCAAAAAAACCGAACCGGTAAAAAAAACCGATTGAACCGGTTAAAATATTTAGAAAAATGTCCGGTTCGGTTCGGCTTCCGGTTTTGGTGTGCCTGAGCCGGCCAACCCGAACCGAACCGAACCGGTTCGGGTTAGGAATGAAAAAAAAATATAAACCAAGCAGGCCGCCTCCTCCCATTACTTTCCCTTTTAATAACCCTAGCAGACCATTTATTTGCTTTCCCTTTCACACAGCTGCCCCCTCCCCTTCAACCCTTTCAATCTTCATTCACACTTCACCCTTCACACTTTACAAACACAGCCGCCCCCTCCAATCACCCTTACTCCCATTAACAACCGCCCCCTCCCATTAACAGTCGCCTCCTCTTCACCAGTCAACGAGCTTAGGCTATTCTTGTACGACCATTCTTCGAATCTCGAAAGAAACTGTCGTGCGTGTGAGGTGGCGAAACTGTTACCACTTCCAGATCTTCTTCAATCTATTGCTTCTATCAAAGCCGATTACATCGCTCAGGTAATCTTGTCATGTAATTACAGATTTAATTAATTGTTGCTTGTTGATTTTATATTGTTTCTATTTTTCTATTTTGATGTGTTAATTATTTTGAACAATGTAAAAATGAAGGTGGACGAAAGAATACAATTTGGAAAGGAAATTGGAATCATTGTCCCTATCTCAGATTCTTGTAAGACAATCAATCGCAAATAGTATGTCCTCATTTTTTTTCCTTCTTTTCTTTCTCACTGGTAGATTGGAATTTGAAACTGCCAACAAAAGTTTGTATTCGAAGATAGCTTTTTGAAAATTGACCCCATTATTTACTGTGGCTTAAACTTTGAGATATTGCATGATTATAAATTAGTTTATATGAGTTGAAACTTGAAACATAGTCTGACAAAGATGGATTAGCCGATTGCTGGGAAAATAGTTTTCAAATCTCTTTGAAAAATATCTGAGTGGTGGGTTGATGCTGCTATATAACAGACCCGATTTGAAGGGAATCTTCGAGATATTGCATGATTATGAATTGGTTTATAGGAATTTGCTGGATTGATTTTTTTTCTTTTTTCTCTTTTTAGAAGGGAATCTAATTCAAATACATTTTTTTCATCTACTTTTTAAGTTTAAATCTTAGAATTAATATCCAAAAAATTTCACCTTTGCTCGCCAAAATATAATTTTAATCTTAATAAAAAA
>Ga0307515_10003430_pt1 | contig 33370 bp, 19 predicted proteins | sample 17_EM_MG_FD_194513 | JGI IMG/M metagenome (GOLD analysis project Ga0307515, IMG submission 194513) | Populus trichocarpa ectomycorrhiza microbial communities from riparian zone in the Pacific Northwest, United States - 17_EM | ecosystem: Host-associated > Plants > Roots > Unclassified | place... | reverse complement strand
TTCTCAACAGGGCTCTCCTCCTTCAAGAATATATTATCAAAAATTCAATCTTTGTATTTTTAACCTCATTGACCAATTTTCCAACCATTTTCTGAGCGCTTTTTCCTCCTGTTATTTTTCTAACCTTTTTTGGCTATATATTTTTATATATATTTTGTGGGGACCCAAAAATGGGTTACAACAATAATTATACTTGAATTGGATTTTTTTATGTATTAAATTATCGATATTTTTACTTTCAATATATAATTCCTCCAGATCTCAATCTGATGCAATCATTCTAGATTACATGTCATTCAAAACTAATTACACTTTTCAAATTCATATCATACTTATTTATTATTTTAAATATAATAGCTATCAACTTATAATCAATTCAAGAATATATAATCTACATGTTTGTTTTACTAATAATACTTTTAATTTTTACAATACCCAAACTAAAGTAATATATTTTTACATGTTTTAACTACCAATCTATTTATATACTCATTTAACAAAAATCTATCATTTGATAATATTGTATAATTTCATCGTAACAACTAGGATGATCATAACTTACACTATTAATCTTTTCTGACTTGTGAGAAACATGTAATTAAATATATAAAGCATAAAGGTTTAATTACCATTTAAACCATTAAACATATTATTCATAATTTATTCCTACATTTAATTTAACACCAACATTACACCTTCATTTTTTAAAATTGTCATTCATATTTTTATCAATCCACACTAAATTATCATATCACAGTGGCAATCACTCATGATTGTCATAACTTCAACAACTCATTTAATTGTCATCAATTTAGTTATCCTTTCATGGATGCTAATAAATCCGACAACCCTTTCGATCGTCAACAATCCGGCTATCCCCTCACGGATGCTAATAAATCCAACAATCCTTTCGAATGTCAACAATTCGACAATCTCCTCATGGATACTAATAAATCCAATAAACTTTTCCAATTACCAATAATTCACATCATTATCATTTACTTTGTTCCTTCTTTCACAACAATGATAACACATTCAATAACCAAAATATTGAAATTAACCATTAAAATAATTTTAAAAATTCAAGTGTAGTAAAGAACTACATGCTACTTGAGAGGGTCTTGCTCCACCTGCCTGAGATCATGCTCCCACAACCTCTCCTGAATTAACAGGTTTTCACCATATTAATTCATATCCATAAAGTCCAAGTGCTTAAATTCTAATCACACATAATTTTTTTTATTCTCACCCAACATACCAAAAATCCCAGTTAAATTCATCTTGTCATCATCAATAGTTTTATATGCATTAATTACATACAACTACACATTTATTCATGAAATTTCACAATTCCTTATTTCTTTTCTCTTGGTTGACCTACACTTCTCCATTAACAACACAATTTTTTTTCTTTGTCATTTTCACCTTATTTAAGCTATCTTTTTTTCTTTTCTTTTTTTGCCTTTCTCTACTACAAGTATATCTCTTAGTACATATTGCATACAATTTTTCCATCATAAAATTATATCAAACTTTTTCATTTATTACCAAGCATGGCTGACCCTTCCTCCCTGCAAATCACCACAATCCCTTCTTCAATTCCTTTTTAATTTAACATCCTCTACCCATTTTCACATGTAAATACTATATCAAATCACCCATAATATTTCCTTTTACATGGTCAACCATTACCCTTACCACAACACCATGATTTCTTTCAAATTTCTTCATAAGTTCACAAGTTCGTCAACCAAATACAATCTAATCGTAATAATTATAACAAATCTTTCAAGAACCCCGATTCATCAACAAAAACCCCTAACTAAAACTTAAAGATTTTCAACTAAAATATATTTAAATCTCATGTAAACTTGTTAAAATCAATATAGAATGCCATATTAGAAAATTATTCAAGCTTTAAATGCCTTCCAAACAAATTTCAAGGATTTCCCCTTTCCTTTTCCTTCCTTGATTGAATTTCCTCCTTTGATTTTCACTAGGGATGAGCAAAAAAATTGAAAAATCAATTAAATCGAGAAAATCAAAAAACAAATAATCAAAAAACCAAACTGTGAAAAAAACTCGATTAAACCGATTAGAATATTTAAAAAAACTGACTAGTTTGGTTTCAGTTTCATAAGCCTGAAACTGAAAAATTGAACCGAATCGAAATTAATAACCAAGCCAAACCGGAAAAAACCGAGCCCAACCGAAACCAAACTCATTAGAAATTACAAAAAAAACCCCAAAAAACAATATAGTTTTTGGTTTTTAATATAAAATCTGAACCAAACCAAAATCGAACTGAAACCAATCGGTTGGGTTTTGATTTTTGTTCTAAAATAATCGAAACCGGTCGGTTTGAACCTGTTTTGGTTTTTTTTTTAAATTCAGTTTGGTTATTTTTTTAGGTAAAAACCGAATCGAACTGAAAATGATCACCCTTAATTTTCACCCCCTTTCACTGTTTCTTTCTTATTTTGATGTTTAGATGACATGATCTTTACAAACTCTCAATATCTCCTCTCAAATCTATACTTACCTAATGTTTTTTCTAAGTTTTTCTCTCCACTTCTTGAGAACTTTCAAGCAAAATCACTCTCTTTTCCTCCTTCTTTGATGATTGGCCAACACACGCAAAAAAAAAAAAAAAAGCAATGCAAGATTTAATAAAGAAAAGATAACATAAGTTATAAGAATAAAAACATGTTTTCTACGTTAAATACAAGTCCTTTACTAGTGAAACATTAGAATTTATACCTTTCACTTTACAAAAAAGTAGTTAAATTAGTTACAATTCCTAACAAAAATAAAATATATATATATATATAATCCCCCACCTAGCAACTAAAAACAAGAAGTCAATAGCAATATTTACTCTTAACAAGCCTATAAAGGACCTGAAATAAATAATTAACTTAATATTACATTAATCATCATTATGAAATAATCATGATTTCAACTTAATATTCCAATGAACTCTTTTTTTTATTTTAAGATCAGCCTTTTATTTTAGTCATTTATCAACTAATCAAGTAAATTCTTATTCAAGTTTTCCTAATATCTTTATATTTATCTTATTTAAATAAATTTAATAAGCTAGATATTGTACACGGAGGCCTATTAAATTGACTAACCCTTTTAGTCGCTAATAAATCTGGCCATTATAATTGCCAATTATTTTGGCATTCCCTTCTGGATAAATTTAGTCATCCTAATAGATACCAATCATTTTAGTCATCCTATTTGGATTCCATTTGATTCGGCGTTCCTATTTGGAAGTTAATAAATCTAGTAATCTTGACTGAATACCAATCTATCTGGTCATCCTATTTTGATGTCATTCAATCAGATGTTTCTATTTGGAAGCTAATAAATCTGATAATCCCAACTTGATATCAATCAATCCAACCATCCCACTTGGATGCCATTCAATCTGGTGTTCCTATTCAAAGTCAATATATCACTTTCATAACTTAATTTTGTATCTCGATATTTATATTTTCAATTATTATAAAAAAATCTTACTTTTAAATAAATTATAGTTAATATTGACTTAAAGTGAATTTTACTAATTATCGGTGTTAAACACCTACATGGAATCTATTGTTGTATAACTATCCCCGATTATTATGCAGCTCTTGTAATCTCTCATGTATCATCATGATCAAATCATTTTAAACTTAATATTCTTATAATATGAGTCTCATTTTCAACTTTCATCCAATTCACATCTCACACTCTTTTATTTCATATCCCTATGCTGAAACTTTATTTTTACAAGCAAAGAGAGTATAATTTTTTTCTAAATTAACTCATCACCCACTTTTATTTTAGTCATTTGAACTTGCTTTAACATCAATTTAATCAATTCAATTCAATCCTCTCACGCACTCCTTGGTCGAACCCTTAGAAATAATAACATGTTATTTTCTTCATCAATCCATTCAAATAACATTTGACCTAATAATTTTTCGTGCTTATAAACAAGATTCTAGCATAACATTACAAGTTAAATCAATAAATTTCTTAAGTTCAAATTCCATAATCATACATAATATCATTCAAGCTCTCATCATTCATAGAATTACCAAAATCAAACGCAATAAAAGGCATGCATATCTTGAAATAACAAAGGTTCAAAAGCAATTTAAGATGGAAATCAACATTTTATCCTTCTCTTTGTTCCTTGTTCTCACTAACCATTGTTCTCACTCTTAAGCTTCTAGAACTTCTTAAACCACTCAATTTCTTTGGTAGATCACTTAAGAACTCTATTACTCATCTTAAGTCAACTCTTCTTATGTGATTTTCTAAGGAATTATGAAGTAATTTGAAGAAGTTTCAAGAAAAATCATAACCTCTCTCTTCTTACTCAATGTCATCGGCCACCCATAATAGAAAATTTCTATTTATAGTTAAAATTTCATATAATTTCACTTTGACCTTACTTGTTTTTTATTTTAAATCTTGCCCCTTCTTAATCTTTCCTTTCTATAATTTAATACCTTTTTTTTCATTTAATTTCCTTTACTTTAAAAATGTATCTCATTCCTTATTATTTAAAATTTTCTGGTATCCATTTAACTCTAGAAATTTATTTATTTTATTTATTTTATCCAGGAGTTTACATATTCTACTCGTGATGTTATGGTCGATGGTAGGGTGTTACTAGTGGATTTAATTTTATTGAAATTGCTAGACTTTGATATAATATTGAGAATGAAATGGCTAGTTCAATATTATATTTCTTTAGATTGTTGGCATAAAACAATGACATTTGGGATTTTAAAATAACAAGAGCTTTCTTTTCAAGGTGATGAACTTATATCTCATCCTAACATGATTTCAGTGATCACTAGACAAATATTATGAAAAGAATTTCAATGTTATTTAACTTATGTACAAGATGTTAGAAAAAAATAATCCCCAATATGGATCAAGTTTCTATAGTCATAAAGTTATTTGATATATTTCCTAATGATTTGTTTGGATTGCCATCTGATAAAGAGATTGAATTTTATATTGACTTGGTTCTCAGCATTGAACCTATATATATGACATTGTATAGAATGACACCAATAAAATTAAAGGAGCTGAAGGATCAATTACGAGATTTACTTGACAAGAATTTTATTCATCCTAGTGTTTCTTTATGGAGTTCACCAGTGTTATTTGTGAAGAAAAATGATGGTTTTTTATGACTTTGCATTAATTATAGATAGTTGAATCAGGTAACCATTCATAACAAATACCATCTCCCTCGTATTGCTGATTTTTTTTTAATCATTTACAATAAGCTTAATATTTTTACAATATTGATCTCAAGTCAGGGTATCATCAGTTGAAGATTTGAAAAGAAGATATATTAAAGACTACTTTCAGAACACGATGTGAGCACTATGAATTCTAGTAATATCTTTTGGCTTTACAATGAACCTATAACTTTCATGGATCTAATGAACATGGTGTTTAAGCCAATTTTAGATAAGTTTGTGATTGTATTTATTGTTGATATTATCATATATTTCAAAAGTAAGGAAGAACATGAACAACATTTGAAGTTGGTGCTTCAAACATTACGGGACCATATATTGCATGGTAAGTTCTCTAAGAGTGAGTTTTAGTTAAATAGTGTGGCATTTCTCGAACATGTAGTGTCATAACAGTGAGGAAGTTTATCCTCAAAAGGTAGAGGTGATGAAACAATGGCCTAGACTAATAACAGACAGTTACAGAAACTTATAGTTTATTGAGTTTAACTGGTTATTATAGAAAATTTATTAAAGGTTTTTCTCAAATTATTACACCATTAACTCCTTTAACTTAGAAGAATATCAAATTTCAATAGTCTAAGGTTTGTGAGTAGAGCTTTTATAATTAAAACATCATTTTAAGTTGTGTTCTGACACAATATAACAAGGTTATTATTTATGCATCTTGCCAACTATCCTACCCATGATTTAGAGGTGATAACTGTTATTTTTCTCTTAAAATATAGAGGTTTTATTTATATGGTGAGACCTTTTAAACTTTTATCGGTTATAAGAGCTTGAAATATATTTTCTAGTAAAATGATTTTAAGCTAAGGCAAAAGCGATGGATGGAATTGCTTAAAAATTACAGTTGCACTAATCAATATCATCCAAGTAAGGCTAATGTTGTTATTGATGCCTTAAGTAGAAACTCTTCAGGGAGTTTGGCTCACATAAATAAATTTAGAATACATTTGATTATAAAGGTACATTCTTTAGTGGATGAAACAATACTAATAGAAATGGATGATTTTTAGTGTTGTTTGCTCATTTTCAAGTTAAACATATTTTGATAGATAAAATTAAAGCTACTCGAGAGAAAGATGATCAATTATGCAAGATCAGAGATAAAAGTTATCAAATCTTAAAATTTTATGATAGTTGATGATGGTGTCTTTAGAAATGGTTTTAGACTTTGTGTACCTGTTGTTGGTGAACACTAGAAATCTCCTAAATTATTGCAAACTTTATTTATTCTAAAATGAAAAGTGAAAAATGATAACAATAGATTTTATGATGGGGTTGCTTGAAACTCCAAAAAGATATGAATTCATACGGATCATTGTTGATAGATTGACTAAGTTTACTCATTTTCTACATGTGAATATTACATATGGGTTTGCTAAATGTGTTATATTTTATATTGATGAGATAGTTCATCTTCATGGATTATAGTTTCCATTATATTTGATAAAAGGTCCTCGATTTACTTCTCATTTTGGGGAGAAATTTCAAGATGCTATGGTCTTTTAGTTAATTTTAGTACAACATCTCATCCTTAAATAGATGGTCAGTTATAGTAAATTATTCAGAAGTTAGAGGATATGTTAAGAACATGTGTTAATGACTTTGGTGTCAGTTAGAGAAAATATCTATCATTGGTTGAATTTGCTTGTAATAATAGTTATCAAGCTAGTATTGAAATGACTCTATATAAAGCTTTTTATGATTATACATGTCTCTCTTTTAATTTGTTAGCTTGAAGTTGGTGGAAAGAAATTATTGAATTCGGAATTGGTGCAAATAACTTCAAAAAATATCATAATTATTAGATATAAACTTTAAATTGCACATAATAGACAAAAAAAATGTTGATCAGAGATGACATAACTTGGATTTTTTGGTTGGAGATAATGTATTTCTAAAGATTTTTCGTACCAAAGTTGTGTTTTAGTTTGGAAAAAAAAAGGAAACTCAATCCTCGATATATTAGATCATTTGAGATTTTAAAAAGAGTTAGACTAGTTGTATCAATTAGCCCTTCCTCCTAGCTTTTTTAATGTTCATCTTATATTCTATATTTATATGCTTCAAAAATATCTTCTTGATCCATCCCATGCAAGGTTATCAAAAATATATTTTTGACACGGCATGGAAAATACAAAATAAACTCGGATCGTATAACGGATCATAAAATCATAACAACGTAAGGAAATTTGAAATTTTTACAGAAACAATTCTTAATAAATTGTCTTCTAATACAAGCTGAAATCATTCCTAATATCTTTGTATTTCACACATTAGGGAGAAATGTGTGCGAAAAATGAGATATTTTTAAGAAAATTTCCAAGCCCATTAACCGACCTGTCAAACAAACCATTATAGCAAATTTCCCTTCACTAGAAAAGAGAATTGTCTTGCTTTCTCAATAGTCACTGAGAGATCAGAAGAAAGAAAAGATATGGCTTTTACTCTTCACCACTATGAACTCCCTTTCTCACCTTTTTTCCATCAAAACACAACCTTCTCTCTTCAATCTTACCAGAAGCTCACCATAGAATCACAAAGATTGCTGATAACTCATTACTCCATAAACCAGAATAACAACAAAACTCTTAGAACATGTAAGTACTGTAAAACCCAGTTCGACCCTTCCCTTAACCACCTTCGAGCTTATCGCTTCCACATTGCTCATTTTGGAGGTACCGTTTTGTTCAATTTCTCTTATTCTATGATGAGGTTTTTTCATTGTGAGGTGTTTTGATTTTGATTAGATTATTGCTTCAAGATAAAATTTTGGTTGTCAATTCATTATAAAGGATTTCAACATCAAAGAGTAATTTTTGCCTGCCACTTTCTAAACAAGATCAAAATCGAAGCCCACCCATTCTTCCTATTCATTTTCCCAAACCAAAGAACTACTCTTAATCTCTTTCCCGTGCATAAAGCCATCAAGAAAAAGCTTATAATTCTCAATCATAGGCCTACAGGCTATATCCATCATAGCCTACAAATATATATAATCTGTGTAGTGTTTATATGCAAGAATATACACAAAAATTGCAGCACAACATAACTACATGACCTAACAACGAAAAAACCTCAAAGTTGCAGATCGCAGATCACTCACTGGTAGGTTGCAATTTGCAGATATAATTCTTTTCCACCCATATTGATTGATTTGCTTCCAGGAGTACAAGTCAGTGGAGATTTAGATTTTAGAGAATAGTTAAAAAAAAAAGAGAAATGGCTGAACTCTGAATGTGAAAGAGAGGAGATTGTAGAGATAGTTTGTTACTTTGTTTTGAATTTGGAAGTTTGGATTTTGGAATGGTTGAACTGGAGGCACTTTGAGAAAAGGAGGCAAGTAGTCAGGCACTTTGAGAAAGAGAACGTTTTTTACCTTTTGGTGCAGCCGTGCAGTTACTGCACAATATATAATATATTCCTTATAAACTCGTGAAACTGGATTTAAAATCGTGATTTTACACGATTTCAACCAGTTTCACGATTTTAATACGATTTTGTTATTTCTCAAGTTTTTAAGCCGATTTAACACGATAACATATATTACGAGTTAAATCGTGATTTTTACAACCATGATCCCATGTATTAGAAGACTAAACAAGTAAACTTCGAGATGATATGTCCTACGAAGTTTAACATGAAAGGATTATAAACCATCAAGTGCAAAAACTTTATTATAAGGAGATTGCATAAGTGAAAGATATTTAAAAGTTCATTCTAATAAAGAAGCAACTTGGGAGTTAGAGGAGGATATGTTTCAAAAATATCCATAATTATTTGAAAAGTTCTAGTAAGTAGATAGATTAAATTTGAGGATTGAATTTCTTTAACCAAAAAAGAATGCGAGACCCATAAATTTATTGTAATTGTTGACCTATAAGTTAAGCTATTTATTAGTCCACTAGTTGGCCTAAAAAGTGTGTGTGTGTCTATTTAATAGCTTTTCTTTTCTGATTTTCTTTCACCGAGAACATCCACTTTTTTATGTTTTGCTGGAAAATATTTCTCTTTAAACCCTGAACAACCAATCATCCATGTAATCCTTATCTTTTGAGTAAATCTTCTTTGTCTTTTTCCTAAGTGTTGTATGGTATAGCTGTATGAGTTTTTTTCTAAACATAAACTTATTGAAAATTTTAGGGTTTATTTAAGATTAGTTGATATGTTATGGGTTTGTTTGAATTAATTTATATGTGGGTAGTAATATGTGCATTTAAATATGAATTGAATTGAAGTAAAGAAGGGATAAATTAGTGTGTAACTTTGATTAATTGATATATTTTGCTTTAATTTGAGTAAATACCTTAAGGAATTTGAATATTAGAAAGAGAATAGGGAGATATAAAAAGAATTGTGTAGAAAAATCAATATTGATGTTGGAAAATATGTGTTAAGGTTGAAGATGATGAAATTTTAATTTGGTTCTTGATTTGTGAAAATTATATTTCAATCTCTCGTCATAAATAACAGGTTTTAATAAATAATTGAAATTTATTGGTGGTTTATTATAAAGTTTTTATTATTTCCTTTTGAATTGGGAATTAATTCTATTTTGAGACAAATATATTAATGTATGTTGGAAGCCCTACATACTGCTCATATGTGACTGGTGGGTGTTAATGCTTATCTCGGTTTTTTTTTTTATCATTGTAATAAATTATGAGTAAATAATACTGAATATACCAATGAGATTAATAATAATATATGTATAATAATGAATGTGAATAATATTACATTTGAATGATTAGTTTGATTATCTACTTTTTTATTTGAATTGTATGATACTCAAATATTAGTCTAAATGCATTATAGATTTATACAAGTCAGAATATCTACGTTAACATGACAATGTTAGTCTACGTACTCATAATTGAATCTAATTACCTAACTAGTTATTGATGACACCAGTCTGTGTGAAAGGTCATCACACAAATATGTTAGTATACTCTACCCAGCAAGGGTGGTTATTTTGGTAGGACACGTGGCACAAACATGTTTTCTTCTCCCTCTCATTTTTATATTTGATTTTATAACTTGTAGTACTCTAAAAAAGTAACATATTTGGATTATGCTTATATATGTTATTGGTATGCTTAATCACACCTATATCATGAATGAACCTAGTGGATTCATCATACTATAACTTAGTTTTTTTATTTGTATATTTGATACTATTTATTTAACGAGTAGTGAAAAACTCATAAATTTATTATTTCAATCTTTTCAAGTATATAGTGTGTTAGCTAAACAAGTACCACTTATTAGGAGGGAGTCCTTGTTTATACTTTAACTTGGTATGCGTAATACTTCTTCTTCATTTGAGATTTTTTATTTTTGATACTCATTTTGTAAATATGATATATGATGTCGTGTATAGCTTGAATTCTACAATTACAATAATTTCTAGGTTATTCTTTTTGGGTTATGTATGCAAGTGTATATTTATATATATGATCTAGTAATAGAGAGTGATGATTTATTTTTATATCATTGCTTTAATTTTTTTAGTTCTAATAGAATTATGTTAAGACATAAGGATTAGCATAGACAAGGCGGTCCTAGGAGTGCCTTTATCTGTGTCTGATCATGTACTTAAATTTGGGTTATGACACAAAAGTTGCTTATTAGTTTTTTATAAGTCAAAATAGCTTAAAAGTAAATTTTTGAATTAAAAAACCCTAGTTTGATTTTCCAAACACCTTTTTAGTAGTCGCAAATTAGGTAAGCAAATAGTGCATCATTTGTTTTTTCTTGAAAAATAAAGGATGATCCACCCTATTTTTCAAATAAAAAAAAGTTAGTTGTGAGGGTCACCCAAGCCTAAACACCTAACCTCTGTGTATTGGGTCCATTATGCATTTTTTTTATATTAAATTTCATGAAAATAAATAACTTTAAAATATTATTTTTTTAAATAAGATTATAGTTTTTTTTTATAAAACTATCAAATGTTTTTTATAACTCTTTGTAATTTGTATTTGTTTTTCTTGTTAAATTATTTTTTGGTTTCTTTGTGATTTTTTTAATTATTGCATAATTAGATAAAAAATAAACAATTTATAGTAGATTCTTCTTATATTTTCTTAATACATCTGTGACATAATAATAAAAACATTTTTTCATTAAGATTTGATTCTATGATTCTTATAATGTTTTCCTTAAAAAAATAAATATTATGATAAAAAAATTATCAAAAAATTGCATAAATAGAACAAAGACTTTTTAATTAAAAAATGATTTTTTTTATTTCATATTGTTCATAATCTTTTTCATATTTATTTTTATTACCGTTGGTTTTTATTAAATAAAGTATATTATAAAAAAATTATATTTTTTTGTTAAGAAAAATAGATTAATTAAAAAATTAAACTAGGAAATCATTTTGTTTATATAGAATTTAAATTATTAATTTTTTATAAAAAAATTATTAACATAAAATTAAATAAAAAAGTTTAATAATTACTCAAATATGATAATAAATATCTTGATTTGTATTTATTATGAAAATTTATTATTTAATTTATTATTAATATAAACATCTCTTTTTAATATTTATTTATATATATAATTTCTAATTTACTCAATTAAACATTCTCGTCATGATTTTATTCACAATTAAAAAAAAAATTACGAGTTAAAAATATGTTGTCAATAGCCGCACTTTTTTTCTTTTTTCTTTTTTGGTTAAAAGATATATTTTAATCCGTCCCGCAGGAGAGGAAGTGTAAATTGGCTGTTTGTTAAACTAAGAGAAAAAAAAAGTGAAAACAAAAAGATGGGCTAGCTAGCTGGATCCCGTACTAAGGGAGCAAATTTCGGTGCTCTATATTGAAAAACTCTACTTGAAACCCACCACGCTGCTTCTCCTGGTGGCGTTGGTGGTGGTGCCGGTGGCGCCCTCTTTCAACGTTGTTGGTGGCGGTGGTGCTGCTACACATGGCTGTTACGAACCTTGGCTAAGGCTGAAGCCTAACAATGGCAAAGTAATCAAAACATGGTCTTTATTGCTAATCTTGGGTTTCGAAACTGCGAAGTTTTGATTTTTATGTAATTTGAGCTTGGTTTGATTAGGACCCATTTCTGGCCTACATGTATAAGTTTGGTTGGTTTTGAGAAATGTTTGTCTTTTTGGATCTGAAAGTTGCCATTTTGCGTTTATTTGCCGTGGGATTCTTTTACTAGACATTGTGATGTGTGTGTTTTGGTGAAAACTGAGAGGTTTTGGATAAGGGTTGATGCAATTTAAGAAAGTTATGATTTATTTATTTTATCTGTAATTGGATCCTTCTGTGTTTCCCTTTTATGTTAGAATCTTCCTTGATTTTGGAGTTTCAGATGGGTTTGCGTGTATTTGATTATGATTGCTGTTAAGCATTATACTTTTTAGACTTGGGATTAAAGATTCCATTAATAACATGCAACAAATGGAACTGCAGTCTTGGATTTACATACCAATGGAACAAGTTGGGTTCTTTTCTTTCGTTTTTTTTTTTTAAATTTAAAGGGAAATAATTATGTTTTGATTTTATTAAGTTTTGTATTGATTCTCCTTGTTTTTATGTTGTTGTAGTTGAATATTAAATGAAAGGATGAATGTGCTTGTTGTAAGTTAAGATGTCCTTCAAAAGCATCATGCGTGAATTCAAGGAAATAAAAGAGGGGATTGGAAGCATATCAAGGCGAGGAGTTGAAGGGAAACATTGGTGTGGCAGGGTGAGGTCACATATTGCACCAGATGAAACACGAGAAGAAACTGATCAGATTGACCAGGGCCAGTGGGCGAATCTACCGCCAGAATTGCTTTTGGATATCATTATGAGGTTAGAAGAGAGTGAGTCCTCATGGCCTGCTCGTGTCGTCGTTGTTCATTGTGCTTCAGTCTGTAGATCATGGAGAGAAATTACAAAAGAGATTGTAAAAACTCCTGAGCAATGTGGGCGGCTGACGTTTCCCATATCATTGAAGCAGGTACTGATATTTTTCTTCTCTTTTACCTATTGCCTTTTGGTTTACTGATTATCTCGGATGCCTCTTGCTTACTTGTCTTTGTTGCCTGAAAATAGCCTGGTCCTCGTGAGTCGCCCATACAGTGCTTTATTAAGAGGGATAATGCAACTTCTACATTTCTGTTGTACTATGGTCTGGTGCCTTGTAAGTCATGTTATTCTCTTGCTCATGCTTGCTAAAAAAAGAAGATATATTTACCTTTGTGGCTTGGCATGAAATGCTTAAGAAAAACTTCTGTAATTATTTCTCATCGCATCTGGACTGAGTCAGAAACCTATGGTGAGCAGAATGCATACATGATTGGTGATATTAATATTAAACCCTCTTCATTGATCGTACTAAGAACCATGACATTGCAATGGTTGGAAATTTGGGAGCTTTTAGCATTTTAATAGGAAGCAAATTACCTAACTTTCCAATGATACAAGTTTGAGCAACTAGCTGCCTTGAAGTATATGCTACTCCTTCTAAATCTTTCTGTTCTATAGAACTCTGAGTGTAGAGAGCTCCATTAAGTGCTTATTGACTGGAAATGTTATTTGTTACCTTTTTTTTTAAAAAAAAAAAATTTAACATTACTATCAATTGACAGCTGGGGGTGAGAATGATAAGTTGCTCTTAGCAGCTAGAAAGATCAGAAGGGCAACATGCACAGACTTCATAGTATCTTTGGTTTCAGATGATTTTTCTCGGGCCAGCAACACATATGTTGGTAAATTGAGGCAAGTTTTCAAATGTGAATGGATGTTAATTATTTATCCTGAATTTTCTTCTATTCTCGTTCCTAATAATTCTTTGGAAAATTTATGCCAGGTCCAACTTTTTGGGAACCAAGTTCACCATGTATGATAGTGAACCTACATTTGAAGTGCCAAGGCAACTGGCAAGCCGGACAAGTCGTAGATTCAATCCCAGGCAGGTGTCTCTGAGACTGCCTGCATGTAACTACTGTATAGCTACTATCACGTATGAGCTCAATGTTCTCCGCTCAAGAGGACCGAGGAGAATGCATTGCATAATGCACTCTATTCCAATGTCTTCCATTGAGGAGGGGGGCACTGTCCAAACACTAACATCAATACCAGAGGCATTTAACGGCCAATTTCCTCACCTGTCAAGTTCAATAGGGAAGGAATTGGTCTCAGATAATAGTTCTGCAAGCCCCTCTCGGTCACCAGTATTAGCCCAAGGTTCAGAAGAGCTCCTTGTTCTTAAAAACAAGGCCCCTAGATGGCATGAGCAACTACAGTGCTGGTGCCTAAATTTCAGAGGGCGTGTCACTGTTGCTTCCGTTAAGAACTTCCAACTTGTTGCTAGTGCTGAACCATCCCACAATGTGCCTGCTGCAGATCAAGAAAGGGTAATTTTACAATTTGGAAAAATTGGAAAAGACATCTTCACGATGGATTATTTCTACCCGCTTTCAGCATTCCAAGCCTTTGCGATCTGCCTGAGCAGCTTTGATACCAAACCAGCCTGTGAATGATAACCATGGCGCTTGGAGATATTTGCTTTAGTAAACTAAAACGTTTGCCCTAATTTTTTTGAAGCGTTTCTTCACTACATGCCAAGCACATTATGCAATGCCATCACAGCTGATCTTGGCAGTTCAATCAGAGCTTTTTTGTGATCGTGGAATTTGACTTGTTTCACATTTCATCATCCTAACACTACGGAAGTAAAAGAAGTTCAGTGCATAGCATCTAAACAGCTCTGTAGTTTTTTCCTGTTGGACAATTGTATAATTGGTGAGAGCCTGCGTTTCATTCTAGTATATTAACTATTAGATAGTGTTTGTCATTGTGTTAAATGTTGCTTTTCATAAATGTGTTAAAATATTTTTTTTATTATTTTTAAAGATTTATTTTTAATATTAGTACATTAAATCAATTTAAAAATAAAAAAAATTAATTTTTAAAAAAAAAAACTCAATTTTTTTTTTTAAGAAAGCATGTGTCGAAGGAAAAAGAAACATTGCCTTAGAACCACTGGTTTAGCTGTAAAAATTACCACGTAATGTAGTATCTTTATTCCTATGCTTGATATCATTCTCTGGCCAGCAAATTTTATGGTTGCACTGCAGTTTGCCTTGGGGATGTACTTGTGTGGGTCTTTTCATCTACTACCACAGGTTCCCCATCTGCAATACTGACAACGTCTTCCAGTCTTCCCTGGACTACATTTGCTGGCTAAGTTCACCTTTTGTCAAAGCATGTCGAAAACTAGCTCCATTCTTTTGTTACTTGAAACTCCTTTTAGTCGCTTACTTCATGTCTTTTTACCCTGTTCTGATACGTTTGATGTTCCTTCATTGGGCTTTTCCCCTTTACCCTTCCCTGGTGGTTGAGCAAGAAAACCTTGAAATCGGCTGCTTCTTTGGGATTCCTGAGATTGCTGCTGACATGCTTGTGCTTGCTTAAAGTAAAAAGAAGGTTTGTCGCCCTAACCAGCAATGGAGAAACAAAGACCGATATGAAGGCCTCCACTTGTACGATAAAGATACAGTGATTTAGCACCGAGGCTTGTACCCCAGCGGTCTTGGCAGGATTTCTCTGCCTATGCATCCTGGGTTCAAGCCTCAGCATGCACGTCTGTCACCTCCGCGGTGTCTTACCTGTCTACTGGGTTTGCAGGGTGTTCAGTGGGTTCGAGGATTAGTCGTGGTGCGAGTAAGCTGACCCGGACATCCCAGGTTATCAAAAAAAAAAAAAGATACAGTGATTTAGCACCGAGGCTTGTAGCCCAGCGGTGGTAGGGTTTCTCTTCCTCTGCATCCTGGGTTCAAGCTTCAGCGTGCACGCTTGTCGCCCCCGCGGTGCCTTACCTTGCCTACTGGGCTTGCAGGATGTTCAGTGGGTCCGGGAATTAGTCGTGATGCGTGTAAACTGGCCCGGACATCCTGGGTTAAAAAAAAAAAAGATACAGTGATTTACGAGCATAGAAGATATGATTTCTTCACATAATTGTTCTCGAAATGTTTCAGGTCCAAGAATCTAGTTTAAAATACAAGATACAGCATCCACTAAAAGATTTGGATCATTTGCACTAAAGAAACATGCTCGGCACTTTTGGCGGCATAAAGTGCTTTTAGAAAAGCTTTGTGATTCCAGTCTATCTGGTACGTTTTGCATCTTATTTCAATAATTTTGGTCAAAGCCAGGTTCCATTAATGTTTATCAATATTGGGGGACAAAAAGAGAATTTCAGGTGCCAACTCTAGCTTCGGTTCCACCTGCTCTCGGTACCTGGAAAATGATTATAATTGCCTCAATTTTTAAGCAGAGTAACAACATTTTATACCCATGTGATTCTCAAAATGACAAAATCCTTATGAGGCTCAAAGAAAACCCTCTACAATATGGCTCTTCATCATTCTTCGATGGTCTGGCTACTTTTAGCTACATGCTTCACCTCTCCTCTTGAGACAGTTTCACAATTCTTCTCCTTTGTTGGCAAGGTCATATTTCTCATCTCACAGAGGAGTACATAATGAACTCTCTTGAAGTAAATTGAAAAGGCTGATGCGGAAAAGGGTTCCTGAATTGAGCATTTGAAAAAAAAAAAAAAGAGGGGGGGGGGGGGGGCCCTTCAATCAGTATACTTGTAATCAGAAACTGGTGAACAAAAGATTGTGCACAGATAAGTAGAAGACGCACGGTCGAGGTCCATAAACTTTGATCTGGCGTACATGGGTATCCCTTCCATTAAGATGATTCGATAGCACAGCAATTTGCAACATAAATGTGTTAACAAATGTTTCCCTGCCAAAGATACAGTTCCAATATTAGGAAGTCAATTGCTCATTTCATAAAATATTAGACAAGATCAAAACATCAATCCAGCTGACTGTTGCTTCAATGTTCAGTAAATAGGAGACCAAAGCAATCTCATGGTTCAATCACATGTGATTGAAATCAATTCTCTTACAACTTTATTTCAATAAGTTTCAACAGAAGTGTCTATACAAAGTTTCAAAATACCAAACATGTATTATGTATCTGTTTTGTCCAGCATGCTTGATCTAAGCCCAAGGTCAGAAAAGAATACAGAACACGGTCCTATAGGACTACTATTTCAATATTAGACATAGTCGCTGAGTCATTGCTGAATTGATGTAATTGAACTTGAAACTTAGATTCTTAACTTTAAAACAATTAATTGATGGCAAATCATGGCCGCTTACTTGAAAAAAACAATAACGTGGTATAACAAAACACATTTTCATGTTGTATACGATTCTCGACATAGGATGATAGGAAAATTCCAACGACTCAAGACCATCATTCAGGATTTACCCTCGGTTGAATTGAACCCATAATCTCAGTTTGGACAAGCCTGTAAACATTTCCAACTCAGTTGTACTTCAACATTCCTCAAAACAATTGATGACTTGACATCAAGAAGATAAAAAAGTAACTAAAAGTTGAAGGAAATGGTAGTAAGAATAAATATTTTATCCTCTGCCTTTCATCTCCCATAAAGGAAAGGAAGAAACTCCATCTTTGATTCTCGATTTCTAGTGCTAATAACAACTAACATATATCAATAATCATGATCAACACAACAGGTAAAACAGGTTATTAGCTTTATATTTCACGATGATAAACTTAATTTAGTAGCAGCCAACTAAGTTTATCATATTCAGAAGAGCTAGATTTGGACAAGAAAAAAATGAAATGATGAGAGACTTGGATAATGCCTATTTAGCATCACTAAGCAAAGAGAATTAATACAATCAGCACAGAGGCATAAATATAATGGCAGTACTTACTAATTACCTAGGGTCATTTCCAGATAAGGACAGATAAACCCACCCAGTTGGCTTCACAAGCTCCATAGTCTTAATCTCCTAAAACAAAATTTATACCAAAACCAAAATGAGCCGCCACAAAAATGATTTTCAATTACAAAAACACAACAAAGTACAGAATACAACAAAATACCTTCAAATTATGAAAACCATCACCAGCACGAATCGAAATCTTACTAGGTGTATAACTCTCATCCAGCTTAAAATCCACGTAAAGAACAACTAACTAGAAAAACACAAAATTCCCACGAATTAATCCTAACACACAAAAACCCAATTAACCAAAATAAAATTATTACATACCTGCAGCTTCACTTTCTTCTGAAATTGAATATTAACCAAATGCGGTTGTGCTCCATCTGACCTAAAACAACAAACAGATGAAAAAGATTCAAACTTTATATTCAGAAACTCAAACCTTCATTTCTTCTTTCAATAAAGACTCAAACTTTATCAGATAAACGGAGAGACAAAAGGGTATGTTCGTTAACTGCCAATAAGTGTCAAGATTGTCATCTCTAAGAGAAGAGACCCCATTTCCAGGTTTGCAAGAACTAACACTCCAAGCAGCTTTTTTTCCCATTTCTCTAAGATCATCTTCAATTACCAAGTGCTTGTTTCCTCCTGTGATCTTCCCTTCTTCTTCTCCTTCCGATGATTCTGTTGCCATTCTTCGTTAACCAGTATCAGGAAGCACTGTAGGAAATGTAAACTTTATGCCAAACCAGAATTTGAAATCTTGCTTCTGGTGAAAGGAGGTAAGAGTTTTATAATTGCTAGACGGCTTGTCGCTTGGTTTTATAGACGGTTGCCGTAGTTATCAAGTAACTGGCATCGCTAAACTACTTGCCGTTGCCGTTAAAAGGCATATGACTCTATCTATCAACTTGTTGGGCATAAAAAACTCAGATAGGATCGAATTACAAAATAACTTATTCTTAGCGTATTGCAAAATACCAGCATGAAAGGCTGCTAAAATTAATAAAACCAAATACATTTCTGCAAATTGCTCCAGAAGCGGTGGAGGATATAGTGAGAAAATTGGATATCTTTTTCCTTGTCAAGCAGAGACAAGTGTTGTCATCAACTCGAGAGCAAATCGTAAGATATATCTACAACTTCATTCGTCAGATGATGGTAGCATCAGAATTCTTCAACCACCACCATCATCATCATCATATACTAAAAACACATAGTACAAATGATATAATTGAATTTTATTTTTTATTTTTTAAACGGTCACGGTTACTGTTTTTATTGTAAATATGACAGAATTAAATTTTTCACTAATTTTTTCACTACAGCGGTGGCAGATTTATAATTTTTATTTTTTTTAGAAAATAAGTTTTTTTTTTCTTTTTATACTTCATAATTCTATTATTTTATATTTGGCCTATTAATCACCATTTGTTTTCTTGTTTTCATTTTTAATTTTTTTTTAGTTTTTCCTTCATTTTCTTTACATTGTTTTGAAAAAAATATTATTTTTTATTCTTTACACTTGAAATCGCTCTATACTTAGCTTATTTATATCATTTTTTTTATTTTTATCTTCATTCTTTTGTAATTTATTTTTAATTTTTTTTCTTTTCACTTTTTCCTTTTCAAAAAATTCATATACAAAGATTGAGGAAATTGTGTTTCAATATAACAAATGCAACTTTGTTTTATTTTTCTACCGCGTTAAAAATGAGCTTAAAATCTTACATATCTTTATTAACGTATATGATCTTCACTATATTTTATTATATGTAATTATTAATTTTTTTTATTCACAGTTATATTTTTTTACTCGTTGTCAAAAAACATGTTAATAATACCTACACATTAATACATTTGCGTTAGAAAAAACAATTATCCAACCTGTAACAAGGTAAGTTGAATAGATGTTTTAATATTTTTTTTTGTATTTAGTCACACAGATGGTTCTTGATTTATTTAATTAAATGCATGCATGCATTTTTTATATATATATAATTCAGATTTTTATTGTAAAAAAACACATTTGAAAATTTTGTATATTTATTTTTTTTCAAAAAATATTATTCGACCTACGACGAAGCACATATCAAATAATTATTAATATACTAAAACTCCTTGACATCTCACTGTAGTAGTGAACAGTGAAATGCTAGGGCATTTTATAATTTTATCCTCCAACATTTAGTTTACTGGGTATTAGACTTTATAATTTGTTTTGATTTACTTTCTATAGAGTTATTATGGTATTATGACGTAAGTCGTGAGTTTTACAGGTTAGTCATATTAACTCGAGCTTTTTTTTTCCTATTTTTTACATTTATTTTTTTCTCAACTTCATCTTTCAATATTGGGTTGATTAAAAATTAGGTTTTAGAATCATAATTATTTTTTGATTTGCTTTATATGGGGTTATCATGATCTCATGACCTAAGTCGCGAGTTTTGCGTGTTAACTAGGTTGACTCGTGTTTTTTTTAATTTTTTTTTCAATTTCATCCTTCAACATTGGGTTGATTGGGAATTGAACTTTATAATTTTCTTTCAATTTGCTTTCTATGGAGTTACCCTGGTCTCCTCACCCGGGTTTGACAGTTTAACCCGAGTTGAATTAAGTCATTGTTGTTGTCCTTTTTTGTATTTGATTTTATTTTCTATTTAAACCTTCAACATTGGGTTGATTAAAAATTGAGTTTCATAATTTTTTTTATCTGATTTCTATGAAGTTATCACAATCTTATAATTCAAGTCGCAAGTTAAGATCATTGACTTTAGTGTTTTTTTATACTTTTTTTAGTTGATTTTTTTTTTCAATCTCATTCTTTAAAATTGGATTGACTAAGAATTAGGCTTCATAATTTGTTTCAATTTGCATTATATGAGGTTATCCTAATCTCATGACCTAGGTCACGAGTTTTTTTGGTTGACATGGGTGGTTTTTTTTTTTGTCTTTTTTTAATTTTATGCTTCAACATTGGGTTGATTGTGAATTGAACTACATAATTTATTTTGATTTGCTTTTTTGTGGTTATCCTGATCTCATGATCCAAATTTAAAAGGTTAACCTGGGTTGACTCAACCTTTTTTTTTTCAATTTTATCTTTCAAATTTAGGTTGATTGAGAATTGGGTTGAATATTTTTTTGTGTTTGCTTTCTATAAGGTCATCAGGGTCTCATGAACTGAGTAACAATTTTTTCAAGTTAACCTGAGTTGATCCGAGTCACGTTATCATTTCAATACTTGAAAAAACAAATTCGTCTTGATTTTTTTAGTTAAATTATATTTTTATCAATCATCCGGATTGTCTTTGAACCTACCAAATTGACTAGGTCACATGAAGTCAATCCCTATATAGTTTTAATTTTTTTCTACTAAAAACACATTAACGACACCTTGATATTTTTTTATGTTAAAAAAAAAAATTAATTTTACCCACAGCATAGCACAAACAATTATCTAGTGCAAGACTATTTGATATTTTCTATGCTAGATCATTGTCCCTTATTGTTTACTTGAGTTCTGAGGAATTTGGTAGTTAGTGTAAAACATTCAAGACGTGATGTCTTTTAGAAAAATAGCAATTTGTAAAGAAGTAAATATGTTTTCTTCCTCTCTTTTTTTTCTAGATAGAGGAGACCTATATTTACTTGTTTAATCATATCTTGTTATTGATATCAGGGGATAGAGAAATTTACTAAAAGAGCGGATTATTGGCCTCAACCCATCAGAAAAGGTTTTCCAAATTTTGTATGTGGAGAACATTTTTTTTTTAATAAGAGTAATTGTATTAAAGGGAAGAAATTGTTCAGAGTAGGGGCATACCCCAAGAAGTACAAATGCTTGTTACCTTATTCTATCTGACCAAAAATAACAAGGAAAAGAAGCAAAAGCTAAAAAGAAATTTAAAAAGGACAAAAGCAGACTAAGAAGACAAATAGTAGATGAGTCGGTTGACCAGTTTATAGAAATTTCTTAACTAGTCGATCAATTGATTACATGTGAAACTGTGCTAAATAGAATCTCAAAATCAGCAAGAGTGATGGTATCTGATGACTCTCAGAGGCGCCAAATGGACCTAAAAGTAGTTGAGATGTGAAACATTGGTTCGAGCTCTACCAAAGAACCGAACCAAATAAAAAATGTTCTTGCAAAAATCTTGATGAGATCAGTAAATCTGATGAAAAACTAGGTTATTTTTCTCATACCAAATAAAATAAATCGAGGCTAATAGGGCTAACCAAACCAAATAAAAAATGTTCTTGCGAAAATCTTGATGAGATTAGTAAATTTGATGAAAGACTAGGTTATTTTTCTCATACCAAATAAAATAAATCAAGGCTGATAGGGTTAACCGAACAAATAGAAGCATAAATTCCTTCTTTCTTTTCAGTTACGTGTATGCCTACTAAAGTAAATGACGTCATGTCAAAGAAGGCCAACCCATAAGGGTCATTCTCATGATAACACCCCAAACTGTAGTAAAGAAAAGGCACTAAAAGAATAAATATTCATATGTTGCAACTTGCGACCTTTAAATGATACATATCAAAGAGAGAATGATCTAAAAAGCATGTAGTTTGTTCATGATATTAAGATGAACCATAGAGGCAAGTCATAGGATAAAAGAGTGTCTCAGGGTGAAACTTGGGAACCAAAGAAGATGGTGTATAAAGTCTATGAGTTTGGAATATCTAAGAACCTCCCAAGTCGAGTCAATAGAAAACCTCCTCGATGATGACCATTTCAGACATAATGGTCTGGTAAGACACTCCTAGGGTTAAAAGTAATCGAGTCCCAAATAGGCTGGAGCTCTAGATTACCCGATGGAAAAGCCCAAGTATCTCCCTCAATGATGTCTAAGACCTTAGCATTCTACAGTAACCCACTAGAAGTGAGCACCCTAAAAGGCACTAGGTCGCATAATCATTGCCTATTTGGCAACCAATAGTCTAATCATAGAGAGGTAGTAGTCTCATCACCAATATCATCACCAATACTAGAGACAAACTTTCCTATACATCAATCTCTATTGAGTATAATCTTTCTATATGACCAAGGGACACTAAAAAAAGCCTGACATGCCAGAAGGATCTGCCTCTGAGCAGAACACTATTGACCTATCACAACCAAACTGATGATCTATCTTAAAGCAATCGCCAAACATGCTTGAGAATAACCGCTCTATTCCAAATTTGAGCCATCTTTTTCCTATGCCACCCTCCTTAAGAGGATAACAAACATATGTCCATGCTACCTTAGCCCCTAAGTGGGAGAGAGAACAACCTTTCCAAAGGAAGGTGACCAAGATACCTTCAATCCTCTTAATAATAGAGTAAAGGAGAATAAAACATTGAAGACTAGTAAACCTGGATGGAGAAGAGAACTGATTTGATCAATTGAAGACACCCAGCATAAGTAAGAGAGATTGAAGTCTACAGTTTAATCCTGGAGAGAATTCGTTTCACTAAAGGCTTACAATCAAAGTGAGTCAATCTAGTAAATATCAATGGGACACCCGAGTATCTTGACAGTAGAGAACCCAGCTTGAAACTTAAATGATCCTGCAAAGAGGTCCCAAGCTCATCATCAACTCCTGATAAGAAGACTAGGCTTTTCTCCAAATTTATAACAAGACCAGACAACACTGTAAAATCATCCATAGCCTTCCTCACAATCCTAACTGATTCCATATCTACCCGACAATAGATATAAGGTTATCAACAACGCACAAGTGAATAATGGTATTTTGCTGGCACCCCTAATGATAACAAAACCTTAGATTCTGTAAGGCCTCTCTAAGAATGCCTCTTAAACCCTCCATAACCAGAATAAACAAATAAAAGGATAAAAGATCAACATGCCAAAGACCTTTGGAAGATGGGAAGAAAACATGACTCTCTTCATTCATAGCCATAGAGAAATGAGTCGTAGACATGCATACCTCAGTCCATCTACCCATGACACCAGGTACTCCAATAGCTCTTAAACTTATAAAAATAAAATCTCAATTAACTGTATCAAAAGCTTTCCTGATGTCGATTTTCAAAGCACATCCAGGCATATAACTAGCTAAGTGATAGTTATGCATTAGCTCCTAAATCAACAAGATAACATTAAATATTTGCCTTTTCGAAATAAAAATAGTCTAAGAAGGTCCAATAACTATGAAAAAATCCTATTTAATCTATTCATAATGACTTTAGATATGCATTTGTACATCACATTACAACATGAAATAGGTCTAAAGTCATTCATTATGGTTAGAGTTTCAACCTTTAGGATCAAGATGATCATATTAGCATTAACACACCTAGAGAAAGTAGAGAAATAAAAAAAAAACACCTCAAAACAACAATGAAGTCTTCACCAATAATATTCCAAATTCTCTTAAAGAATAAAAAAGGTATAATTATCTAGTCTATGAGTTGGAAAATAAAGATTCTTTGATCTCATCATCAGTGATGCATGACTCCAAAAGAGGAACATGAACAATCCTTCTAAAGAAGTATAAGAAGGCTCCTCTATAGTCATTGTTGAGTATATAAAAAGTAGCCCCTAGAAGCAGCCGACTGCCGACTGACCCAGACCCTACTGATCCTGTCTCATCAGTCAACCAATGGATCATGTTCCTCACATGTCTACAAAGTAGAGATCTACGGAAGAATTTGATTTTTTATCTCTCAAGTTTAACCACTGAATTTGAGACCTCTGCTTGTAAAAAGTTTTTTCATCCTTACTCAACTGAAAAAACTCATTTGCAAGCTCTCTCTCTACCGGCTAATGCTCATCAATATGAGGAGAATAATCAAATACAGATTATGTTGTAATCCATCTAGTCTTTGCCTCAATCACATGACTAGTTATGTGGCTAGTATATTGATGGTGCAAAGACTTTAACTTAGGCTGTAGTAGTCTAAGTCTCTTGTTAAACCTATACATAGGGTTACCATCCATAGAAAGTTGTCATGTATCTATAACTAAAATCAAGAAGTCATCCATGTTAGCCCATATATTCAAAAACTTAAAGGATGTTTTAACCTTGTGTAGAGGATTAGCGAATTGAGCAACTATAACACTGTGATCTGAGCAGTCTCTAAGAAGGAATTTAGAACAAGTAGCTGGCCAAGTAGATAACCAACATGTGGTACTAAAAATCCAATCTAGCTACTTAAGAATAGTACCTTTATCATGCTGACTATTGTGCCAAATGTATTTTAAGCCTAAATAAGGAACTCTAACAAGTTCCGTAGCCTGGACGCAACTGCTAAAATCATCAAGATGCCTATACCAAGTGAGATCACCCCCTATTTATAATAAGAGCTCATCATAGCATAAAATCTACCCAAATTAGCCACAATATACACAGGTGATTTTCAAGGATAGTAGCTCCTCGGACCTCTGTTATGTTTAATCGGTCATTCGGTTCATGGGGTGGCTGAACTGATCAACCGGTTTCATCTAATCTATTTGTTTAGGTTACTGATTTTGCCAGAACAACAACAATCAAAACAGATGCAGCCCCTTTAGTTATAATATCTGGTGAGCTACAAGCAAGGTTGTCAAAAATGTTTTTTTGACACGACACAAAATATACAATATATTAAACTCGAATCGTAAAATTGAATCGTAAAATCATAAGTAAAATGTTTTAATTAATTATATATTGATAATTTCAGTCAAGTAGTAAATAATAATATAACCTAATTAAAATAAAAGTGAAATAAACAATAGAAAAGTCCAAACACCTTAAAATACATAATTCAAATAATTATTCACACATAATTTAAATAACTTAAAAATATAATATAATTTTTCTTATGCTTCAATTATGACCATCTGACTGCTCTGGTTAATTAGACACAAGCCCATTACACTAATCACAAACCCTACTTCGGTAACCAAAACTAGCATCATCATCCGATTATGCAAACATGGAAGTCACGATTTTCAATTTTGAAGAAGGCTTAAACTATGACATAGACAAGGAAGTGAATGCAGGGTTTATTAGCTGGCACATCTAACAACATCTTCTCAAATAACCATCTTGCAGGATGTAGTGATGGTGACTTAGAACAAGCATATATAGGAGTATCAAGGTCACTCCTTTTATCTTTTAAGTTTCTAACATCATGATTGACACTCACAAAATACTTTGGAAAATGTAAGTGCATATTCATAATAGAATTAATAAAAATCATGTGCAGAGTTTGTAGACCCTTAACTTCATTTCTCATGAATTAATCATAGAACATGATTGTAATTTAACATTAATTACTCCAAGAGTCAAGCATGCCATTTTATTTTATATATTTGCCAGCTAAAACAGAGGAATATGCCAATTTAAATAAATATACCAATTCAATCTCTTCACATTGCAAATAGCTTTTTCACCCAATAATGTGCTCAACAATTGGGTTCCTGCATTTAAAATCAAGAAATTTCAACGATGAATGACGAAGGAAAAAGATCAGTGAATCCAAAATAACAAATCTAGCATTAGAAATCATAAAAGTAGTTATACAAGCATAACAAAATGTTCCTCTGTTTCATCTAATTTTACACAGAATACTAAACAGTTGAATTTGCAACACATTATGCATTTCAAATATCGAGCCTTTAATTATCAGATTGCACAAGTTTTACAAGATGTCTTTCAATCCTTTATTCTTTGTTAAACAATTTCCTACAAATCTGTATTTTAAAGTTTAAACTTTAAACCCACTTTATGGGATGCCTTTCTTGAGTCCATTACCATTAGTTTGTACTACAAAGTTAGTAATTTGGCAACAGTTTTGGTGTCATTCTATCTTAAAAAGAATTGAAAAAGATTCATGGGTCAATTAATATTCTTGGAATGAAACGAGTTAGGCTAACAGAGAAGAAGAATGAGACAATTTTATAACAAGAAGTGTAAGAACACTAACCTGATAAAGAGAGCACAAAAGAAAAAGACAATCAGAGGCAAACCCGCAGACAAAGTAAAGTAAAGAAAAAAAATAGGTGTTTTGAGAGAGATAGAGAGAGTGAAACTAGTTGTTGGTGCTAGGGTTGAGATTCTTGAGAGAGGGCAAAGGGGACTTGGGGCTGGGGGAGTCTATTAATTACTTAATTTTTTTACTTCTTTCAAACTCGTGAAATCGGTACGATTTTACCGATTTTAACGAGTTTAACCGAGTTTTATCGATTTCGAGTTTTTAACCCGATTTCACACGTACTCGTAAAATCGTACGATTTTACGAGTTAACTCGTGATTTTGACAACATTGGCTACAAGCATGAAAGCATCTCTGCCTTTTTTATCTCGAGGATGTCTTCAACCGACATGGTTAGGGCCTCAACCGATACCTTGCATCAGTGGCTGAAGACTTTACAAATTTCATAAGCTACTGGCTTCCATTCATAATCAATCATAATTGTGATAGGCTCTATAGATAACCTACACTGAAATTGAAAAACATGAACCATAGGTAGTGAAGCATTCAATTCCACACAAACTCTTGTATAATCAAGTTAGGTGCCATTAAGAGTATGTTTTTCACAGGACAAAGGTCTCCATACCATACTCATGGCCATGCCTAGGCTGATCTCATTCCAAAGGGAGAAAGGTAATCCCTGAAGACAAACTCATACCGACACTTTTGTGATTTTGTTCTTGTTAAGAACAAAGTGTGGGTGCCACGATTGAAGGATAATAGATTTCTCTTCAAACATCCATGGTTCCTTTTCCATAACCGAGTTAGCATCATCCTCACTTTTGAAATGAAAGATCAAGAAACCTTGTTATGTTGTCATGACACTCTCAAGGCCATAATTCTTCCATACTCGGAATGCAATAAAATTGGTTGCATGATAGGGCATTTTATAACCTGGGAAGAATCCCACTAAGCATTGGTTCCATTTGGATGCACTCTCATCAATGACATTATTTGGAATGTCCAAAATGATGTCAATCTCTTGCAGTGGAAAAAAGGTTATCTTGGCATGAGTTGTAGCATTTGAGGCCTTTATTATATCCATCTATAAAGTTCTTAGGGTTGAGTTGAGGGTGGTTACGTTTTTTAGGGTCATGGTGGTGTTTTGTGTGGAGGTAGTTTGGTTTTCTTTTTGTGGGGTTGTTTAGGGTTAATCTTGGTGTTTTGGTGTGGTTGGTGGGTGGTTTTGTTTGTGGTCATGGTGTTTGCGGTGTTTGTGGAAGTGTTAAAGGGTTTTTTAATGGCTATGGCTAGGTTGGAAGCAAGCTGTGTGGTGAACCGATCAATCGTTTTCTAGTTAATCGGTCAACCAGTTTCTAGGTGATTTGTATCCATGTTTGGACAGTAACTTCGAAGTAGCAGTACACATAATAGAGATAAAAGTAGCTAAAATTCAATGGTCTAGTTCAAGATAAGCAAGTATAGTATAACATATCAAATAATCAGAGTGATTCAATGGTTAGATCAAACACAACCTACAAAAAGGCAATCAGATATGCAAACTAATCAGAGGTACTCCGACGAGTAAAAAACTACAAGAATGTGGGAATCTAATCTCTACCATTCAAACCTGAGAAGACCTCTGGGCGAACCTCTGTGTGAAAAATGGATTTGATCCAACGGTGAACTAGTAAAACCAAGCTGGCGACTATGGCTACCTGAAATCCAGTTTCCCAAGAAAACTTGCAATGGCTATATCTCTCAAATGACACCATATAAACCAAATTTGTTCAGTGAGCTTATATAGTAGGATAAAGCGCACAACATATCTGAATTTAAAAAAGATCTAACAGTGACCGGAGTACTAATGTCTCCAAAAGCCCATTCTCTCTCTTATCTCTCTTTCAGACCTTCTCCCTTATCAGTTAAGTTGAATAGTGGGAATTATGTGGAGAACATTCAGGACCATGTACTATAATTTGACAATACCAGCTGTATAAGCCAAAAAAAACGTTCGATTGTGATGTTTTGGCACAAAAATAAGGCATTTTTACAACACAGTATACCAAATACTCATTATGGATTTCAGCTACGTACAGTTACAGACACAACATTCTCAAGCCAGTGGTTTGTGGTCCTATAAACAAATGGCTTTCTTTTGCTTTCTTCTGCTAAGCAGCCTAAGCTAGCCAGCTCATCCGTTCCAACAACAAGCTCCTTCCCTTTTCTTTCAGCTTTCCTTGCCCCCACTTTGCTTTAATGAACCAACCATGGTTCATGGTCCTCTATCATTTTTATTTCCTATCAACCTTTCTTATAGTACCAATCATGAGGTCCTATTTTTCTTTCAACGTACAAGAGCACAAGAAGCATATCAACAGTAATTTCCAAGTGCATAGATGCAGACATATTGGATATCTTTAGTCTTGCAATGTAAGAAATTTGATTGTTTGATTGGTAAGAATTAATGATGGTTTTTGCGACATCCATCTATACGTGTGTGGAGGGAAATATTTACAGTGCCCGGAATAATCAGAATTTCTGAATTATTGAATCTGAATTCTTGAGATGCTGATTAGTTTCCAAAATTACATCGCTGGTCTGAGACTGATAGATTCCTCGGAAGACGCCTGAAAAAAAAAACATGAATTAGAAAATGCCAAGTACAGGTAGAAGCATGGTTTACTACAGAACTAGGAATGTTAGTGTCTAGCTACCTGTGAATGTTGAAGAAGAAGAAAAGAGAAGTTGATTAACTTTAATTGAACCCCAGATTTTGAAGGTTTTGTGAGTCAGCATCCCAAAAAGGTTGAACTTGCTGCATTTGATTTATTATATGTCAGGATCAAGGGCATGATACAATGCCAAGAAAGGAGCAAAGGGTTTAAATCACCAAGTGTAGATGCAATTACAGCTAATGGATCAAGACATAGGTCATTGATGAATGCTGAAGAGCTTGTAGTTTTTACTGGAACAAGTTGGGGAGGATTTGTCAAAGCTTTTGGCTCGCTGCTTGTTGCCTGTCGTTGCATTAGATTTGGTTGAATGTGGGTCAAATTGGAAATTGTTGATGGCATACTGGCTGCTGGAAAACTCTCTACGTAAGCAGAAAACTTCATTGCATAATTATTTAGAAGAACAAGTTAGTTCTAGGAGAAATCAAACAATCTGAATTCCCATTTATAACATTCCAACAAGTGGCTAAAACCTTACCTCTTTCCCAGAAAAGTTGTCGATATTGAATTCTGGCCTTGGGTTTAGAGCAGCAAGTTTCATGGATAAGAACTGTAAGTAAATGGAAATTTGATTATTTGAATTCTCAAAAGAAACATCTGATAGAACAAATTAACTAGGATGGTTACCTCTACTTGTCTTTGAAGAGATTGGACATAATTGATGATTTCATCAAGCATTCCGGCCCTGCCTGTTATTTTGTTGCATCCAGGGACTAGATCTTGCAGACTTTTCATTTTCTTACTAATCTTTTCCCTCCTGGCCTAAAATATATCAAGGACATATAACCGAACTCAGTGGAGGTGACAGCATTAATTTTGACGAATAACTTTACATGTAACTTGAATGAATTATGCCATGAAAAATGTTCCTACTTACTCTTTCAGCTAAGCTGTGACTGTCAGTAGCCTGGCCACGACGTGCCCGGACATGAATATAATCTGTCTTCGGTAAAGCTGAAGTCTGCTGATTTTCCTTCGAAAAATCTGCAGAAATTCCTATACTGCTTTTCTCTTTGACCTTGGAGTCGACTTCTACTTCTTTAATCTTATTGTCACACTCTTCTGCTGCAACAAACTAAACAAACAAGGAAAAAAATGCAGAGAAGTTGAAGATCTTGTCAATGATCATATGATTTAGCTTACCAAATTCATCAAGCTGATTAAAGTAAAGATTTTGTTTAAAAGATAAAGCCACTCTGATTACACAAAGGCTGAAAAGGACAGGATTGGCTTGCGTTGACCAGAGGTACAAAGAAAAGCTCATTCTCTCTTGAATTACAAGAATTGAAGATTCACTTTCAACTCCTGTTCTGATACTGATAAGTTCATATACTATTGCTAAGAAAATTTGTTTTCTTATAAAGTCTTGATCATGTAATACTCCTGTTTGAGAATTGAATTGAATGAACTTGGAGTGAAGATGAAGAGACATACCTCTGCTTTTCTCTTATTTGAATTGTCTCCATTACCATTGTTGGATTGCTTATTTTCCATCAAGGTCAAATCTTCTGCCACCTTTATTGCTACCACCTTCTCCTCTATTTTCGCAGCCTCCACCACCCCAATTTGGCAACTAGAAGTCCTTGAAAGACAACGATCAATCTCAACAGATCCCGCTACCTCTGCTTGTCCAAAATCCATCCTATTATTAGCAACCAACCCAGTGCCATTTAATGAAAAACCACCATATTTTGGCAAATCATTGTTCCCCAGATACATTTCAGGCTTCTTCTTCCAATCAATTATATCTCCATTCATTGACTCATGATCAACGAAACCATGAAACTGGTCAGTAGGCATCGAACATGATTCAAGGGAATTGTATTGGTTCACATAATTGTTCTGCTGCTGCTGCAGCAGCAGCAGCCATTTGAACCTTGCTTGCTGTCTTTCTAACACAGTCATGTCCATGCAAAAGGTGTGTTTTTGAGACAGCATAAGTTTATGTGATACTATCGAACGATGTCCTAATTCCTGAAGGCTAAAAACCTTTGAACAAAAAACCTCAACCACTCCACTATGTTACTAGCCCTGAAAACATATGTGCTAGAAAAGCAATGGTGGGTATATTTTGGTATTTGTGATAGAATTGGGTAATGAGCTTAAAAGGAGAGATGTTAAGTCTCAATCTAAAATAAATGTGAAGATATTTATAGCAGAAGATATATATAGGGAATGAAAAGATAAGAGAAATGAAGGAGAGAAAGAAGAGAGATAGCCATAGGAAATCACAAAGGAATGTACACCATATACAAGATCAGTGGGCTATGGTCCCCAGTGACATAACCACCATGTGGGGATGTCCGTTGAACAGGAAACGGGGAGGCTTGAACGGGTGTTTTTTGAGATTTTGGCCTTTCAATTCTTGGTGGGGGATCTTTGTTAGATACTGCACTCGCTAAACAGAGGAAACTCTTAGGTTTTTCTTTTTTCAAGTATAAGCCTACGCTTCGAGTCAAGGACCACAATTTTTTTTTTTTTTTTTTATAACCTCAGCTGTTCGGACCAGTTTACGCGCATCACGATTAATTTTCGGATTCACTGAACACCCTGCAAGTCCAATAGACAAGTAAGGCACTGTGAGGATGACAGGCATGTAGAGAGAGAATCAAACCCGGGTGTAGAGAAAGAGAACAAGATCCTTCCCCCGCTAGGCCACGACCTCAAGTACAAGGACAACAATCTTTAATCAACTGAGCGATACTCCAAATTTCTTGCTACAATTTGAGCTACTTCAATTCAATTGCTATTTACTCATTGTATGCTACTATTTGATATGAGGAACACCCTCGTGGATAAATTTTAGCTCATCTAGGCGAGCTTTTTTATTTTTCACGAATGGGGTATTCTCGAATTAGGTTTTGTATAGTGAGAACAAATCTATTTTCGATCGGATTTTGGACAAATTATTCATAACAAATACGAGATGGAGCAAATCTATTTGTTGTATGTAAATGAGGATTTGAATCCAAGACATGTGCATCAGCATAGAGTGAGGGATAATTGTTGTTGGCAACAAATATAAAACTAGTTTGATGATGATTTTGCAATGTTCATTACAAAAATAAAAATAGTAAATTTGCTCATAGTCTGCCGAGTAGAGACAAGAGAATCAATCAAGCCCTTGAGACGTTGCTCATAATAATAATAATTAAAAAAGCATATATTTTAATCTCTGTCATGCAAGCTTCTGCTCCACTACAGAAAACGACAGCAAGCCATTTAAATCACCCACCGTATATTTTGTGAATTATTATTTTTGATTTGATTCAGTTTTTATAAAAAAAATTATGAAAACTAAGTTTTTTTATAAAAAAAAAAAATTAAAATCAATTTTTTTAAAAGAAATCAAAACCAGTTCAAACCAACTAATTTTGGTTCAATTATTTTAAAAACAAAAATAATTCAAGCCAACTGGCTCATTTTTTTCCGGTTTGGCTCGATTTTTTTTTTTGCTCTGTTTTTTTTTTTCCGATTTGGGTGTTCGGTTCGGTTTTTTCAGTTTCAAGCTTATAAAACCAAAACCAAACCGAACCGACCGGTTTATTAAAAATTCTAATCAGTTTAATCAGTTTTTTTATACAATTTGGTTTTTTTTATTATTTTTTTCAATAGAGAGAGAGAGAGAGAGAGTGTCCATTATAC
>Ga0307515_10003429_pt1 | contig 33372 bp, 5 predicted proteins | sample 17_EM_MG_FD_194513 | JGI IMG/M metagenome (GOLD analysis project Ga0307515, IMG submission 194513) | Populus trichocarpa ectomycorrhiza microbial communities from riparian zone in the Pacific Northwest, United States - 17_EM | ecosystem: Host-associated > Plants > Roots > Unclassified | place... | reverse complement strand
GTATAGTGGAGCAAATAATTAATCTGGTTCGAATTTCGTCAGAGAAATAGATAGCTAAAATTAAGGATAGGATAGTAAAGCAGGTGACTATACTAAAGGATACTGCGCAGAACTAGTATAACGAACTTGGAAAGGGGACGGAAAAGCAGATTACTACACTAAAGGACGCCGTAGGGAGAGAGTGCGAGGAGGTTAAGAAGGGAACGGCAAAAAAGCTTAAAATATTAAGGAATGCCCAAGACGTTTAGCTTAAAGCTCTTAAGGATATAATAAGATAGGGTAAGAACCTACTAAGGCGGACTAGCAATGGTTTTTAAGGGATATAATTAGACTTACTTTTTTTAAGATGCTATATCTAATATATGCTCTCTAGCGCGGCCGCTTGGCAGTTATTAATAGAATATTTCCTCTTTTGCTAGCTCCTGTAGGAAGGTTAGGGGTATTAGTTTCTGTGTGGGGATGCTGAGGTTCGGTTATGCTTATGCTTCTAGGGGCATAGCAAGTTTAGTTAAAGTTTGGTATATTAATAGTTAATCGCATTGCCTTAATAAATTCTGGTGGCGCTGATGAGAATAATAAGGGAGTGGCTCTTAGGGTTAAGTTTAATTGCTTGGCTGAACTCTCTCTTTATACGAGCTTTGGCGGTGTTGGTGCATTTAGGGGGGAACCTTCTAGAGCGATGGTGCTTGGGGGATAATTATCGTAATGGCGAGCCTTGATATGCATCTAAAGGTTGCTTTTACATCTAAAGCTTTTTTAGTGCGTAGACATTCCAAGACTGCATAAAATAACTCCTCGAGACCCCTATGGATATAGTGTATTTCTTTCTCGTGCCGTTTCAAATCCTTACTGGTGGGGAAGCCCTGAGTGCAGTAAGGAAACGTTGATGTGGAGATAGCCGGCCTAGGGAGCGTGTTATCCTAGGTGTTGCCGTAGGGGTAATGCTCTCGCTTTCTTTAGGGGGCTTGGGGGGTGATAAATTGGCTTCTTAGTGATCTTAGGTCTCGAGATTTAAGTTTAACTGCTCGGCTGGGCTCTCTTTTAATTGGAACTTCTGTGGTATTAGTGTTGGTGTGCTTAAGAAGGAACCTAAATTGCTAATGTCGATGTTATGCCGATTACTACTGTATTAGGGTTAGATTAGGGGTGTCTATAACTCATCCACGTGTATATATAGCCTCATTTTCTTTATAGATTAATCTTTATACGAGTTCTTCTTTTCTAATATCTGCGTATAGATTTCTGATTAACAGCTGATATGTTTTTATATACTTAAACCTTCTGGAACTAAGCCAGCCGTTAATGTGTTAAATACTTTAGGCAATTTAACTCTGTTTCCGGAGGCAAAATTGTATATAAAAAAGTAGTCTTGCTTTCTACAGTTCCTTATATATTTTGTAATGTAACCGCATTAAGTAGAATTAAACATGGCATAACTAGTCCTTACAACACCCTCCTTTAAGTGGCATTTCGATCTTTAGGCAAAAGTCCAAAATCGCATATCTTAGCTACTGTTCCATTGTAAAGCTAACGGGTTTAATTCTTGTAGGGTATAAAAACGTCTTTTAAGCTTTAAGAACGGGGAGAGAGAGAGGGAGAGAGAGGGAGGGGTAAGGATAAGGATTAGGAGGCTTAGCGAATACTTATATAATTGTAGGAGTAGCTTAATTGTGGATGGCACCGTCTACTTAACAATACTTATATTAGGTTAGCGTAAGCACAATAGAACTTTTCTCGCAGTTTACTACTCGCGCTTACCTAGGCAAGATTTAAAGCGACTTTTTGCGGCCGCTATTTTTCACCACAGCCATTTTTAAGAGGTTGCTAAAATATAAGGAAACGAAATACTAGCAAATTAGCCTCGTCCCGGTTTGGCTGCATTACTTATTTAATTTCTGCTTCTATCCCTTTCTATTTATTACTAGTTAAGGCAGATTAGTCCTAGTACTTATTTACTCCCTACTACTGCAATCTACTCCAGAGTAAAAGCACCCTTAATTCATAAGGTGAATTGTCTCAACTTTATCACACTTTAATACTTTATTTTAGAGTAATAACTATACCTAATCTCCTCCAATGGATATCTATTGCAGTTTTGCCAGGCCTTATTACGGCTAAAGGTAGTAAAGCTCTATTAGGTGGAGCAATAGGTAAAGTATAATAAGGGCCAACTCCCGCTAAGAACACCGACATTTCCTACTAGCTTAGATGGATTTGGGTGGCCATTATAGGATCTTTTATCGTCTATTAAGTTATCTTCTACTTTATATACTATATTAAAACAGTTACCTACCTTAGCAATAAGACATAACGCTACTTCGCCGCTCCTAGCGTTATATTCGGATAATTTAAAAAACACTTTCTAGATACACCCCTCTTTAGAACCCGCTATTATTAGGAGTTTAAGCTATTAACCGCTACTAACGTTAGAACACTACCCAGCCGTCTTTAAATAGCCTTTTTAGTTAGATACTTTAGCACTAATGTCGCATTTTATATTATTAGTATTAACTAGAGTAGAACATATAAAGAAATTATAAGTAAATTCCGCAATCGCACCAGTGTTCTCGCTGTTATAAATATGCTTCCACTATTCCTTCTTACTAGACAAAATAGCCTCTTTATTATATTCTGTGGCATCTTATTTAATACCTTTAACCTTATCTATTACTAGTTTAGACGAATTATTATACTTAAGGCCATTACTTACTTATTTATATTTATTGCTAGCAAGGTATATTTAAGTAAGGAAAACCAATATTGCGTATTCTAAAAACCGTTAGCAGCTAATTAAATATAGCTAAGTAGAGTTCCTTAGCAGCAACTATTAAATAAAGCGATATAATTATATAGGGAGTTGTTATAAGTCACGACTATAAGTTAAAGGGTAAATAATTAACTGGCATTCTAGGGCACGGCCTTATTTATTTTTATCCTATTATACTCTCTATCTACTATCCGCCACGCTTTTTATAAGGCTTTCCTTTACTTCTATATTACAGCTATATCTCTCGCGGTTGCTACAGTATAGATTTATCTAAAGGGACTTCCGCAGCTTAGAATTATGTATAGTGTTATATCTCTATAGGTTTTTAAAGTGAGTAAGAATGTCCTCTTAGCCGAATATTAATTAATTATAAAAACAGCGAACCTGCCGTCTTATCCTAATTATTATACGTAATGTTAGCAGCGGTAGTATAAAAGCCGACGTTGAGGTCCTTCCGGGTAATGCTATACGCGTTACTATCTATATAGCTTGCCTATAGAAGTTCTGGCCTAGCTAATACGCTTATATCTATATACTATCTGTTAGGCTCTAGACTAACTATCTATTCTTACTTACCTAGAGCGACAAGGAGGAGGACCTTAGTAAAGAGAAAGGGCTAGCCGTAAACCACTAGGATATCTTAGAAATGCGCAAGATAAGGGTCTCTATAATTATCCGCCGTTATACTAGTTTTACTAAGAGACTATTTAAGAAGGCTAATATCTTACTAGCTAACAAATTTACCACCTTTACATTAATTAAAGGGCTATACGGTAAGCTTACCCTGCTCTATTATAATATCTAAAAAAGATTTTATATACCGCAAAAAAAGTAAAACGTGTAACTAACTCCTATTAATTAGGCGGCGAAAACCTTATATCCTATAGCACTGTTATACTCTAGGCCGCTAGCATTAGTATTATACACTAAGTGCCATATATATAGGATATTGTTACTAGCTTCGCTAACGGCACTATTATAACCCGCTAACTTACGCTCGTCTAGATTATTTAGTCTCCTAAGTACCTTAAATAGATCCGTTTATAGATAATAGCTATTCTCTCTATACCGCGCCATTGTAACGTGCTTAAGATCCTCCTTTTCGTTACCTATTTACGCTCCATTAAGAAGATCCACTCGCCTAGTTCCTTTGTCTAAATGTTCCCTAGTAAACCTAACGTCTAGGCGCTTATTAACCAGGAGATGCAGAAGGGCGTTAGCGCCGCCTGCGTAAGTATATGCGGCACTAGCAGGCTCGCTAACAATATGCGGCGCGCTATGCGGATAAGAGAAATGGTATAGAACGTCGATTTCCGTAAGGAGAGCTTCTTATAGTAGACTTACAAGAGAGCTAGCAGAAAGGAGGTTACTAGGCAATAGCCTTGCCTTATACTTACTTACACGGACATAACTTTAAAGCATAACGGTCGTATATATTTGTCAGCGTCTTAGGTCCTTATAAACCGCCTAGGATCTACCTTTACAAAACCTAAAAGCTAATCTAGCATCCTTAGCAACTAGACGGCTAATGCCTCGTTTGAAATATTAGGTGATCTTGCTATGCAGTGGATATTTCGTAAAACATTATCCATTTTATGCTCGTCCTATAGCTGCCCTCCGTCCATTATATAGGTTTCTATAGTTATTAGTATATAAATGACCAATTGAAGCGAACGGCTATAATTTGTTGCCTGTTAGACAGTAAGCAAATGTGCCATTTAGCGTGGTTGCGCGCATAGTGTGAACACACGGCAAGACATAATGTCGATAAATCTGAGAGGCACGGTTCTCATTTTTCCACCTCCGGAAGACTCCACTACAATTTGCCAGTCAAGTGTGGGCACTAATTAGAATCGTTTTCACCCCAATAACTTAGGTGTTGGCTCTTAGCTTCTTTAGTCTCTTAACCTCGCCCTTACCGTCGTCCCCACCCCGCTACCCTATAAAAGTATACCCCTTATAAATTTATTAGTGACTCGCAAGATTAGAATAAGGATGAAATCCCTATAACGATAGTGTATACTATTATGCCCCCCCTCTAGGCAATGACTAGGTTTATAATTGGAAGGTAGCTATTTTAAGGTATAAGCTTTATAGTATAGGAATTAAACAAGCGATATAATTCTAAATCTATAGGACACTATTGCTTCTTATTCTAGAACTTTAAGCTACTACGTATTAGGAAACTCTTAAAGCTATAGGCCGCGCTCTAGGAGTATAGGCTAGTCGGGAGAGAACCTAGCGATATTACACCGTTACTAAAGAGACCTTAATTTGCAGGAGATATATATACCAGCCGCTTTAGTGTTCTTTAGCTAGTTACGCCTAAGACCTAAACCATAAATCTTAAGGATCTCTGCCTTAAGAATAGTGGTTACTATTTTGGGGAATTAGCGGATATAGGGACGTTTACAAACAATGTTACCAAAATGGCGAAGAAACGTTGCTTAGCGCTTGCGAGAAATATAGATAAATTTTAAAGAGCTACCTAGTCCTTGGCTATCCCTAAGATAATATAGAATTCTAATACCAAAATATTGTAATAGTCGCCCAGAACCTAATGAACCTTCACTAGCCGTAGACATCTAATTTTAAATTACAATAGTTCAACTTTAATAAATCAGCATAATATAAATATACAGCGATCTCACGCGGGAGCGAGATCGATGGTAAGCAAGTAAAGTAGCCTATAATATCCTACGTCTTTTAGGTAAAACTAAAAAGTATCCTCTTTATATTAAAGCTAAATGTTTCTTTAGACCGACCGCCAATAACCCCAAACATTGCCACTCCGTCATACTAAGATAGTGTCCCTATAGACATTACATCGCCCTAGCCGATAGGTAGAAAGGTCAGCACTAGACAATGCCTATATAATAGCTACGCCTTAAAGTATTTAGGCGACGTCTAACAGGATAGCGCCGTCTATCTTTTAGCTAAGGTATAAAGAGAGTCAGCACTATTTAGCCCACTTTATTATCCTCTAAATTACGTAACTCTAAAGCGTCTCGCCTAGCTTCTAGAGCAGTAAGCAATCCGCGGAATTATAACCCTTCTAACTTAATTAAGTTAAAAGCTTTATCCCCCTCTAATAGGAGAGTATAAGGTATTAGTTTATAGACAGGAGACCTTAAGGCCATTAGGGAAGAGGGGGGTTCTAATAGTAAACTTTTTCTATCCGTAGCGATTTGTTCCTATATAGCCGCGCTAACAAAGCTACTAGCTAAGGTAACTTTGCAATCTTTATATATCTTTATATTCCTTAAACCTTACTTATAAGGTTCCTAATTTAAGGGGCTTAAGAGAGGAAATATTTTAATAGTTGCAAAGGTGCTGCATCTAGGCTGTTAGTAACGATGCTAGGTTAAAGTAAAAATACCTATAGGCTAGCACCCTATAAAACCTCCTACGCCATTATTCTTAAGATAGAAAATCATTTTAGGGTGGAACTTTTAGACTATTAGGATTAAGATATATTAGCGAAGAACTATTTATCTTTAGAGCATAAGAGTATAGCTAGAGCCCTACTATTGAATATTTATCCATAAGTTTCCGCATAATAGTATGCCGCCTATGCCCTTATTATTGTAGATTCTTCTTCTCCTATAGCTGTTTGGAATACCGCAAACCTAGTTACTTATAATTCTTTTATACCTTTACTCTATGCACTAAGTAAGGCCACTTTAATAGCTATAACTTGCGGTTTAAGGTGGCTCTCTAAGGTTTTTAGGATATTAAAGTTATCTTTAACTATTCCTACACTTTGCTTTTTAACACCCTATATAAGTCGCGAAGCCGCTTAAATCTCCACGATATAGGTATTATTACCTACCTATATTTACCTAGCCACTAATCCCTAACTAGAGGAGTTATACTTTTACTACCTAAGCCCTAAGCAATAGAGTTGTTATTAAGGTTATGGCACTGGTTTAGAGGGAGATTTTTATAAAAAATAAAAAGTATTATATTACTATTCTTCTAGGCGTTAACCTTATACGCGTAAAGCCTTTTATTTACTTAAGCCTTAATAGCGGCTAAGGTATTAACGTCCTTTAGGTTAATAAAGTCTTCCTAGGATAACATTTAAAAGTTAGGAAAACGGTAATAGTTAATATACCACGGAATGAAGTAAGAGTGTAAGGAGGAGCGGCGCATTAGCAATAACTTCCTATTATAGTAGATAGAAAAAGCCGCATTACTAAAAATTCCTCTTAAGTACTACCTAATAGGGCTCTACCTCTAATTAAATACAATATTCTAAATTGGCCATTTATACTTAATAATTAATATTCTGATATTAGGCACTTATTTGGGTTAGTTATAATATAACCTTTTAGTTATACGCGTACCTCAGCCCTAATTAGGAACACGATCTACTACTAAATACCCCTATCTTGCTTAACACGAAGAATAAAGCCTAAAAACTTTTCTCCATTATTATTTATAATTAAAACCTTATATTATCTTTAATAGGCTATCCTTTTCTAACCAATATTTACCTTTTAGTAATATTACGGCTTTCTATATCTTATTCTTCTTACTACCCATTCTATAATAACCCAGATCGCGGGTTAATTGCTATTATTATAGAAATACACGGCACTTTTAGAGAATAGATAGGAAAGCTAAACAAAGAAAAGAAAGAGAATCCCGCTATTCTTTAAACTTATAACTTCGTTAACAGTGCTCTAGACTTACTATACTTAGTAAAGAAGACCCCTACGCCAAAAGAGGATACGTTAGCTTAGTATACTGCGCTTATAAGTTTAAGAATTGAAGGTCTATTACTCTTTAAATTTGGAAAATCTTATTACGTATATATCCGGTTAAAAGGCGTAACGGGGCTTAGTGGTATCTATTTTTATATAGTTTAGAACCTAGATAGTTAAGTATAGGTCCAATAACCATATATACCTTAACGGCATCCTACTAGAAAAGGGCAAGTAGAGGGCTATAATTCTATTTAAACCAAACTACGTCTAATATAGGGCTATCTTATTACGAATTCGCATTCCCTACGAAACAGTTAAGATCCTAAGTAGTCTATTCCCTTCTCTATATACTTAACAGGCTGGTTTTAGATATAGAATTAATAATACTATATCTAAAGCTTTTAAAAGCGCTATAGGAAGCACCGTTACCTTAACTACTATAACTGCTTAGTTTAAGCAACTAATTACTATATAGTCGGATTTTATACTTCTTAAGTAGCTACCTATTATAAGTAAGAAGAATGCTTGCCGCGTAATACATATAAAGACTGGTTAGTAATATATTGCGGTTCTTTATCCTACAAATTAGGACTCTACTTTCGTGCCGGATATACTTAGAAAATTCCTCCTATTAGTATCTGTTTGTACCCTTTAGGTAGCTACTAAACCTATTTTTTTAACTAACTAACTTAAAGGACCGGCATATATGCGCTCCGATAGATATAGAGATAGGATTTAACTAAAAGGACACTAAACTTATCTTCTTATACTTTGGCGATAAAACTTTAAGGGATATACGTCTTACTCTTTACTAAGCCTATACTATCCTATTCTAATTATTATACGCGCTCTTTAAATGCTATATTAAAGGCATTTACTATAGGAATATAAAATCTTATTTAATAATACTACGGCAACCGGGCTATAACGAGGCCGTACTCTCTAGCTTTTCCTATAGCTTAGATAGCGCCCCTAGTAATAAAAGGAGGGACGTCCGTAGTGTTATGCGAATTATTAAAAACTGTCTAACTGGTAGAGATAATTACTATAATACTAAAACGGTGTTACCTAATTCTTCCTCTAATCTAGACAATTTCCCTAAGCCTATAGACCCATTTCTTTATTTAATTATTAGCTATGTCCGCCTAAGTATAATATACTAATTTCTGGCATTCTTAGATCTTTAGGTAGAAATTTTATAGCTTACTAGGGGGTAGATAGGATTATAATTTAACTATATACTAGCGCCTAAACTTTTTACGCTCTCTATATATAATAGTAATAGAGGGCTCTAAGTAGAGACTAAAGGGCTATATTAAATACTTTGGGTATGCTTATAAGTTAGAGGTCATCCTATTAATATACCCCTCTGGCGGGCTAAAAGAACCTTCTATAGCATAGACGGATATTACTTAATAAAACTCGCTTAAAAACTATTTTACTATTTTAAACTTTATAAAGTCTGCTAAATAATCAAAAGCAAATCTAAGGAGGCGGCTATGCTCTAGTGCACACCTAGTTTAATCTAGATTAAAATTTCCTTTAAAATTTCCTACTATATCCCTATATATATGGCAAATGTTACCTAGCTACTAGCCCTCTTAGATAGTTTGTCTTTTAAAATTTGCCCCTATAGTCTACAGGAAGTCCGAGGAGTTACACTATATTAAGGTAAATATATTAATTGGAGCAGCTTCTATAGCCTTATATAATAATTTAGGTAAAAGGTATCTACTCTATCTAAGGAGAAAAATATTAGTGACCTAGGCAAGCGCTTTACTAGGAATAATACCTAAAAATATATTCTTCTATCTATAGGTCTTTTATTATATAGCGTTCTTCTTCTCTAATAACTTAATTCGTATATAAAGTGAGATGCTTAGAATAATATATAGCTACCACTTTTTAAAATATGTCAACGGTATAAGGACTTTAGCCTCTCCAAGTTAAAAAATGCGATTAAAGAATTTAAGTCCTTTACCTTAGAAAGAAAGAAACTTAGTTTAATTACATGCTTCTATACTAAAGACTCCGCTATAAAGTATAGGAGTAATACCTCTATTAATTCTATTTAGACATTAACCTTATTTGTTAGAGGAGAGGAGTTAGAGGAAGACTACTTTATATAGCGAAGAGTAAAGCGTTAGCGCCTCCGTTAAGAGGCTATATCCCTTTTATAGGTGTAGGGTAGGGTATTATAAACTTCTTACTATAAGGAATAAATTATAAGACATGTTTCCTTCCTTATATATATAAATAAAATTAAACTACTCTATATCTGCTTAAAATCGCAGTTAGACTTATAAATAGTGCTATACGGAATGTAGAAGTAAAATTTAGCGGTATCCTCTATTTCTACTCTAATATAAGGCTAAGCTAAGTAAGCGGTAAAGTATACTAAATATGCAATATAAGAAGGGAAAGCGTAAATTGCTCCGAATATAATATAAGATATTTAGACTTATATTAAAAAGAGGCACAGCTAATCCCATACATTGTGACAAAGTCTTAGAAATAATTATTCCTCTTTAATAAGTGGATTCCGAATTAACCTATTCTAGAATAAAACTAACTACTTCTAGAATAATATAAAAAGAATAAACGGCAAGAGTAAGTTTAGTTATCCAGCGAGGCCATTTATTAAAAGTAGAAAGAGGTTTCTAAGATATAATCCATGTAGTTAAGTATGTAATAACAGTGGAAAGAATAGTAAGAAAGGACATAGTTAAGCCGGCACGGATTAACGAATAGTAAAGAGTAAGGCGAGGAAGGCTGGGGTAGCTGCAGGCAGATAATCGGTAAGGCCTTAAGGTAACAAGAGCACAAATATAGCTAATAAATGCTGGTCCTTGCTATTTTCCCCTATTGAGATAGAAAACCGTATAGTTACAGCCTCTGAATAACCTATCGGACCCTAAAATAGAAGTTCTTTCTAAGCATATAGACAAGTTTTAAAGCCGTATAATTTAATAAGAGCATTAAGCTAACGAGGGGTTTTTTTTATAGAGCGCAGATGTTACTTTAGGTGATTAAAGTGTTGACACTTACGCCGAATCCCTTAACAATACTCCATTAATAGTTCCCGACAATTTAGAATATATTTTGGAAGAATATATTAAGCGTGGCCTCGATGACAAGAATACTTGTCTTATTGCCTCTTGGATACTTAAATGTCTTAATCCATCCCTAAAGTGTATACTTTGTACTATTTATAAGAAAAGGAGCAGAAACGAATCTATAAAAAACGTCATTAATATATTTGGTTACCATGGGCTAGTAGACAAGGAAAAGCTTAACAATATGGATGTGTTGCGTATATGTTTAATACCTACTATATAGTGTTTAAGCTAATCTAACCGCAGTCGCAATTGATTTATAAGGTAGATGATTTAATTGAATTTACCAAAGAGAAGGGCATAGGAAATGTTAAGGATTGGATACTAGCTAGCGGTTAGGTTAGGTTACTAGTGACATATATATTTAAATTAAATCTTTGCGCTTAAAAGTCTCCTTGCCTAGATAAGGCATTATACTCGTTCTTGTTACTATAAAAGGCGTTCCTGGCACGGGGAAAGAACTACTTATCGGAAAGTTTTCCATTAATTAATTGATTGGGCAGGGCTCGGTCGTCTAGATGCTACGCGTAGCATGTACTAGTAGAAGGTGAGTGTGGTGTAAATTTCGGTTACTAAGCGGAAATAGAAGATAAGAAGAGGGCGTAGCGAGTATTCCTGTATGACAAAAAGGCGCCGGTAGCCTATTATAGGTACAGAGGCATATAAGTTAAATAGTGTTTTCACACTGGAAGAGTAAGAGGCTTCTTATTAGAGTTATAAAAAGAGAGGATAGCTATGGCGTTAATGTCGCTTGGCGGTTCTAAGATATATAAAGTAGTATCTCGTATGTTAAGGCTTACGTAGAATTTCTAGTAATAGATAAACGTCCCTCAATTCCCAAACAACCAGCTCGACCCCCCCTATGGCTTTAATTTTAAGGGCATGTCTTTATAATTACCTAGAAATTCTCATATCAGCCTTAGTTCCTAGAGTAGGTGGTTAACTTACCGTAGTTCTTATTAAGCCGGTATTCGCTAGAATAGAGTGTTAGCCATATATAACATAATAATAGTTTTCCTTACATTGCAACTACATTTACTGGGCATCTTTTTTGCGTCTCTTGGTACTTTATACACCAAGCTCTTACCGTATATTGAAGATAAGTACACTTGTAGTAAACCTAGGTGTAATTATATATAGTGTAATAGTAGAATGGAGAAGTGGGATATTGTGATAAAATGGGCCGCTATGCTTTAATAAGAGGACTATAAAATAGTATATACGTGAACCAATTGCAAGATCTATTAGTATGAAATAGGCAGGTGTATAACAGACAGTCGAAGTCCATAAAGGCTGCTTAAGAATAACAGCTGTAGCATTGACCGGGGTCACCCTACGGAATCCGCACTATATGTCGTTAAGGATTAAGGGAAAGGCTAGGAGGGTATTATGGTAAGCAAAGCCCTCAACTTTATGGGGTATATTTTCCAATGACCCATAGTATCTGGTTTTAAACAGTTGCGCTAGTGGACTAAGTTTAGATTAGCCTGCGATTTATCTTATAACTGTGGACGGAATAAGTTTACAGTTATGGCGCTTTAATGCTAGCCTAAAGTGCTAGAGGGCCCCTTGGGCTCTAGTAATTCAACGTATAATTACTATTAGGTCTTTATTTAATATAAAAAACGCCTAGGATAGTTAGAACTTGCTAGCTTGAACACACTATATATACCTTTTTACTTTAACCACCTCCAGCTTCCTTCGCATACTTTACTTTCACTACTCTTACCTAATTACGTTCTCCTCCGTATAATAAAAAGCTAGCTAGTAACGCGAGAAGTATCTAACTTAGGGCGTCTTTGTATCGCGAAGCTCTTAGACATACTACGGATGGTAGTTATTACCGCAGCAGCATTTTTCCGTTCCGAAGTATTTTAATATTAGAGACTATCCTATGCCGATTTCGCTGAAGATACAGTTAACTACTATTATAACTTCTTTATACGAGAAATTTAAAATCTGAATAGTATTGTACTTATAGTGGAGGACAGTTTTAAAAAAGAGGAGCGTAATTACGTCTACGGTGCGCTTAAAGATATATACCCATCTGTGGAGAATGCCGATTCTATAATTGTCGGTGTTAGGATTATATCTCTGCCGGAGGGATCTAATTAAAGCGGCCAATTTTAGCTAGAAGGTAAATGTTGTTAGGGCCCCCTAGGTGGATTATATCTCTACTAACACAAACGTAGACGTGAATAATTCTTAGGAAGAAGTTCTAAACCTAAAAAAAGACTAGAGCGAAGAGGCTTTGTTACTCTATTCGAAATATACCGATCTAGCTAAGTTAAGGTATAATCTCTTGCTCAAGCCTTAGAATTAACTTTAATCCTAATAATAGATGGTTTAGCTCTATGCGTTATATGCGTCTCTAAACGCTAGTAATATATCTAAGATTTTAACGATGTGGGTATAGCAAGACAATTACGGAGTGGTTTAAAACCATCTCATTTATGGACAGAACTCTACTTGGTATATCTTCTGCGCTAGGTAGCAAAGATTTCTACTTAAAACTCGGATTTAAGATAAAGGAAGAAGTCCTTATACCACAATATAAATATCACTTTAGATTCGCACTCTATATATGCACTTTTTAATAGGCTATAATAGAGAGCTAGGAATAGACGCATAAAAACTGGAAGGTAAGTTTCCTTTTTATATAAAAAGAAAGATATAGATTAACGGTAAGTAGAATAGAGTGCAGCCTCCGCTTAAAAGTTAACTATAAGGTCGCTTGCATAATCCTCTAAAAGAATAGAGTAATATCGTCTAAAAAAAAGTCTATAAGAAAGGCTTATAGGGTTTCCTAGCTTAGATATAGGGAGAATTAATATAGTCAGATAGCTTTTAAAAGTATTACCTTTCGCAGAGGCAATATCTCAATAGACCCTTTATATTTTGTGGATATTTTTAAACCGTAATAAAGAAAGTCCAGTCATCCTGCGGGAGCGACTATATCAGCACTAATAGATTGCCAAAGGGCGTAGCATTAAACGTGTTCTAATAGAATGACTCTATTTACTTAGTTAAGGAATTACCTACCAGTTTAAATTAGTCTATAAAGAGGGCGTGCCTTAACTACGCTAGATATTAAAGGGCGTAGCATTAAACGTGTCCTAACTACACTGGAGATTAAAGGGCGTAATATTAGACGTGCTCCAGAATGGGATTAGGAAAGGATTGCTAAAGGGCTATAAGGAGTTCCCAATAATATAAATAGGCTGGCTTAATATAATCTTTTACTATCTAGCAAGGCCTCCTTTCTAAGTTATAGTAACTAGGTACGTTTTTACTTCTAGTTATAATTTTCCTATAGCTAACCTTAATAGAAATAGCCCATTTAAACTTAACCTAGCTTAAGATAAAGGAGATAAAGGTAAAATTTACCTTTGTTAAGTGTAAGCTTACTAGTACTTACTCTTATATATTGCTAACAAAGTAGCAGCTATGGCTAGAGAGCTTTATCCTAATATAAAATTTAATATTGTCTGCTACTATCCCAGGGACCTAGATGCTGATGGCAAAAATCATACTCACCTCACCGCTGCGGTCTCCCTCGGTAGTAGTGAGATAAAACATTTGACGCCTGCTACGGAATGTAATAAATTAAGTTATCACTTAGACTACGATAAAGCACTTTATAAGTTGTTTTGTAAACTTGTTAACAAGCTCGACAATAAACGCAACGGCTTATCTTCTAAGAAAATCGACCTTCTTTAGTAGCTAGGATCTTGGAATCACTTTAGAAATTCATTTCCTTTATATAAATATAGTTATAAAACCTCAATAAGCATTATCGTGCCAGCTGTACCAAACATAATATTATACTACTACATGCATCTTCGCGCTTGTAGTAACGAACTTAGCCCTCTACTATCTTTTAGTTTAAAAGAGGACTAATAAAATAGTGGAGAGAAAGTGGAAGACTTATCGATATTTATACTTACCTTTAGCTTTCCTTAATTAGACACTTAATAATATACACCCTACCTAAAGTGACGGAAATTTCAGCTTCTATTTTGGCCTCTACGGTAGCGTTCTAGATCGTATTAAGGGCTATAATTTAGGAAAGAGGTTCTTATACTCCACTTAACCATACCAGCTGTTAAATTGAGGTTATAGAGCTAAAACTTTATGTATTGCTTATTTTCTATATAGGTGGTTGAAGAGATTTTAAGGAACTTTAACCGACGGTTAAAGTTATCTAATTAGTCAGATTCCTGCTAAGATATTTCTCCTACAAGTCTTATCACCTAATATCGTTGCGGGCTTGTTTTCCGACACCAGCACCAAAGGCAGTAGGCTTAGTTAAAATATAATTAGGAAAGTATAGGGTTCCCTTAGCGTAAGGGAGTTAAAAATAGGCCCTTTATTCCAACTCTTCCCTTAACTCTTTAAGTGCCTTATTTACATCGTCCAGCCTAAATTATAGTAATAGTTAGATGAAGGTTGTTTATCCAGGCTTAGGTTTACGTCTTTACGACTAGCGAATTCCGCCTTCTTCTCTAAAAGTGCTTTACAGTTCCTATATTGGGTTCATTGCACTAGGACTTTAGATACTAAAACTAGGTCGCCACTAACAGGATAACCTAAATTAATTCGGGTCTTTTGACTTCAGCTCTTTATAGACTCCCGCGGCAATTATATTTAAATATAAACTAGAATTCCTAAACTTTAGGGTAGTACTCTATATGCTATTCCCACATTACATTAAAAACCATAGTAGTATCGTATTAAAGGTAATCCATCTCTGTTTCGCATTCTAGACTACACTAAAGAGGCTACCCGCCAACTCGTTATTACATTTTTAGGTTAGGGAGTAATAGCTTAAATTCCTCTAGTTCCTTATTTAATGCTATTTTTGCCTTTTCTCCCATTTCTTGCCGCTTTTTAACCTCCTTTACTGCTTTTAGTATATCTTCTGTCTTATCCAACTCCTCTTAGAGGACCTCCTATTGCTTCTTGCATTCCTATAGCGTAAAACTCTTCTTTAGTCTAGAGTTTAGTTTAGAGGCAATTAATTCCCAATCTTTGTCTAAAATCTCAGAACGTTCCTAATACTGTTCTATTAATCGAATATCCGTGTACCGTCTATATATATATAAGGAAAGATATAGGAAAGAAAAGATAAGGAGGGTAAGGGGTGTTAACGGAAACTCGGGGTAGGTGACCGAGTCGATGACCGAGTCGGTGACTAAGTTAATGAGTAAGTAGCTAAGTTGGGGTAAGATAACCTAATTTAGGTCGATATGTTCCCTAGGCGTCTCTCTCTCTCTATTATATATCTTCAGGTCGCGCAGTATCTAACAACAACCTAGGTTAAGGAGGTATGTGCTATACTCTATCTAACGTGTATAAGGTCTTTTAAAGAACCAGCCGGGTCTATAAATTAGTAAGCCTAGCCATAGAAGGGAGGTATAAAGCTTACCCGTTATCTAGCTCATTATTAAGTATAGGGATGAATTAATTCATAGAGATAAGCTATCTTTATTTAGAAACCGAGGCGGGAAAGATAATATAAAATGTAACGGCCTGCTACTATGCCGTTGTAGGATACGTGTTTTATACTAGGGCAAGAACCTCCGCAACCCTATATATTATAGCAAAGATTAGACTTACTAGACCTCGGCCCCTATAAATATAAACTAGTGCGTTAAATAAGGTAAAGGGCTTGCCTTAAATTTAAGTATATATATATGCGGGCTATTAGTGCGTTGGGTGATAAAGACTAGTAAATGCGTATCCCGGAGGCAGCAAGCCCTAAGTTAGCGCAGGTACTAACTTAGGAGCTAACAAATATTACGAAGGGGAAAAAGGCGCTATAAATGCAACTACGGGGTGCTGGGGTGACAATAATAGGTAAAAAGGGTGGCTTATTAACCTTCTTAGGCGTTAGTGTTATTATCCTTCGCATAGGAATGCTTAGTTAATAATACAATCTTTTAGATTTAAGGTAAGATGCGGGAATTTTAGTACTTGCGCTCCGCTATCTTAACGAATGGCAATATAGCGGCAATTATACTATTACTTTATAGAAAGGATTATCAAGGGCTTCGCTTATATAAGGTAGGGCAATAACAATTAAGTAAATTACGTGACGATGTACAAAATATATTTGAGCATCGAAATAGCACTACCTAAGCCTAAAACACCCTAAATGTTTCTCTATGCCATTTCCAGTTAAAGGGTACCATTTTTAATGGCATACTTAATGGATCCCCTAACTATCCAATTTCGTACACTACCATTGGCGTTAATCTCCTACCCATTATTATACTAATCACGTTTTTCCGTTACCAATACGGTAGTATCTAAAAACGCCCAACTGGATTCCGGAATTTCTGTTATACTTTTAGGAGCTTCGGAAAGACGTATTAACAAAAAAGCATTTAGGACTAGTACTATTCCCTAAACAGTATAAATATAAGGCATTTATAATTAGACAAGATATTACTTACCCAAAAACTTACTAACGTATTATTTAAGTTACTAGCAGTTCGCTTGTAGTGTTTAACAAGCTACGATCTAAATAGGGAAGGAGGATCCTTAAGTAATTTAGCGAATACTATTTCCCTTATATATCTAGGGAGTGATAACTCGCACAGCGCCTTAAAGTTGGGGTCATTAAATATCAAAAAGAGAATTCCCTCCTCGCGTTCAGGATTATCTACTATTTTAGCGACCTCTTTCTTCAATTCCTTAGCTATGACCTCTTGTAAAGGGAGTAGTAAGGCAGATAACGCGCGGCGATTTTCAGCTACCCTTTCGGCCTCTATAGTTAGGCTAGGTTTAGCTAATTAATAAAAGTTAGACGAAACAATAGAGGTAAGGAGTTACGCTACACTAGAAAACAACGTGTCAGCACGCCTAGGGGAGAGATATTAGATAGGTCGCTTGCCTTAAGGTATTAATAGATTGCGAGGCCTGGCATAAAAGATACTTCTATACTAGGTGACGGCCTTTTATATTATAATAAGAAGCAGGCAGACGGAACAGTCCCCCGTATAGCATTTTGGGCGGTGCGCTATTAAGTAGGCATATATGCGTGATATTAGTGCTATAGGGTAACGAATATTAGTAAGGGTTACGCTAGACTATATAGAGAGCTAGCTGCCTTTTATAGGTGCAACTAGTGAAGTAAGAGAGTATAGGTATCTAAGATGCGTAACAATGTATAGAATAAGAGCCATTCGAACATAGGCTAAAATAAAAAATACTTATTAGTTTAACGGAGGGTAAAATATAAAATTGCCTATTCCTTTATCCTAAATAAGTCCACCAGACTCGTGGTTGTATAATTGTATAGGTCTCCCACTAAGACCAATCTATACTTTCCACATCCCTTTTTTAAAGGCCCCCTATAGAAAATACCGGCAAATACTATTTTGCATTTAACCGCTAGAGTTTTACCCCTACCCCCGTGAATATAACGTAGCGATAACCGGGTTTTATAAAGTAGATTCAATATAATGCTTAATTGCTATACTCTAAATACTAAAGAAGCTTATAGGGATTGATTTAATATTAGACAATAAGCCGTATAATTAGTATATTGTAAGGCGCTGCAAAATATAAATATAAAGAATTTAGGAGTTAAGGAAGAAGACCTTACCCAATATATTTTAAGTATTTCATTTAACACCTCCTAGTCGCTCGTGAAGATACGGGCTGGAGGAAGAGTATATAAATCGGACTATTGGGCCTATTAATCTAATATAATAAAGCGATGGTTTTAATAGGTGGAAAGGATATCTCTAGTAACAAGAAGTCACGGTATTAATATAGCGGCTAATAGTTGGTAAACAATATCATATGTAACTTTAATGGAAAGCCTATTTATATTACGTAAGAGAGCTCCGCATAGCGTTTTAGGCAGTATATCTAATAGGCATTTACGCATAAGATTAATACGGCTGATAAGGAAAATAGGTAAGGATAATATAGCAATTAAATCCCCGTCTTAAGTGTGCCCTCCCCTAGCTTATTAGTGTTATAGTTAGGGAGATAGAGAATGAGATATACTATATAAAAGCTAAATATACGGTCCTACCCCTTTGTACCAAAAGTAGCCCTATTCTTCTCGCCATATTCCTCTTTATTTATAGGGATATTGCCTATATTTGTTTAAGAGGCCTGTTCCAGATCGGGTATAAATAAGCTGCGACTGGAAAGCAGGAGGTCTTTTAGTGGTCCTATTTATATATCAGTTGGTGAACTGTAGCTAGCTATAGCTATATGCTACTATAACGAAGACTGCTGCGGGTGGCTAAGCACGCGGATTATATCAACTTTTAAAGTAATACGTATTATTAAAGGCAAAAAGAGGGCACTACAGAGCAGATCCCTTAAGGATTAGATAAGCGCGTAGGATTTAATAGAAATAGGCGTCGCGTATATATATTAGCGGCCCATTGTAGGTACGGTAGTTAGGTAGCTTACATATCTTATACGCAAAACTACAATTGCCCATAGCTTTCTCACCGGAATTTATAGCACTACTTATTGTTTCTCTAAATAAGATAGAGTAATAAGAGGTGGACTTTAAAATAAGAAGCCTTAGAGGGGTCTCCCTTATACTGCCAAAGAATCTCCTAACCGCCTTCTTACACAGCAAAAAAAAAGGAAAATATTTCCGTTATAACTTCTACCCCTTAATCCTACCCCGCGATTAGCTAACCCAGAGCCTTTATAAACTTTACGCCCCTTACACAGCTACGGCAAACACTGTAGAACCCAAGTCGCACTGCCTCCAGGTCACACTACCCCGGAAAGGTCTTACTAGCGGATTATTCCCCTATGGCGGAACTAGCCGGGCTAACCTAACTTTTAGAGAAAGCTATTAAGCTGATATAAGACTTTGCGGAGTAGCTAAGTATAATAAATTAAACTGACTGGGATGAAAAGAGTGATGGAATATATATATGTAATCATTCGCAATTGGCAAAGGAGATTTAAAACCTTAAAGAAAATCTAGTAAGTACAAAAATGGAGAAAAAAGAAGCATATACTTATTATATTAGAAATCGCCTAACAATATAGTAGTACTCCGAGTTGTCGGCATAAAGAGCAAATTTACCTTATTAAGTCGCCGTACCAGACTTTGCCTTCTTTATAGTCAACCCTAGACAATACTAGGGGAGCATATAACCATTAGGTCTGTTATTACCGTAGAGAGCAGACCTATATAGATTAAGCTAGATTTAGATCTACTTGTATATTAATTGGAATAAATATGGGCTAGCCTCCTTAATATCTAGTAGAGTAAATAGATCTAGCTGCTCTTAGGGGGGGTTAGAGCTTTGTGCCGAGAAGAAAGTTATAAGGTTAAACGCTGGTTAACAAAACAGGTTTGTAAAGTCGAATAATAATTTAAAGAAGCTTGTAAGATTAAATGCTAGGTCATTAGGGATACCATCAAATACTAATTCCAAGTTATTCCCTAGATTTTAAAAGTAATCAGTTTAGTTATACGTACTACTTATATTATAACTCCCGTACTCCGCGTACACCCTAGTAGATTAGGTATTTAGTAAGTCTAAAGTGCTATTATAAAGCTAAGAAAGTGCGATTGCTGCTTTGTTTATAGAGTTCGTTGTGGCTCTATTATTATCTCCTTGCTATACCTCCTTGTTAGTAGTTAACCCTTCCATACCTAGGATAAGAGATTACCCGCCTAGCCTAGCGCTCTTAAAACCCAATTAAACTTATATAATGTTTTCTCTAGAAGGCGGAGTGGGGTAGTACGGCGATTTTAGAGACTATTTGGTGTTACTAGCGTTGCGATTGGGGTATTAGGAAAGGTTACTGTCTATAATAAAAGCGGGTTAGTCGAGTATATTTATAGGGATGTCTTCTTAGAAACTTACTATTGCGTAAATCTTCTGCACCTATTGTAGTATTAGGCATTAAACACATTGGCTTTATATCTTGCTTATCCCCTTACTAAATTTGCTCTAATAAATAAGCATGCCCATTTTCTGTAATTTGGCCTGGGGGGCTAGTTAACCTAGTAACGCCGGAACAACTTCCGTCCGTGTGAGGATAGGGGTCTAATATATATGTGTTAACACCGCTAACTAAGAATAGATATCCCTAATTTAGCTTATATACAACTCGTTTCCGCAGGTAAAAGGAAAGCTTATAGTTTATAATGCACTACTAGTTATCTTAGAAGAATTAATTATAGTTACTTAAAGCAAGGTGGAAATCATACTTTAAAAGGGTGCATATTTTTTATAAGCTGAGATTAGAAATGAAACGCGGCTCTAGATTCCTAATAACTATAGCTCTTATAATGCAAGGAATATCTAAAGGGCGCCATTCTGGTTCTTTATATAGCTTTGTATAGCTCTTATTTATTAGCCGATTCTTTAAATAGATAGAACTAATTTTAGTGCGTAAGTGAAATCGAGAGTATTGAGATAATTTCATGCCAGCTAGCGATGTTAGCAGTGCCCTATTTAAAATAAAAGTAGGCAGTACCTAAGAAAAATCCTTCCCAAATCCTGTTACCTTAGCCTGCGTTTTAGAGCTTTAAAATTATTTAGACCATCTAGCCACAATAAAGATAAAAGCGATATAGACGTTTATCCGAATAGCTGAACCGTTTTGCCATAAAAGAATTAACATCCTCTATATTAGCCCTGTTAAGTTTTAGTAAATAGTAGAACGTCCTATAGACAAGGTCCTTAAAAAGAAGGGTTTTCGTAATAAGATAATGGAGCTTTATAGATAAAGCAAGCAAGTTTCTAAGCTCTTCAATCTCCCCTATAGAAGCATAGTAAGCTTCTATAAATTCTACTGGATTCTATAAGCGGCGCTCTATAGGGTTTTAGTAGACGTTACCATTGTAGATACTCTTATTGGCATGGAGCGAAGATATCGCAGCTTCTTTATAGCGCTTAAGTAAGAGAGATATTCCGGCTCTGTTATAATCGTCAATAAGGATAGATACCACAATATCGTTTTCTGTAGAAGTGTAAAGCCCCGCATTTTATCTTACCGTATACCAGTTATCTACGGTAGTAAAATCGTTAATAAAATAATTAAGCTCTTTAAACCATTCGCTTTAGAGGGTTTTTATTAGTATAATAATAGTAGTTACGGCGGTTAAGTTCCCTTCCGGAGTATTAGAAGCCAACTCCTATACTATCCCTCCTATAATAGGTGCTTAAGTAGCTAAAGCATTAGGGTTTTATTGCGGTCGTTTAAGCGGTTTAAGGGGAGTATATTTAATAAAATTTAGATCTTGCGTATGGCAAGACAGTAAGCCAGATTAGTGACTAGGATTTTAAGCAAGAAGACGGATAGGTTTGTCGTAAGGCAGAGGCTAGTAGAGTTAAAAAAGGACATCCTGCTATAATTGCGGAGACGGGCCTAATAGCAAAAGGGCACGCGTTAATATATATTTAAGCAATAAGATATACTTAGAGTCATTCCCTTAGAAGTTATAAGCCCTTAGTAGGTTGTTTATTTTTACTATTACCTAAGGCATTACAGTAAATGGGCAGAAGGGGACTAAAGTTAGGACCGCTTTAGCTACTATGCCTAATGTGGCATATTTACAGGAATATCCTATAAATATGCCACATTAGGTATAGTGGACTACCGATTACTAACTCTTCGGAATATACCCTTTACTTTTACCGGTTTCCTCTTCCCTAATAGGACGCCACTATAATACTTATAAGCCTTCTTTAACGCCTTAATAATAGACACTAAGTCTAGCACAGTTTTATTAATACGGCACTTAGTTCTGAGAAAAGGAAAGGGTGCTTACATTATTGCAAACTAACTTAAGTTTCTAAGACGGCACATCTTAATAGTCTTTAGATATGTCTAAATTGAAAAGCATAGTAAGGGGACGACTTAGATATATAGAGCTGGTTTCGCCCGATTTGAGTGTGCATGTATATTCGCCTTAGGCTTTTTTATATAGCGTTTATTGCCCATATCTATACTCTTATCGCCTTAAGGCCTTACTAGTTACTTACCACAGCTACGCCCTGCCAGACTTTCCTTTCTACTATATTTTCTCTTACTATTATTTCTATTACTAGTTATGGACTTATAGCTATTATATATAGTTTCTTGTAGTATTTAAGTATTCCACCTCTTTCTACTTTTAAACGTGGGCCTTGCATAGTAACTTATATTACTCTTATTCTTTATTCCCTCTATATTATTACAGGAGTAATTGGTGTTTCTTTTATAGTAGCCGGAGGCGGTATAGAATCTATTTACTAAGCGGGAATAGTTATTTCCTAGACCTTATCACAGGCTATACTATTCCCCATCTATCTATTTAAAGTAAGTCTTGCTCTACGCTTTCTATTGCCTATACTAATTAGAATTTTAGAGTATGGTGCTATATAAGATGATTAAGAGTAAACTGTTCTACGTTAGTAGGAGTCTTAATAGCTTAGTAACGAAATTAAGTGTAAGCATATCTTATAGGTTAGTGTATTAGTTCCCTATCCTAATAGCCCTAGTAGGTTTTACTCTTATAGTAGGCCTTGCCTAGTAAGCACGCAACACTCTAATTTACTAGATAGCGCTAATCTTGTAAAGGTTAGACTTAAAAATTAGATCTATTATATAAGTCGTTATACTGGCCTTTATACTAGTAACGCCTATAGGTTATTTACCTGGATCCTTATATAGATCCTTTAATATAAGGGCAAAAGGCAATAGCAGGTACATTATAGGGGTAAATACCGTCACTTTTATGGTAGAAACTGTTTGTCTAAGCGCTCTAGTTATTTTTAATGCTCTCTAGGGGATTGCGTTCCTATTGGAATATAATATTTACATTATAAATCTAGTACGTCTATTAAAATTATTAGTTATAGTTTATTAACGGTTATAGGTCTTTTCCTGTCTATTAGCTTTCCTTACTCTTTATTAGTCTTATAAAACCTTAGCGCCCATTATATAGGTTCTTAAATGGGCTTTTAGGGAAGCCTAAAATCTAGAGGAAGTCCTCTATATACGGAGTGCAGGTGCTACTAGGTTATAATAGGTAAATATAAACTTCCGAGCCTTCTATAAAATTTAGCTAATGATCTGGTAGCTATTAAATAACGCTTCTTGCTGTCGCACTAGCATATCCCCTTATACCTCGGCCGAAGTATTCAAAACTACCATTCTTAAAGACCTTAAAATGAGATCCAGTACCTTAGAATACGGAGAATTAACATATAGCAATACCCCAACTTACGGCGAAAGTATTAATGCCAATAATCTACTATCTGCCGGCCATAATAACGGCTCGAAGGCCTACTCTAACAACGTTAAATACCCCCTCTTTCCTCCTCCTCTATATATTCCCTGTAAAAAGGGTAAGCAGCAGCCAGCTCTTTTACTGCCCTTCGTCTTAAAATACAGGCGTGCTAACGGTCGTAATCGCTTTAGGGTTATTTGGGGACGCCCCTCTAATCCACTAGACTTAATTAAATTGCTTTCTTCTTATATAACTAGCTTACTGTCTTCCTTAATAGAATACGCCTGGTCGGCGGTTAGAAGCCTTAGTATTCGTTCTTATATTATTAATAAAGGCCTAGAAAAGTCGCCCCTTATGCTAAATTCTAGCCTAGTGATATATTAGGTGTAGAGACTACTATTTAGGTACGTAGAATTTACAGCCTTGCGAGCCAACTCCTATTTATACTAAGAATTTGTAAGATAATATATCCTCCCGCCGTTAATTATCCTAGGGTTTAACGCTTCTAGGACTTAACGCTTAGTATAGCCTTCTCGAATATATCTATTCATATATACCCTTCCGCGAAACTCAGGATTACAGACTATATATAGGCAATGTCTTAGTAACTAGGGTCGGTATGTTAAAGAGAAGGGCTTAGAGGATACTGTAAATACGTAGATGCCGCCTTCCTCTATAGTATCGTAGCAGCTATAGATTGTTTGTTTTAGTATTAGACTCCGATATACAATAATAATAAAATCTTTGCGCCCCTAAATTAGTCGGCTTGCGCTATTATAGAAAACCTAGTCCATACAGCCTAGAAATCCAAAAGTAGTGCTACTACAGCAGATAAGAATATTAGTTAGAGTAAGCGCGTTCGCAGAACAACTTTTTCCTCTACCCTAACATTCTATAACTAGCCTTACCCATTCTCACTAAAGCAATTGTGAGCGGCTTACGTCTATTTAGAATGTCTTAGCTATATAGTAAATACGAGTGCTAAACCTTTGCCCTAATCAGATGTGTTGACTTAGGAGGTAGGCCAACCTCTTTCTTGCTTATAAGAAATCATACTAGTTGTCTAAAGTGCTAGCCTAAATCGGCTGTTATAAATATTAATCTATAGCCCTAGCGGTCTGAGTTTTCCCTAGAAAACGAGATTATAACTTTAAAGACACTACCTTACTATGCAGTCGCTTACTAGTCCTAACCTGCTAAGCAAGAACCGCGGACGTAAACGCAGAGTATTAGAAATCTCAAAGGCATCATCATTACCACTACTGCAATTACCCTTATATAAGTAACCACTCCCTAATCCTACTTAGCACATAGAGCCTAATAAGAACTATTAGTATAAACATAGACACAGAGGAGCTTAAAACCCACTACCTAAAGAGAAATAGACTTTAGCCAAAGATACCCTTTTTACTTTACTTAAGGGGAAGCGAATACTAGGGAGAAGTTCAGAAAGTTGCTGTTTGCGATACCAAAACCACCTTAAAAATAATCCCTGGGATTTAGTGAAAAAAAAACAAGTTGGCTAGGGTATATAATCGGTAGGTATACTCTTAAAGTCCTAACTATCTTCCCTTTAACCTTCCAAAAAAAAATTTAATAAACTAATAATGCGCTTAGGTTTAATAATGAAATATAGTAGAAGATTGCTACTAAAATACAAATATCCCTAAGAGCTGTAAAATCTATAGCTTGGCAGCTAGGACAATAAGAATTAGGTATACGTGCCAATGCTCTAGCTAGTCCTATCTTCCTTTACTCCTATAGATGTGATGGCTTTTTACCATTTAGTTAGATTAATCTAGCATTCCATAAATTAGTGCCGACCGCGCCGTGCTATAATTGTTGTTATAAATAGAGGGACTACGATAAGACGGTTGTAAGTTTATAAGAGGGTAGTGTTGCCCTTATATAAGTGTATTTTGATCCACATATAATAACACCCAATATGCACACTATGGGCGAGCGAAATAATTAATGGGGTACCGAGAAGAGGCTATAATGCGGCTTTTAATGGGCCTAATTTCTTGGAGAGATATAGTAAGGGTAGGTTATAATTAAGCGGCATAGTATATTCTACTAATATACCCTAAAAACCATCGTGTTAATATGAACTTTATATCCGATTATACAATTTTATTAACAGAATTGTTTTGGAATTTAGCTACGGACTGATCTATCTAACTTACCACTTAATTTTAAAAACTCCTTCTCCCATCCTTATAGATACCGGCTAGCAATTAGGTTAGGTTACTAGTGACATATATATTTTAATTATATCTCCGCGCTTAAAAGTCCCCTTACCTAGACAAGAGACCAGCGGCAGAGTGAAGAACTTAGCAATCCCAATTTAAGCCTTAGACATTACTACCTAGAACACTAACAGTAGCCCTATATTCTATCAGTGTCTAGAGCATAGCTAAAGGCGAGGCGATGTAAAGATAACGCTTTTATAGGGGATATTTAGTAGAAACGCATTATCTAATATTATTAACGGATACGCTCACTAAGGCTTCGCGGGGCTTAGTTAAATGCTAAGCCATAATGACCTAAAGTGCGGGAACACCGTTTATAGTCTCTAGTTGTATAAGCTAAAAATATAGTACGTATATAGGATTCTAGTATTATTAGAAAGCTGCAGGCAGTATTTATTAGTCTATAACTAATTGTAATTATTAGTTTTAGTTTGTTTCGCAACATATAAGGCTTATAGGGAGCGAGGCTCTAATACAGCGAGGCTTTAATACAGCGAGGCTTTAATGCAGCGAGGCTCCAATACAGCGAGGCTCTAATGCAGTAATGCTAAAGGAGCGCTAGAATGCCTTAAGGCCGCTTTTCTGTAAAGGATTAGATTGTACGGCTACTATAGACTAGTAAAGGAAGCGTACTTTTATCTCATTGCGCTAAAGACCGTCGTCTTCTTTAGGCGCCTGTAGGTTCTCAGCGGCTAGCTATAGTTAGTGGAATTAAAGGGGCCTATAGCTTATTTATATAGCCGCCAGGTTTAAAGTGAAATAGCGGAACTTAGCTAATAAAACAGAAGATAGTACCTTAATACATATATGCAGCTTCTCCTCTTAAAGAGCCAACACCTAAGTTATTGGGGTGAAAACGATTCCAATTAGTGCCCACACTTCACTAGCAAATTGTAGTGGAGTCTTTTAAAGGTAGAAAAATAAAAACCGCGCCTCTTAGATTTATCGACATTATGTCTTGCCGTATATTCACACTATGCGCGCAACTACGCTAAATAGCACTTTTGCTTGCTGTCTAACAGGCAACAAATTATGGCCGTTCGCTTTAAAGGGCAAGGGGATAGATAGATCCCTCGGCGTGAAATCCTTAAAGATAATGCCTATAGGAAAATTGGTTATCTATATACCAATAACTATAGAAACCTATATAATGGACAGAGGGTAGCTATAGGACGAGCACAAAATGGATAATGTTCTATAAAATATCCACTATATAGCGAGATTACCCAATATTTTAAACAAGGTATTAGCCGTCTAGTTACTAAGGATACTAAATCAGCTTTTAGGTTTTATAAAGGTGGATCCTAGGCGGTTTATAAGGACCTAAGACGCTAACAAATATATATCAGTAATTAAGGGGCTTATCGCCGATATTAAGCGGGTTATTATATGCAAATACGACCGTTATACTTTAAAGTTATATCTGTGCAAGCAAGCACGAGGCAAGGCCATTATTAAGTAACCTCCTTTCTGCTAGCTCTCTCGTAAGTCTACTATAAGAAGCTCTCCTTATGGAAATCGACGTTCTATACCGTTTCTCTTATTCGCATAGCGCGCTATACGTTGTTAGCGAGCCCGCTAGTACCGTATATACTTACGCAGGCGGCGCTAACGCCCTCCTGTATCTCCTAGTTAATAAGTGCCTAGACGTTAGGTTTTCTAGGGAACATTTAGATGGAGGAGCTAGGCGAGTGGATCTCCTTAGTAGAGCGTAAACGGGTAATAAAAAGGAGGATCCTAAGCACGTCACAACGGCACGGCATAGAGAGAATGGCTGTTATCTATAAACGAATCCATTTAAGGTGCTTAGGAGACTAGATAATCTAAATAAGCGTAAGTTAGTAGGTTGTAGTAGTGCCATTAGCGAAGCCGGCAACAATATCCTATATATACGGTATTTGGTATATAATACTAATACTAGCGGCCTAGAGTATAACAGTGCTATAGGATATAAGGTTTTCGCCGCCTAATTTAATAGGAGTTAGTTATACGTTTTACTTTTTTTATAATATATAAAATCTTTTCTAGATGTTATAATAGAGTAGGGTAAGCTTACCGTATAGCCCTTTAATTAATGCGGAGGTGGTAAATTTGTTAGCTAGTAAGATATTAGCCTTCTTAAATAGTCTCTTAGTGAAACCAGTGCGACGGTAGATAATTATAAAGACCCTTGTCTTACGCATTTCTAGGATATCCTAGCGGTTTACAGCTAGCCCTTTCTCTTTACTAAGGTCCTCCTCCTTATCGCTCTAAGTAAGTGAGAACAAATGGTTAATCTAGAGCCTAATAGATAGCATATAGATGTAGGCGTATTAGCCGGGCCGGAACTTCCATAGGTAAGCTATACGGATAGTAACGCGTATAGTATCGCCCGGAAGGACCTTAACATTAGCTTTTATACCACTACTACCGACATTACGCATAATAATTAAGATAAGACGGTAGGTTTGCTGTTTTTACAATTAGTTAATATTCGGCTAAGAGGACATTCTTACTTACTTTAAAAACCTATAAAGATATAATACTATACATAATTCTAAGCTGCGGAAGTCCCTTTAAATAAATCTATACTGTAGTAACCGCGAGAGATATAGCTATAATATAGAAGTAAAGGAAAGCCTTATAGAAAGCGTAGCGGATAGTAAATAGAGAGTATAACAGGATAAAAATAAATAAGGCCGTGCCCTAGAATGCTAGTCAATTATTTACCCTTTAACTTATAATTGTAACTTATAATAACTCCCTACATAATTATATCGCTATATTTAATAGTTGCTGCTAAAAAACTCTACCTAGCTATATTTAATTAGCTGCTAACGGTTTTTAGAATATATAATATTGGTTTTCCTTACTTAAATGTACCTTGCTAGCGATAAATATAAATAAGTAAGCAATGGCCTTAAGCACAACAATTTATCTAAACTAGCGATAGATAAGGTTAAAGGTGTTAAATAAGATGCCACAGAATATAATAAAGAGGCTATTTTGTCTAGTGAGAAGGAATAGTAGAAGTATATTTATAATAGTGAGAACGCTAGTACGATTGTGGAATTTACTTATAACTTCTTTATATATTCCACTCTAGTTAATACTAATGACGCAAAATGTAATATTGGTGCTAAAGTATCTAACTAAAAAGGCTATTTAAAGACGGCTAGGTAGTATTCTAACGTTAGTAGCGGTTAATAGCTTAAACTCCTAACGATGGTAGGTTCTAAAGAGGGGTATATCTAGAAAGTGTTTTTTAAATCGTCTAAATATAACGCTAGAAGCGGCGAAGTAGCGTTATATCTTATTACTAAGGCAAGTAACTGTTCTAACATAGTATATAAAGTAGAAGACAACTTAATAAACAATAAAAGATCCTATAATAGCCACCTAAATCTATCTAAGCTAGTAGGAAATGTCGGTGTTCTTAGCGGAAGTTAGCCCTTATTATGCTCCACTTATTGCTCTACCTAATAGAGCTTTACCACCTTTAGCCGCAACAAGGCCTAGTAAAACTGCAATAAATGTCCATTAGAGGACATTAGGCGTAGTTATTGCTTTAAAATAAGGTATTAAAGTGTAATAAAGTTAAGACGATCCACCTTATAAATTAAGGGTGCTTTTACTCTAGAGTAGATCGCAGTAGCGGGGTGCAATAAGTACTAGGATCAATCTGCCTTAACTAGCAACAGATAGAAAGGGATAGAAGTAAAAATTAAATAAGTAATGCAGCTAAACCTATGCGGGAATAACAAAGCTAGGTAGCCGGCAATATTATATAAGTCTAATACGCTAGGCGGTACTGGAGCAGCGCCACTTCCCCTAAGAAGGGTTCCCCGTCGCTGCTTAAAGGCTCCATTTTAAATATCCCGGCATTTTATCTATACGAAAATTATAGCCGGAGTGCTGACCTTAAGAACGGCTTGCTAATTTCAAAAAATAATATTAACACCCGTAATATTTCGTGTCCTTATAATTTAGCAACCTCTTAAAAATGGCTGTGGTGAAAAATAGCGGCCGCGAAAAGTCGCTTTAAGTCTTGCCTAGGTAAGCACAAGCAGCAAACTGTAAGAAAAGTCCTATTATACTTACGCTAACCTAATACAAGCATCGTTATATTGAGGAGAGATTAAGGAACCTATCTTTTACAGCTTTACTAAAATTATAACTATCCTCGCAAACGTAGCCTAGCTTATAAAAACCTATATATAAACGCTTCTAGAATATATGCGATAGGTATAGAAGTAGAAAGGTTAAGTATAGTGGAGATAGTCCTTACTAACGCTGCAAAACTTAAGATATTCCTTGCATAATGTAAGTGCGTAAAAGAAAAAACAAGAAGAGGAGTCTAAAAATAAGTAAAGTATATTAGTTAGAATTCCATAAGTATTTCTTACGGAGGAGGGGGCGATATAGATAGTCCTTTTTTTAGAAGTTCTAAACACCTTTGCGTAAGAAAGAGTAATAGGTAAATAATTATAATTTAAATTTACCTAACTTATTTCTAAATTATGCTCTAGGGCTATTAGGCCCACCATAGCGCCCTATATAATATCTCTGGCCAACCACCAAACGTTTTATGCCTGGAAATTGCGCCTCTTTATAAAAGGAGTCCTTCCTATAGTAATATAGCCGTTGCCGGCTGGTTCTACCTAAAAACGGCCTTAGATCCTTTTTGCCCCACTCTATTATAAGTACCTCTCTGCTTATCTGCTTAAAACTAGTTTAAATTAGGGCTGGGAAACTAGGGAGTAAAATAGAGTTTTGGCGGATTTAGTAAATACCCTTTTAGAGCACCCTAAAATATCTTAGTTGCCTATTTCTTTTGTCTCCTCTTTTTTCCAAACATATCTTATTAGGTGGTCACTACGACTTAGTCCTTTTTAACTACGATGGAGCGAGGGTACTTCTACTATTAGTAAATCTATACGTGTTTCTAGCAAGAAAATATATAGGGTAACGGTTCTAAGGGAATAGAAATGTTCACGGAAGTAAACTCATTTCGGCGAACTAATTTTAGGCAGTATACTGCTATTAGATATTAAGAAGGCTCTATTTCCACTACACCAAGCGCATTAAAAGACTAATTAGGTAGGGCCGCATCCGTTATAGAATAATATAATAACCCCCCTTCGACTCCTCATTTGCCTGCTGCTCTATTACCTCCATATCTTTCCCTTCTTTACCCCTATCGCCCCCTTAGGTGTGCTCTATGTGCTTATAATACTTAAGTATAGGCTAACCCTAAATTCCCATAGTTAGCGTATGTAAAGGTGTATAGAACAATAGATATTACTCCTATTAGGTCCTTTAGTGGAACAGTAATACGGCCATCGCCCCCTATCTCGTTAAAAGTGAATATTAACCTTGTTATTATTACCTTTTCCAGGTATAATTGTGGATAGAAAGGTAATAATCCTGCACTACTTTAATATTGGGGGACGATTGATTCTCGTAAAATTTTTTAGAAAAGGTCAGTTTAGCCCCACTTCCTGCACTTTTAATAGGTGCTTAAGATGGCCTCCTTTTTGTTACCTTAAAAACGCGACCCGCAGTCGGCGCCACAAATCAGTAGGACGTATTGTAATAATAACAAAGACCCATAAAAGCCGGAACTAATACATACTCGGAGTTACAGACTGCATAAAATGTGCAGTTCTTAGTATCCTATTTAGTGAAGAGGATTAGGTTACATTAAAACCAAGTCCGTAGCATCTGGGGCGAAATACACGCTGGTTACGGTGTACGTTAGCTTAGAAAGGTGTGGTAGGTGACAATAATTAGTAGATGCTTATTTCTTGGAGGTATTAAGACCTAAATCGGCCCGAGATTTATATGCGAATATTGCTATACGGCTTAAATGCGAGAGGAGGGCACCTGTTAGCAATCTGATTTAAATTACGTGGTCCTGGTCTCTATAATGACTCGCCGTTTAACCAACCTTCGTTGCGCGTGATACTATATCCTTATTAGACTTGCTGATAAGCAAGTAAGTAAGTAAAACACCCCTCTGCTTACTTAATTGCCCAATTTAGAGGCCCTCCGCTTACTTGCTTACTTATTAATTGCTTACCAAGATAGTATAGAATCTAAAGTTGTATAGAAAATCCTCTATAGCTTTGCCTAGCAGTAGTATATTGCCCACTAAGCTCCTCTACTATTAATTAATTGTAGTATAAGCTTGTTTATGCGGCTTAGAGGCAGTTTATAAGGCAGACACGGTAAAGGCAGCGCGTATATCGCGATCTTGGCGTAGTGTAGGGGATCGAAGAAGTAAGCCTCTTCGGCGCCGGAATGTTGTTGTTTACATTAGCTAATAAGGCTTGCGCATAGTGCCGCATTTTGGCCTGTTTTTTCGGCGCCGAAGAGTAAGCTGCGCGTTACCTCAGCAAGCTCAGACGTGATTCTGTTAGTGTGGATTTTCAATCAGTCCGCAAGCGGACTAACTACGTTTATACGAAACCAGCAGAATTACGTCTAAGCGTATTCCGCAACGTTTATTAAGAAATCCAACTTTTTTTATAATGTTCCCTATACTTGCAGTTAAATTGCTTAACTATAACGGCTTAAAATACTACTAAAAGTTTATCGATTAGAGAGACGACCTAATATTTTATAAATATTAGGTCTAAATTGGCCCATAATAGCCCGAAGTTAAGATTATTTTCGCTAAAAAATAAAAACCGGTATTAAGACCTCCGACTTAGCGGATATTGCAATAAATATTACATATATAAAGCCTAAAAATTAATTTATTATAGAGCTGCTTCTTACAATTATTTTAAGTATATATGCAGCCCTAGACCTTACGTAGGTAGCTTTATTAACTTTGTTAAAGATTATATATCTCCCTATACAAATTTAGGCAACGGATATCACAACGGACATCGTAACAAACGTCGCAACGAACGTCGCAATGGACGTCGCAACGGGTGTATATATAAGGCCCAAAAGTTCATCGATTATAGAGCTGCTTCCGCGGATTAATTTAACGGTATTTCTAAGATAATAGCTGTTATGGAGGTGTAGATCAATTTCGTTAAAGAAGGTAACTACTCTACATACAAAAACATGCGGAACGTTAGTCCCCCAACGCAAATTTTGACCCGAGTTTATAACCCAAAGCTTTAACTTAGAGCTTTATTATATAGACTTTAATTAATATATATAGAGATGAGGTTTTCCAGAGGGAGACCCCCTGGGACCCCCCTATATAGAGCTTTTGCTTAATTTAGAAGTAGTAGTAAGATTAAGGCGCCTTAGTTACCACTAGGTAAGGATCTACTACAGTGACCGAGGCACCCTACTTAAGCTA
>Ga0307515_10003428_pt1 | contig 33376 bp, 30 predicted proteins | sample 17_EM_MG_FD_194513 | JGI IMG/M metagenome (GOLD analysis project Ga0307515, IMG submission 194513) | Populus trichocarpa ectomycorrhiza microbial communities from riparian zone in the Pacific Northwest, United States - 17_EM | ecosystem: Host-associated > Plants > Roots > Unclassified | place... | reverse complement strand
AGCTGCTGCGAGTCGCTTATGCCGTTTGGCGCAGCGGGATGCCCTTCGAACCGGACAGATTCACCGTTCCCGCTTGACGAAAACCATAGAACCTTCGCCAGTCCGCTGCGCGAGCCCCCCGGGGGGGCAGGCCCTGGAAGGGGCCGTGGGGGCTCAGAATCTGTAGCTGAAGCCCAGGCCGCCGTGGTCGCCGTCGACCTCGCCGCCGACCAGGTGGCTGCTCTTGTAGTTTTCGTTGACGTAGCGCAGGAACACGCTCATGTGCTCGCCGAACATGTACTCACCCTGCAGCACGAAGCCGATGCTCGACTTCATGTTGAAGTCCGAGAAGTCGCTGCTGGCGTCGCCGGACGTTTCGAAGCGCGAGTTGAAGGCCTTGCGCAGGCCGCCGCCCAGGCGGATGTGCTCGTTGGCGTTCCAGAAGCCCAGCACCTCCAGCGGCACGCGCGAGAAGCTCAGCGAGGCGTTCTTCGCGTCGACGCGGTCGAAGTGGTAGCCGATCGTGGTCTGGATCGCGAACTGGCCGTTCGGATCGCGGTACTCGACGCCACCGAAGATGTGGGTCAGCCCGCCGCTGGAGATCTTCTGGTTGGGGCGGTCGCCCTCGAATTCGACTTCGACCAGCGTCTTGCCGCCGCCGGTCAGCTCGACGCCGAGCACCGGTCGGAAGCCTTCAGCGGCGAAGGCGGGGGCGGTGGCGGCCAGCGCCAGCGTGGCGGCGGTCAGAACAGTCTTGATTTGCATGGTTTCTCCCTCTCAGGATCGCTGCGGCCTTGGTGGCCGCGTGGGTGCATGAAAAAGCGCGCTCGCCACAACGGTGAGCGCGCTGGGCGCGATCCTAGCTGCCCGGTCGGTCAGTTTCGCGGGTAGTTGCGCATTGACAACGAGGCGGCACTAGGCGCTGCGCAAATTGCCCGGTGCCGACTCCAGCAACTTCACCAAAACATGCAGCGCCCGGTTGACCGGCGTCGGCACGCCCAGTGCCTGGCCACGCCGGACGACGAAACCGTTCAGGTGGTCGATCTCGCTCGGCTTGCCGCGCATCAGGTCTTGCGCGGTCGACGAGAACTGGCCAGGCATCGTCGCGGCAATGCGCTGCACCGCTGGCCAAGGGTCGGCCAGCGTCACGCCGCTGGCCTGCGCCACGGCGACGCACTCGGCCACGATGTCGCGCATCAGCGCCTGCACACCTTCGCCCTGCGCCAGCTGGCCATAAGGCAGGCGGCTGATCGCCGACAGCGCGTTGTAGGCGCAGTTCAGCACCAGCTTGCTCCACAGCGCGGCGTCCACATCTTGGGCCAACTCGACCGGTACACCGGCCTGGGCGAACAGGGCCCCCACCGCTTCGGGCGACGGTTGACTGCCCTGCGCCGCCCAGCGTGCCAGCACGAGCTCGCCGCGGCCGTGGTGGCGCACGTGGTCCGGCGCCTTCATCTCGGCCGCCACGTAGACGACGGCCGCCGCGACCTGGTTCGACGGGCTCAGCTGCGCCGCCAGCCGTGCCGCGTTGTCGACGCCGTTCTGCAGGCTCAGCACGACTGCGTGCGGTGGCAGGTGCGGCGCCATCTGGGTGCCGGCGCTCTCGGTGTCGCCGGACTTGACGCAACACAACACCAGCGCGCAATCGGTCAGTGCGGCGGCGTCGGCGCTGGCCTGGACCGGGAAGCGCTCGTCAAAGCCCTGGGCCTGAAGCCGCAGGCCCTCGTCCTGCAACTTGGCCACCTGGGCCGGCCGGCCAATGAAGACCACCGGCACGCCGGCGCGCGCCAGCATCGCCCCGTAGTAGCCGCCCACTGCCCCGGTGCCCATCACGCCGACTTTCATGCGCACGACCATACCGCAAGGTCAAGACTGTGGGCGCTCGCGCACCGCCGGTGGGGGGCGGCTGTGGAGACTACGAACAGGGGCACCGCCCGATTGCCGGCATCATCCCGGCTGCCCATGCCTATCGCCCTCGTCACGGAACCAACACGCCGCCTGAGCCGAACGGCCACCGGTCGCTGCGGCCGGGGCGTCTGAGCATGTCGGCAGCGATCGGCTACAAGCTGCTGGCGATCATGCTGATCGTCGGCTTCGGCTACCTCGTCGGCCGCCTGCGCTGGCTGGGCTCCGCCGAGGCCGAGCCGGCGCGCGTGCTGTCCAACGCCGCGTTCTTCATGTTCGCGCCGGCGCTGTTCTTTCGCACCACCGCCCGGCTGGACCCGGCCCAACTGCCTTGGCCGATGATCGCGGCCTTCTTCGTGCCGGTGGTGGCGCTGATGCTCGTGCACTACGCAGCCCAGCGCTGGCACCGGGCCGAAAGAGGCCTGCCGGCCGCGGCACCCGCGGTGCGCGCGATCACCGTGGCCTTTGGCAATTCGCTGCAGATCGGCATCCCGATCGCCGCCGGCGTCTTTGGTGAGACCGGTCTCGGCCTGCACCTGGCGCTGGTCAGCCTGCATGCCCTGGTGTTGCTGTTGGTGGCCACGGTACTCGTCGAGCTGGACCTGGCGCGTGAACAGGCGAGCAGCGCCACCCGCGTCGGCGGCCTCGGCTCGGTATTGCTGGCGACGTTGCGCAACACCATCGTCCACCCGGTCGTGCTGCCCGTGTTGGCGGGCGCGGCCTGGCAGGCCACCGGCGTGCCGCTGCCAGGCCCGGTCGACGAGGTGCTGCAACTGCTGGGCACCGCGGTGGTGCCGCTGTGCCTGACGCTGATCGGCATGTCGCTGGCCTACCTCGGCTTCCCGCGCTCGCTGCGCGGGGCCCTGGGCCTGACACTGCTGAAGCTGGTCGTGCAGCCTGCGCTGGTCTGGGCGGTGGCCTGGGGTGTGTTCGGGCTGCGGGGCCTGCCGCTGCAGGTGGTGGTGATGCTGGCCGCGCTGCCCTCGGGCACCAACGCGCTGATGTTTGCCCAGCGCTACCGGGCGCAGGAAGCTGAAACGACGGCTGTCAACGTGATCTCGACGCTGGCTTTTGTCGCCACTGCGCCGGTCTGGCTGTGGTTACTGACCGCTTTCAGTAACATCGGTTGACGGGTTGTCCCGCAGGACGGGGCATACCGCACCGGGCGCCGGCGTGAAAGAATGACGGCATCGTTGGCGCCGAGGAAGTAGGCGGGCGCGGGCGGGTTCCAGGATCCGCCCAGGATCTGGCCTGCTGTACAGAACCGTTCATGGACAGTCGACCCATCCCGCCATATCCGCTCACTGCAGAACCTCGCTTCGATGTGTTCATCCGCCTGCCGCGCGGCATGAGCCCCGAGGAGGCCCAGTGGCGCGTCGAGCAGGCCGGGTTGACGTCGGCCCAGGGTGCCAGCATCTGTGCCGCCTTGCACCAAGTGCCGGTGGTACAGGTGCGCAAGGGCATCGACGAACAGCGGGCCCGCAAGACCGAGCACCAACTGAGCCTGGCCGGACTGAAGGTCGAGGTCAAACGCGTGTCGACCGCGCCCCAGGCCGCGCCGAATGCCCCGGTGATCCCGGATGCGTCGTACGAGTCGGCCGACATGACGGCACTGGCGGTCGGCGCGCCCGTTGCTGCGCCGCCGGTCGTGCCACCGCCGGTCATGCATTTCGCTGCCGCGGCACCTGCGGCACCGACGCCCAGCCCCACGGCGCCGGCCGTCGCCCCGGCGCCAGCGCCGCCGATGGCCGAGCGCAGGGCGTCTCCGCCAGCGCCGGAGCGCCAGCGCGTTGAAGACCCGGAAGACTTCGAGTTCAACCTGGAGCCCGGGCCGGGCGAAGACGACGACACGGTCTTTTCCCCGCCGACCACCCGACCTGCCACACAACCGCCGTCGACCTTGCCGCCGCCGATCGGGCGCATGCCGGCGCCTGCACGTGCCGCGTCGCGCCGCCTGGCGCCGCTGCTGTGGGGTGTCGCGCTGGTGGCCGTGGGCGCAGCGGCGTTCGTGCTGGGCCGGCTGTCGCTGCCCTGGCTGGGGTCGGCCGAGACCCAAGTCAACACCAGCCAGTCGATCGACAAGGTGCTGGTGGCCGTGGGCGCGCCGCCGGCGCTGGCCGAGGTCTCCGCGCCCAGCGCCTCGGCGGCGTTGCTGGGGACGGTCGATGAAAGTGGCAGCGGTGCGGCGGATTCGCTGACCCAACTGGCCAAGGCCGAGCGGGCCCAGGGCCGCGGCGTCACGCTCGAGCAGGCGGTGGCCCAGATGCAGGGCGTCAAGGCCGGCGCCGGCTTGTTGCTGCCGGGTGATCAGCTGCCGGCCAAGCTGGCGCAAGCGGCCGCGTCGCCGACCTCGGCCGGTCCGTCGGCCACCGGGGCCGCGAACAACGGAGCATCGCAGCTGCCGGCCGCGCTGCGCGCCACGCTGACCGCCGACATGGCGGTTCAGCTCGCCGAGTTCGGTCAGGCCGGGCGGGCCCGCGAAGTGCTGGGCCGCCTGCGCTCGGACGCCCTGCTCAGCGGTGACCCGGCCGTCAGCGCCAGCACCCAGCGGGCCGAGGTGCTGTTGCTTGCCTGGGGTCTGCACGAGGCCAACGGCCCGGCCATCGACCGCAACATTGCGTCGCTGCGCAGCCTGGTGCATGGCATTGAATCGCCGGTCGCGCGAGCGGCTTTGATGGGCAGCGTCGCCACGGTGCTGGCCAGGCACGACAACATCCCCGACGCGCTGGCGCTGGCCTGCCTCGCCGACGCCGGCGAAGCGCTGAAGAGCGTCGGCGATGGTGGCCAGCGTCAAGCGGCCATCGACGATTGGTTGGTCGATACCGGTGACTTGCTGCTGTCGCAGCTGGCCCGCCACGCCCGTCTGGGCCGTTGGCAGCAGGCGCAATCGCTGGCCGGGCAGTTGGACACCCTGGCCGGGCAGGCGCGCAGCGGCCACGCTGTGCTGCAGCTGCAGGCGCTGCGGGCCCGAGCGCAAGACTTGATGGGTCAGACGTCCCGCGCCGAAAAGCTGCTGGCCGACGCGTTGAAAACCTGGGCCCAGAACGGCTCACCGGCGCGCCAGGCCGAAGAACTGCGTGCGCTGGCCTCGCGCGCCGGGGACATCGCCCAGCCCGAGTTGTTCCAGGTCACTGCCCAGTTGGCCACCGCGGCCGACGCGCTGCACGGTGCCGACCGGGCCCGGGCGTTGACCAGCCTGGCACTGATGCAGGCTGAGGCCGGCGAGGCCGAGCGCTTCGAGGCGTTGAAGGCCATGCTGCGCCAGTCGACCGAAGCGGCCCGACCCGAGCAGGCTGGGCTGACCGCTCAGCTGCTGGTGGGCGGCGAGCTGGCCGCGGCGCGGGCCGAGCAACGCTCGGGCGCCTTTGGCTTGGCTGAAGCGCGGGTCCGCAAGGTAGCCGCTTATCTGTTGTAGCCCCCACGGCCCCTTCCGGGGCCTGCCCCCCGAGGGGGCTCGCGCAGCGGACCGGCAAAGCCGGCTCCGCGCACGCCACTTGAAGGGTGGCGCCGCCTCCGGCGCGCCACAAAGGCAAAATCAGACCATGACCGCGCACGACATTCCGGCCTACATGGCCCATCTGGGCGCTGCGGCGCGCGCTGCCAGCACGCGCATGGCGCGCGCCGGTACACGCGAGAAGAACGCCGCGCTGACCGAGCTGGCGCAGCGCTTGCGCGACAGCGGCCCGGCGTTGGCCAAGGCGAACGCGCTGGACATTGCCGCCGCTGAAGCCGCCGGTCTGGCTGCCCCGCTGGTCGACCGGCTGCGCCTGACCGACAAGGTGCTCGCGACTGTCGCCGAGGGCTGCGAGCAACTGGCCGCGATGCCCGACCCGATCGGCGAGATCACCGGCGTCAAGCGCCGGCCCACCGGCATCAGCGTCGGCCAGATGCGGGTGCCGCTGGGCGTGTTCGGGATGATCTACGAGAGCCGGCCAAACGTGACGATCGAAGCCGCGTCGCTGGCGATCAAGAGCGGCAACGCCTGCATCCTGCGTGGCGGCTCCGAGGCCATTCACTCCAACCTGGCGCTGTGGAAGCTGGTGCAGCAGGCGTTGGCCACCGCCGGCCTGCCGCCCGAAGCAGTGCAACTGGTCGAGACCACCGACCGCGCGGCCGTCGGGCGGCTGATCACGATGCCCGAGTCGGTCGACGTGATCATCCCGCGTGGCGGCAAGGGCTTGATCGAGCGCATCGCGGCCGAAGCCAAGGTGCCGGTGATCAAGCACCTGGACGGCAACTGTCACACCTATGTCGACGCCGAGGTCGACCTGGACCTCGCGGTCACGGTGACCGACAACGCCAAGACGCAGAAGTACAGCCCCTGCAATGCGACCGAATCGCTGCTGGTGCATGAGCGTGTCGCGGCGGCTTTCCTGCCGCGCATCGGCGCCGTGTTTGCTGCCAAAGGCGTCGAGATGCGCTGCTGCCCCGCCAGCAAGGCGCTGCTCGCTGAGGTGCCGGGCGCCAAGCTCGTCGACGCGACCGAAGCCGATTGGGGCGAGGAATACCTGGCGCCGGTCATCAGCATCAAGTTGGTCGGGTCGCTCGACGAGGCGATCGCGCACATCAACCGCCACGGTTCGCACCACACCGATGCGATCCTGACGACGAACCACCCGAATGCGATGTGCTTCTTGCGCGAGGTCGACTCGGCCAGCGTGATGGTCAACGCCAGCACCCGCTTTGCCGATGGTTTCGAATACGGCCTGGGCGCCGAGATCGGCATCTCGACCGACAAGTTCCACGCCCGCGGCCCGGTCGGGCTGGAAGGGTTGACCTCGATGAAATGGGTGGTGCTGGGACAAGGGGAGGTGAGGCAATGATCCGATTGGCGACCGAGGCCGACGCGACCGCGATCGCGGCGATCTATGCGCCCTGCGTGAAGGGCACGCCCATTACTTTCGAATCGGTGCCGCCGGGCCCGGCCGAGATCGCCGAGCGCATCGTGCAGACGCTGCCGCGCTGGCCGTGGCTGGTCTACGAGGCCGACGGTGCGGTGGTGGGCTATGCCTATGCCGGCGCGTTTGCGCAGCGGGTTTGTTACCGCTGGTCGGTCACGACCACGGTCTACGTGCGCGACGACCAATGGCGCCGCGGTATCGGCCGGCGGTTGTATGTCGCGCTGCTGAACCTGCTGGCGCAGCAGGGCTTTCGCAGCGCCTATGCCGGCATCACGCTGCCCAACGAGAGCAGCGTCGGGCTGCACAAGGCGATGGGCTATGAGCCGGTCGGGGTCTACCGCGACGCCGGCCACAAGCTGGGCCGCTGGCACGATGTGGCCTGGTACCAGCGCGCGCTGCAGCCGAACGCACCGCGGGTCGAGGAGCACCCGGCCGAGCCGGTCGACGTGAAGGCGGTGCTGGCGGTGCAGGCGCCGCTGTGGGCCGACACCGAGTGGTCCATCGGTGGCGGGTCCTGAGGTGACGGGCCGCCACGCGCTGGTCCTGTTCTCGGGCGGGCAGGACTCCACCGTCTGCCTGGCCTGGGCGCTGAGCCGCTTCGAGCGCGTCGAGACGCTGGGCTTTGACTACGGCCAGCGCCACCGCATCGAGCTGGACTGCCGCCAGACGGTGCGGCACGAGTTGCTGGCGCAGTTCCCGCAGTGGGCGCCGCGGCTGGGTGACGACCACCTGCTGGACCTGTCGCTGCTGGGCCAGATCGGCGACAGCGCGCTGACCAGCGAGCGGGCGATCGAGATGCAGGCCAATGGCCTGCCCAACACCTTCGTGCCCGGCCGCAACCTGCTGTTCCTGACCTTCGCCGCGGCGCTGGCCTACCGGCGCGGGCTCAATGTGTTGGTCGGCGGCATGTGCGAGACCGACTATTCCGGCTACCCCGATTGCCGCGACAACACGCTCAAGGCGATGCAGGTCGCGCTGTCCTTGGGCCTGGCCACGCCGCTGACGATCGAGACACCGTTGATGTTCCTGACCAAGGCCGAGACCTGGGCGCTGGCCGATCAACTGGGCGGCGCAGCACTGAACGAGCTGGTCGTCGAACACACCCACACCTGCTACCTTGGCGACCGCGGCCAGCGCCACGCCTGGGGCTACGGCTGCGGCGAATGCCCGGCCTGTGTCCTGCGGGCGGCGGGCTACGCAGCTTGGCGAGCAGGACACTGATGGAATCCGGTTTCGACTGGGCCAGCTGGGGCCCGTTGCTGCTGAAAGTGGGCGGCGCGGCCGTGTTGCTGTTCTGGATGGTTGGGGCCTACAACCGCCTCGTTCGGTTGCGCGGCGCCATCGGCGTGGCGTGGGCCCAGATCGATGAGTTGCTTGCTCGCCGCAGCTTTCTGCTGGAGGCTCTGGCCGACGCCGTGCGCGAGCACCTGGTCGATGAAGGCATCACGCTGACCGCACTGAGCCAGGCCGATCAGCGGCAACGCGCTGCCGCGCTGGCGGTACGCGCTCGCCCATCCCACTCACCGGCCCTGGTCACCTGGGTGCTGGCCGAAGCCGAGCTGGCCTCGCCGCTGGCGCGGCTGCAGGCGCTACTGGAACAACATCCCGAACTGGCCGGCAGCGAACCGGTGCTGCCGCTGCGGCGGCAGCTGGTGGAGCTGGCGCCCCGTCTGGTTTATGCGCGCCAGCTGTTCAGCGATGCGGCCGAGGCCTACAACGCGGCGCTGGAAGAGATCCCGACACGCGCCGTCGCCCGGCTTTTCAGCATGAGGCCTGCGTCGAGGTTGTAGGCAAAACGCCACGCTTAGGCTGCGGATTCGCTGCCGAAACAGCGTTTGGGTCAACAAATATCAGCCGTTTTGGAAACCAGGTGTTAACCCGACGTTTCGAGGCGGCGAATGTTGCTTAGCGTGAAGAGTTCTTCAACCTTTCGTGAACTCCCTCATGCCAAATCGCCACAAGGCTTCCCGCCCCGCGATCCGACGCACCGTCTTGGCGCTCGCCTGCGCCAGCTTTGCGACGGTCGCTTGGAGCCAGGAAGACACCACCAATCAGCCCGCCGCGCAAAAGATCGAGGTGACCGGCAGCCGTATCAAGCGCATTGATGCCGAAGGCGCCTCGCCGGTGCAAGTGCTCAAGCGCGAAGACATCCAGCGCACCGGTGCCACCACCGTGCGCGAAATGTTGGAGACGCTCTCCAGCAACAGCAGCGCCGGAAGCCTGACCGATATCGGCGGCAGTAACTCCTTCTCGCCGGGCGCCTCCTCGGCGTCGCTGCGCAACCTCGGCAAGCAGAGCACGCTGGTGCTGCTGAATTCGCGTCGCGTCGCGGCCTATCCGCTGGCCGACTACAGCGAAGTCTTCAGCAACATCGATACGCTGCCGCTGGATGCCATCGAGCGCATCGAAATCCTCAAGAGTGGCGGCTCCGCCCTGTACGGCTCGGATGCCGTGGCGGGTGTGATCAACATCATCACGCGCTCGAACTTCAACGGCCTGCAGGCCAATATCAACGCCCAGCAATCGCTGCAGAACGGCGAGTATGGAAGCCGCGGTGCTTCGCTCACCGGCGGCTTCGGCGATCTCGGTGCCGATGGGTACAACCTGCTGGCCAACGTCGAGTTCTATCAGCGCGATGGCTCCTTCTGGCGCGATGTCTTCGACGACGCCAATCCGTACTACAACAACTATTCGTCGCGCTATGGCGCTCCGTCGACCTACGGCTATCCGGGCTGGGTCAATGGCGTCGCGCTCGACGGTTGCAAGGATGTCGATGCGGCGGGTTTCTGCTCGTATGACCGGCTGGCCCGACTGGAAGTGACGCCGCCCACGGAGCGAACCAACCTGCTCGTGTCAGGCAAGGCGCGCCTGGGTGAGATGACCGCCTTTGGCGAAGTGCTCTATTCGCACATCGCAGCTTCCTACAACAGTGCCTACCAGGCCTATGGTCCGTTCGTGGGCGCACCGCTGCAGTGGGGTGATCCGGACACCAAAGAAATCAAGACGTTCTACTACCACGGCCTGCCGGCTCACCACCCGCTCAATCCGTCCGACGAAGAGGTCGACTTCCGCTATCGGTTCGCGGACGGCCCGTCGTACGAGAAGACCGAGACCAACCAGTACCGCGTTCTGGGTGGACTCCAGGGCGCCTTTGGCGAGTACGACTGGGAAGTCGCGGCCGGCATGATGGGCGGCAGCACGAAGGACCGGCAGCGCGGCGCCTTCAGCGACAGCGGCTTCGTCGAGATGATCGGCGATTACTCCAACCCAGACGCCGCACCGGCGGACTTCTTCAACAAGCCGGGCGGCTACCGCATCGCCCAGCCCAACAGCAAGGCGGTCATCGACCGGCTGTTCCCCGAATTCGGCTATGAGGCCAAGATCACGCAGACCTTCCTCGACGGCAAGGTCACCACCGATCTGGCCAAGTGGGATTCGGGCACCGTGGGCCTGGCCACTGGCTTCGACCTGCGCCACGAGCGTGCGGAGATCACTCCGTCGCACAACCTGCTGTCTGGCGACATCGTCGGCTTCGGCGTCAGCGCTTCAGACGCGTCGCGCAACTACGGCGCGGTTTTCGCCGAAGTCAGCCTGCCCATCCTGAAGACACTCGAAGCGCAGGTCGCGGGCCGGGTGGACCGCTTCCCGGGCTTCGACGCGCACTTCTCGCCCAAGCTCGGCCTGCGCTTCCAGCCCGTTCCCGAGTTCTTGCTGCGCGGCACGTTCGAAGGCGGATTCCGCGCGCCGAACCTGACCGAGAGCGCCAAGTCGACCAAGTACTCGTTCGAGCCTGGCATCAGCGATCCGCAACGCTGCCCGCAGGCGATCCAACTGCGGCAAGACTTGATCGACCAGGCTGCCGGCCTGCCTGACACCGACCCCAACAAGGCGCAGCTGCTGATTCGCGCGGAGAACGTTGTCGGCAATGAATGCGACCGCAGCGCGTTCACCATCACGAGCAACAACCCGGCGCTGAAGCCGGAAACCTCGCGCTCGTGGACCTTGGGCGTGGCGCTCCAGCCGTTGAGGCACTGGAGCGTGACGATGGACTACTGGAACATCCATCGCCGCAACGAGATCAGCCAGCGCGGTACGCAAGACCTGCTGGCGGTGGAGAACTCTCTGCCCGCCGGCACCTTGACCCGGTCGCCCCTGACGAACGATCCCACTTTCAGCCAGGCCGAGCAAGCTCAGTACGGCGTCAGCAAGGGTTCGCTGGCTTCGGTGACGAGCATCTTCGAGAATCTGTTCCAGACCAAGACCTCGGGCGTCGACCTGTCGGTGAAGGGTGAATTCCCCACGCCGGTGGGCCCCTTGTCGCTGGACATCGACGGGACCTACACGAGCAACTACCAGGCGTGGAGCGAGGCCCTCAACGGCTACGGCGACAACCTGGCTGGTCGCTATGGTTTCCCGCGCTGGGTCCTGGGTGTCACGACCGGGCTGCGTACAGGCTCCTTTGACCAGTCGCTGCGCCTGGTCTGGAACACCAGCACCCGGCTGCAGCTGGACTACAACGACGACACCTGGTCGCCGGCTGCTTGCGCGACGAACGGTGTGGCCCCTGAGGACTGCCGCGTTCGCGAATACGAGCGCTGGGACTACTCGCTGGCCTACTCCGGCGTGAAGAACATGGTCGTGGGCTTCAACATCCGCAACGTGTTCAACCAGCGTCCGCCGGTGGACGTGCGCGCATTCGGCCTGGGCGGTGTTTTGCCCCCCGACCGGACCGACCCGCAGGGCCGCATGATGAAGGTCTTCCTTCAGTACAAGTTCCTGTGATGCGAACGACGGCCACCCTCGCGGGTGGCCGCCGCGACCGCAAAACGAAAGGCGCCCTCGGGCGCCTTTTTTCATGCCGTCGACTCAACAACAAGGCGCGGCTTTCAGCCCTGGCAAACCACCGCCGCCGTCGCCACCAACTCGTCGAACATCGCCACCGCCGCCTTGCCGGAGACCGCGTACGGATCCAGCGTCGCGGTTTCCGAGTACTTCAGCATCAACGCCGGGTTCAGCCGCGCCATGTTGACCTGGCCCATCGCCCAGCCGGCGAAACGGCGCTCACCGATTTCCTCGTACGACAGCAGCGTCACCTCTGTGTGGCGGGTGTCGGCAATGATGCGGTTGTAGAGCCGGTTCACGGCGGCGCGGCCGCCTTCGAGCACCTGGATGAACAGCTCGCCCGAGCTGCACAGCACGCCGGTAACCCCCAGCTTGGGGTTGGTCGTGCGCGCTTGACGCAGGATCTGCGCCAGCTCTTCCGGGTCCAGCGGCTTGGCGGCGCGGCTGGCATACATCAGGCGGACAAGCACGGGCTACTCCTTTTTGGACAGCAACGACAGGAACTCGCGCCGCAGGTTGGCGTCCTTCAGGAACGCACCACGCATCACGCTGTTCGTCATCGCCGAGTTGTTGTCCTTGACCCCGCGCCACTGCATGCAGAAGTGGTCGGCCTCCATCACGATGGCCAGGCCATCGGGCTTGACACGGTCTTGCAATTGGTCGGCCAGCATGATGACCGCCTCTTCCTGGATCTGCGGCCGCGTCATGATCCAGTCGGCAATGCGGGCGTACTTGCTCAGGCCGATCAGGTTCGAGTGCTCGTTGGGCAGCACGCCGATCCAGACCCGGCCGAGGATCGGGCACATGTGGTGCGAGCAGGCGCTGCGCACGGTGATCGGGCCGACGATCATCAGCTCGTTCAGGCGCGAGATGTTCGGGAACTCGGTCACCGGCGGCATCGGCTGGTAGCGGCCGCGGAACACCTCTTCGATGAACATCTTGGCCACCCGACGCGCGGTGTTCTGGGTGTTGTGGTCGCTGTCGGTGTCAATCACCAGCGCCTTCAGCACCTCGCTCATCTTTTCCTGCACCTCGGCCTTCAACTCGTCCAACTCGCCTTCGCGGACGAAGGCTGAGATGTTGTCGTTGGCGTGGTAACGCCTGTCGGCGCCGATCAGCCGGTAGCGGATGCGCTCGGACGCGGGCAACTGGGCCAGATCTGCCTCGTGCAGGATCAGCGCCGGCGTGCGCGGCTTGTCGGAGGGATGGTCTTGGGGCATGCGGTCGCCTTGGCCGGCTGCGGGTCGGACCGTCATTGTCGGCCAGCAGGTTCAACCTTGGTGCGACGGGTGCTTCCCGCCGGTGCGCCGACCGGCGCTGGGTAGACTGCCGCGGTGAACGCCCCTGCTGCCTCTGCTGCTCCTTCGCCCGGCTCGCCGCCCTTGTCTCGCCTGCTGGAGCTGACCGCCGATGCGGTGCAGGCCGTGCTCGCCGGCCGCTCGTTGACCGAGGTGCTGGCTGCCTGCCCGGCGCCCGCCCGACCCGGCACCCAGGCACTGGCGTTTGCGGTGCTGCGGCGTTGGGGTTCCGCGAACGCGGCGCGCGAGCAACTGGCGCCCCGCACGCCACCGCCGGCCGTCGACGCGCTGCTGACCAGTGCGCTGGCCTTGCTGTGGCCGAGCGACGCGCCGCCGTACCCCGATCACACGCTGGTCGACCAGGCCGTGAATGCCGCTCGGCGCAAGGTGCCGGCGGCGGCCGGCTTCATCAACGCGGTGCTGCGGCGCTTCATCCGCGAACGGCCGGCCATCGTCGCTCAGGCCGGGCATAGCGTGCTGGGTGCCTGGAACCACCCGGCCTGGTGGGTCGAGCGGCTGCGCCATGACTGGCCGGCGCAGTGGCAAGCCCTTCTGGGCCAGGCCCAAGAGCATCCGCCGATGGTGTTGCGTGTCAACACCAGCCGCATCAGCCGGGCCGACTACCAGCAGCGCCTGGCCACCGCCGGGTTGGCTGCCCGCCCGGCAGCCGGGCCGGGCCATGACCAAGCGCTGGTGATGAACCAGCCCTGCCCGGTGGATCGACTGCCCGGTTTCGTCCAAGGCGAGGTGTCGGTGCAAGACCTGGCGGCGCAGCGCGCCGCGTCGTTGTTGCTGGGCACCGGCCTGCCTGCGGGCGCACGGGTGCTCGACGCCTGTGCCGCACCCGGCGGCAAGACCGCCCACCTGCTCGAGTTGGCGTCGGAAATCGATCTGCTGGCGCTGGACGCCGACTCGGCGCGCCTGGCCCGCGTCGACGACACGCTGCGCCGATTGGGCTTGGCCGGTCCGCAGGCGCATACCCGCGCAGCCGACGCCCGCCAGGTGGCCCAGTGGTGGGACGGCCAGCCCTTCGACGCGATCCTGCTCGACGCGCCCTGTACCGCCTCAGGCATCGTGCGGCGCCACCCGGACATTCGCTGGCTGCGCCGGCCGGACGACGTGCGGGCGTTGGCCCAGACCCAGGCCGAGTTGCTGCACGCGCTGTGGCCGCTGCTCAAACCCGGCGGGCGTCTGCTCTACGCCACGTGTTCGATCTTTCGTGCCGAAGGGTCTGAGCAGATCGACGCGTTTTTGCAACGCCAAGGCCCCGAAGCGGTCCGACTCGACCCGGACTCCCCCGGCCACTTGGTGCCGCTGGCTGACAATGGCTCAACAGACCCCGAAGCGGCGCTTGCCGACGGGTTCTTCTACGCCCTGCTGCACAAGCCCTAGAACAAATCATCCGTCGTTGTGTGTGCCCCCGCCCAACCTGCCGCCACGCGTCAGGCCCCCCGTGGGGGCCCGGGAGCTTTGGGGGCGGCCTTTAGTGTCCTCGTGACCCGCACCACCCGGGCCATGGCACCGGCTGCCCGTCGCATCGCCCGCGCGGTGATCGGGGCGCTGCTGATGCTGTGGATGACCCTGGCCGCGCCAGCGCGGGCTGAAGGCAGCATCGACCTGACGACCTTTGACGTCAGCCGTGCCGATGGCGCGCTGCTGCTCGATTTCGTCGCCAAGCCGGTGTTGAGCAAAGCGGTCGAAGACGCGATGCAGCGCGGCGTGCCGGTGTACTTCGTCGCGCAGGCGGCGCTGTACCGCTCGCGTTGGTACTGGCGCGACGAGCGGGTTGCCCGCGTGACGCGCACCTGGCGCTTGTCCTACCAGCCGCTCACGTCGAACTGGCGGTTGGGCTTCGGCACCCTAAGCCAGAGCTACCCCAGCGCCGAAGAGGCGTTGGACATGGCCGCCCGCGCGTCGCGCTGGAAGCTGGCCGAGACCGACCAGCTCGAGTTCGGCGAGCGCTACTACGTCGAGTTCAGCTACCGGCTCGACAACAACCAGCTGCCGCGCCCGATGCAGCTGGACCTGGCCGCGCAGGCTGATTGGCAGTTGGCGGTCGAGCGCAAGGTTCGGGTGGAGCCGTGAGCCCCCACGGCCCCTTCCGGGGCCTGCCTTGCAGGCCGCGCCGGGCCAGTGGCCCGACCCCTCGGCAGGCAAGAACAGTCCTCAGGACTGTTCATGTCCAGCCTCGGCCCCCCGAGGGAGCTCGCGCAGCGGACCGGCAAAGCCGGATCCGCGCACGCCACTTGGAATGCGGCGGCTGCGTTCGCAGCGCCGCCAGAGCGCTACCGTCGCTTGGCGGGTCGTTGACGGCATGAAAGTGTCGACGCGTTGGGGCTGGGGCGTCGCCCTGTTGGTGGCAGCTGGGCTGGGCCTGGTGCTGGCTTTCGTGCTGTCTCTGCTGGCGCAGGGGCCGACGCGCTACGAGCGCCATTTCGTCTGGCTGTTCTGGGTCAATGCGGCGGTTGCCACGCTGCTGCTGCTGTTCCTCGTTGGTGCCGGCGTGCGGCTTGCACTCCGTTTCCGTCAGGGCAAGTTCGGCAGCCGGCTGCTGTTGAAGCTGGCCGGCATCTTCGCGCTGGTCGGCGTGCTGCCGGGTGCGCTGATCTACATGGTCAGCTACCAGTTCGTCTCGCGCAGCATCGAGGCCTGGTTTGACACCCGTGTCGAGCGCGCGCTGGATGCCGGCCTGGCGCTGGGCAAGGACACGCTCGCCGCGCTGGCGGCTGACCTGGAAGCCAAGACCCGCACCGCGGCCGAGCGCCTGTCCGACCGCGGCAGCGCCAATACGTTGGTGCTTGAGCGGCTGCGCGAACAACTGGGCGCGGAAGAAGTGACCGTGCTTGGCAGCGACGGCAAGGTCAAGGTGACCGTCGGTTCCAGCGCAGTGTTGGGCGCCGAGCGCCCGGCGGTGGCGCTGATGCGGCTGGCACGCCTGCAGCGATCGGTCAGCCAGATCGAGGGGCTGGAAGATGAAGTCAGCGTGACGGGTCCGGGGGCGCGGGTGCGTGCGCTGGCCCTGGTGCCATCGGCCAGCCTGTCGCTGGCCGACGAAGAGCGCACGCTGATGGTGGTGCAGCCCTTGCCCCGCGCGTTGACAGGCAATGCGCTGGTCGTGCAAGCGGCCTACCGCGAGTACCAGCAGCGCATCCTCGCGCGCGAGGGCTTGCGCCGCATGTACATCGGCACCTTGACGCTGTCCCTGGTGTTGTCGGTCTTTGGCGCCGTGCTGCTCGCGGTGGTGCTGGGCAACCAGCTGGCGCGGCCGCTGCTGATGCTGGCCGAGGGCGTGCGCCAGGTGGCCGAAGGCGACCTCGGGGCCAAGCCGGTGTTTGCCTCGCGCGACGAGATCGGCGGGCTGACACGCAGCTTCGCCGACATGACCGAGCAGCTCGGCAGCGCCCGCGCGCAGGCCGAGGCCAGCCTGCGCCAGCTCGACAGCGCGCGCACGCGGCTGCAGACCATCCTCGACAACCTGACCGCCGGCGTGATCGTGTTCGATCGCGAGCGCCACATCGACACCGTCAACCCCGGCGCAACGCGCATCCTGCGGGCGCCCTTGTCAGCCTACGTGGGGCGCATGCTGAACGAGGTGCCGGGGTTCACTGACTTCGCCGAGGGCGTCTGGCAGCGCTTCGAGCAGCACCAGGCCAGCCCCGAAGACGGCGAGCGCGACCACTGGCAAGACGCGTTCGAGCTGCGCCTGGGTGGCGAGCGCAATGACCACAGCATCACGCTGCTGGTGCGCGGCGCGCCGCTGCCGGGGCGGGCGCGGCTGATGGTCTTCGACGACATCACCGAGGTCGTCTCCGCCCAGCGCACCGCGGCCTGGGGCGAGGTGGCGCGCCGGCTCGCGCATGAGATCAAGAACCCGCTGACGCCGATCCAGTTGTCGGCCGAGCGGCTGCAGCACAAGCTCGCAGCCAAGCTGGCCGAGCCGACCGACCAGGCGATGCTCACCCGCTCGGTGGCAACCATCGTTTCTCAAGTGCAAGCGATGAAGCAACTCGTCAACGAGTTTCGCGACTACGCCCGCCTGCCGGCCGCGCAATTGCAGCCGGTGGACTTGAACGAGCTGGTGGCCGAAGTGCTGGTGTTGTATGGCGACGCGCAGGAGCAGGGTCACCTGGTGTCGCAGGTCGACACCGGGGCGCCGCTGCTGCGCGGTGACCCGACGCAATTGCGCCAGGTCATCCACAACCTGGTGCAGAACGCGCTCGATGCTTGCGGCGGCCGGCCCGAAGCCCGCGTGCTGCTCACCACCGAGCTCGAGCGCCATCCTGATGGCCGTGCACGCGTTTTGCGCCTGAAAGTGACCGACAATGGGCCCGGGTTCGCCGAGAAGGTGCAGAAACGTGCCTTCGAACCCTATGTGACCACCAAGAGCAAAGGCACCGGCCTCGGGCTCGCCGTGGTCAAGAAAATCGCCGACGAACATGGCGCCAGCGTGCGCATCGTCAACCTACCCCCACGAGAGGGGGGTGACGGTGGACCGGCCGGTGCGCAGGTTTCGTTATCATTTTCAAGCTTCAGCGAACAGGGACAACGCGCGGACCCCACCACGCCCGTTTGAGCCGGCTAGTTTTTGCCGGCGCGGCGCCGGGGTCCGCGGACATGCATGGCAACGATTCTTGTAGTGGACGACGAGATGGGCATACGTGCCCTCTTGTCGGAAATCCTCACCGACGAAGGGCACACCATCGAGCTCGCGGAGAACGCGGCGCAGGCACGAGCCATGCGCGAGCGACTGCGGCCCGACCTGGTCCTGCTCGACATCTGGATGCCCGACGTCGACGGCATCACGCTGCTGAAAGAGTGGGGCTCGAGCGGCTTGTTGACGATGCCGGTCATCATGATGAGCGGCCACGGCACGATCGACACCGCGGTCGAGGCGACCAAGTACGGTGCCATCGCCTTCCTCGAAAAGCCGATCACGCTGCAAAAACTGTTGCGTGCGGTCGAGCAGTCGCTGGCTCGCACGCCGGCCAACAAGGCGCCGACCGCAGCGCCCGTCACGATGATGGCCAGCCCGCAGCCGCTGCTGGGCGGCGGCGTCGAAATGATGACTGTCGAGTCGACGATGACCGGCGGCATGGGCCTGCCGGTGCTGCCGGTCGACCTGGGGCCGCAGGCCGAGCAGAGCTTCGACCTCGACCGCCCGCTGCGCGAGGCGCGCGATGCGTTCGAGAAGAGCTACTTCGAGTTCCACCTCGCGCGTGAGAACGGCTCGATGACCCGTGTGGCCGAGAAGACCGGCCTGGAGCGCACGCACCTGTACCGCAAGCTCAAGCAGCTCGGGGTCGACCTGTCGCGCAACCGGCGCGGCGGGGCCGCGTGATATACTTTTTGGCTTACTTGGCCTGGTAGCTCAGTTGGTAGAGCAGCGGATTGAAAATCCGCGTGTCGGTGGTTCGATTCCGCCCCAGGCCACCAAACACATGAACGGCTCCCCGTGGCTTCCACCGGGAGCCGTTTTCTTTGGTGCTGGCAAATGACGATGTCGAGCGTGTCCCTGGAATCCGGTTGCGCCATCGGCGTCGACCTCGGCGGCACCAAGATCGAGGCCATCGTGCTGGGGCCGGACGGCACCGAGCGCTGGCGTCGCCGGGTGCCCACGCCCGCCGGCGACTACGAGGCCACCGTTGCGGCGGTGGCCGCGCTGGTGGGCCAGGCGCGGCACGAGCTGGGCTTGGGCGCCGCGAGCATTGGCGCCGGCACACCCGGCAGCCTGACGGCCGAAGGTCTGATCAAAAACGCCAACTCGACCTGCCTGAACGGCCGGTCGTTGCAGCGCGACCTGGAAGCCGCGCTCGGTCAGCCAGTGGCGCTGGCGAACGATGCGAACTGCCTGGCGTTGTCTGAAGCCACCGACGGTGCGGGCGCTGGCGCTGAGGTGGTGTTTGCGGTGATCCTGGGCACCGGTGTTGGCGGCGGCATCGCGGTCCATGGCCGGGTGCTCAACGGCCCCAACGGCCTGGCCGGCGAATGGGGCCACAACCCCTTGCCCTGGGCCACGGTGGCCGATCCACGCTGGCCCTGCTACTGCGGCCAGTCGACCTGCATCGAGATGCTGCTCAGCGGCCCGGGCCTGGCGCGCGACCACCATCCGCAGCCCGGTGGGCCGAATGCGAGCGAGATCGCGGCGTTGGCGGCCGGCGGTGACGCCGCCGCGCAAGCCACGCTGGCCCGCCATGCCGAGCGCTTGGCGCGCGCGCTGTCGCATGTGATCAATCTGCTGGATCCGGACGTCATCGTGCTCGGTGGCGGTTTGTCGCATTTGGCGCATCTGTACGACACGGTGCCGCGGCTGTGGGGGCGGCACGTCTTCGCCGCTGGTGCATCGGGCGGGCCGCTGCTCACGCAACTGAAGCCTGCCTTGCATGGCGATTCGTCCGGCGTGCGCGGTGCCGCCTGGTTGGGCCGCACGGCGCTGCGCTGATTTGATGCGTTAGCTAGCGAGGCCGAGCTGATCGGCCCAGTGCCGTGTCAGCGGCGTCATCGGCTTCGCAAGGCGGCGTTCGTTCAACAGCGCCCGCCCGACATGGCGATGGCTGGCACGCGAAGCAGCGGCCAGCAACGTCTGGTCGATCAGGTCGCGCTGGGCGTGGCTGCCACCGATGCGCTGCACCTGCCCGCGCGCGGCATGCAAGGCAGCGACAGCGGCGTCGGCGTCACCATGCGCAAAGGCCAGCAGGCCCCGCATCAATGGCAGGCCGACTTCACGCGAGACTGCGTGGTTGCTGCGTCGAGCATCCTCGGGCGTCATTGCGCGGGCGGCGCAGCGGGCGATCCAGCTCTCGGCGCGCAGCAGTTCATCGGCGCCGATCAGCGCGACCAGCACATGCAGGTCGTTGAAGGCAAAGTGGCCGGCGTCCTCGTCGTTCGGCTGCCAGTCGCGCAGCAACTCGACGAAGCGGGCCCCGACGTCGATCCCCAGCAGGTGCATGCGCCACAGCAGCGCCGCGGCGTCCAGCCGCTGCAAGGTGATCTGCAGCGCCGGGCCGCTGAGGTGCGCGTCGATCAGGCGCTGCACGCCGGGCACGTCGAGCGCTTCCAGCCGGAACAGCCCCATGTGCCACCACAGGTGGCCGGCAAAGCCATTGCCTTCGGCCCAGCCCGGCTGGTTCTGGCGCAACCAGGCGGCACCGTCTTCGAAGCGGCCCTGCATCTCCATCACATGGGCCACGGCGTGCACGGCCCACGGCACGCGCGCGTCGCCAGCCACCGCGCGCCGGCCGGCCTCTTCGGCCTGTGGGTAGAGGTTGCACTCCTCCAGGCCGAAGGCGTACAGCCCGAGCACGCAAGGGAAGAGCGGATCGGCCTCGCTCCACTCAGGCAGCGCTCGGGCCGGGCGCAGGCGCAGGCTGTGGGCGTCGCCGCGGTAGAAGTCCCACAGCTGCGCCCACTGCAATGCGAGCCCATCGCGCGGTTGCTCCAGCAGCAACTCATCCCAGATGCGGCAGGCGTGTTGCCAGCGGCCCTCGGCCACCGCGCGCTGGGCTTCAAAGTGGGCCCGTTCGCGCGGCGGCGCGCCCGGCAACAAGGGCTCGGCTGCTTCCAGCAGGCGCAGCGCTTCGGCCTGGTGCTGCGGCTCGGTCAGGCTGAGCAGAAAGCCCGCCTGCATCACCAGCGGCAAGGCCCAGCCGGGATCGGCCGACTGCGCCGCTTCCAGATCAGCCAGCGGTGTGTCGAAGAACGACATCATCCGCCATAGCGCGGTTTCGACCCGGTCGGCCGCTTCGTGCGAGGCGGTGCCCAGGCGGTTGTCGCGTGGGTCCACAAGCCTGGGCAAGGCGGTCGGCAGCGTCATGACGCGAACTGTAGTGGATGCCGCCGGCCGCCTTTTTCAGCGTGGCAAGACGGGCCCGGCGGGCAGTGGCCCGCGCAGCTGTTCCCACAACCGCGCCACGCGCAGCACGCCGAGGTCGTCGTGCCGATGGCCGATGATCTGCAGACCGATCGGCAAGCCATCGCTGGACATCGCGGCGGGCACCGAGATCGCCGGCTGCTCGCTGAAGTTGAACGCCACCGTGTAGGCCACGTGTTCGAACGGGCGCTCCGGGTCGTTGAGTGGGCTGGCTTGTTCGGCCGCGAACGCGACGTCCGGACTGACCGGTGCCAGCAGCACGTCCAGCCCTTGCAGCGCGGCGACCGCCGCATCGCGCAGCGCGCCCATCTGGCTGTAGCCGGTGAAGACCTCTTCGCCGCTCAGGCGTTCGCCGCTGGCGATCCACTGGCGGATGTAGGGCAACACCTTGGCTTGCCGCTCGGGCGGCAGATTGCGGTAATCCAGCCACGAGCGCATGCGCCAGAAGCGGTCCAGCCCTTCGATCATCTTGCGGGTGCTGAATGGCGCGATCGGGACGACTGTCGCACCGGCGGCCTCGAAAGCCGCCGCGGCCGATGCGACCGCCGCACGCACCTCGGGCTGCAACGCGTCGCCCCAGCCGGCGTCGAGCCACAGGCCGATGCGCAGGCCGCGCGCATCGCGCTCCAGGGCCATCCAGTCGATCGCCTGCGGCGGCAGGCTCGTCGTGTCGCGCCAATCGGGGCGGCTCAGCACGCTCATGGCCAGCGCCGCGTCGGTAACGTTGCGGGTTATTGGCCCGGCTACGCGGCCAGCGTAGGGCGGTTTGATCGGCACACGGCCGAGACTCGGCTTGAAACCGACGACACCACACCAGTGCGCCGGCAGGCGGATGGAGCCGCCGATGTCTGTTCCAAGATGAATCGGCCCGTAGCCGGCAGCGGCGGCCGCACCAGCACCAGCGCTGGATCCGCCCGGGTTCTTCGCCAGGTTCCATGGATTGCGCGTGAGCCGATGAAAGCTGGACAGACCCGACGACAGCATGCCCCAGTCGGGCATCGTCGTCTTGCCGAGCAGCACTGTGCCCGCCTCGCGCAGGCGCGCGGCAGGTGGTGCGTCGTCGACGGCGGGCAGCAGCTCTGTGGCCGCACAACCCAGCGGCACCGGCACGCCGCGCGTGGCGATGTTCTCCTTCAAGGTGACCGGCACGCCGTCCAGCGGGCTCAGCGCCTGGCCGGATTGCCAACGCTGTTCAGCGGCGCTCGCCTGGGCCAAGGCCTGTTCGGGCTCGTACCGCCACAAGGCGGCAATGTGGGGCTCCCAGCGTGAAATGTGATCGGTCAATGCCTGCGTCACTTGTTTGGGTGACAAGCGGCCCGCGGCATAGGCGGCGGACAGTTCGAAGGCGGTCAGTTCGTGCAATTCGGCCATGACAAAAGGGCTCGCGAGCAGTGCCGCGCGATGGTTGGTGCAGCCCCGATCTTCGCCGACGGAAGGGGTCGATTTGCCAATGAAAGCGGCTAATGCTGCAGTGCAACTATGCCGCTTTACTAGAAAGTTAGGTTGTGCGTCAGCCGGGCCTTGAGCGGAACGTCACCGAGGGTCAACCCGGTCCCCATGAACTGGGGATATAAACGATTTCATACTCACTTTCACAATCACTTACCCACTCCAAACGCTGTAGGCAATCCAGCAGTCAGTTGGCACTTGCATCGAGGGCGGGACATGAGTCAACACAACTTCCGGAGCATGTTTATGAAGAAGATTGTTTCTCTGCTGGCCCTGCTGGGCGCGTTCGGTGCTGCAAACGCACAATCATTCCCCCTTTGCGTCTCCTTCGCTCCCGCCGGTTACTGCGACGCCATGCAGTACGACAGCGCGACTTCGGCCACTTGGAAGAACTATGACTGTGCCGGCTCCGCGGGCGCGCAGACCAAGGCTGTTTACGCCAAGGGCAAGACCGTCTGCAAGGGCGCAAATGGTTGCAACCCGTCCGCCGCTTACGGTTGGGATGTGCTCAAGTGGAAGTTCAAGTTCGCTCAGAACACCGGCACGCTGAAAGGCGTTTCCGGGGGCGTGACAACCGTGCTCCAGCAAGATATGCCCATCGCCGTCACCGCTGGTGCATGCAGCGTCGCCAATCAAGCCAAGGGCGGCGCCGCGTCGCTGTCGCGCTGAGGACCTGCATCGGATGATGGTGTGACGTGCCGGCGCCCTGCCGGTGCGTTGCACGCCAGCCCGAACATGGGGGCGGAGAGATCCGCCCCCATTTTTCATTTCCCTTTGCGACCGAGGCTGTGTGGAACGCTCCTGCGCTGATCGGATCACAGCGCTCGCCAAGGCACTGGGAGCAAAGGGTTGGGTCGATGCGTCGAAGGCCACGATCGGTCGCAGAGCGTTCTGTTCTCGTAGCGGCTGGATGACTGGATCCACGGCGGGTTTTCGGAGGCCGCCAGGGCTCGCCCGGGCGGCAGCAGCTCGCGCAGCAGGCCGCGCGCACCCTGCGACGAGATGAAGCGGTCACGCGGGTGGTACTTGTCCAGCCGCGCTCGAAGGCGCCTCCAAGGGCACGAAGCCCTCGATTCAGAAGTAAGCAGCTTCCAGGTGACGGCCTCCGGGCCGTCTGATGGCTGATCAAGCCGCCGAGGCGCAAGCCCGGTGGTTTTTCCGTTGGTGCTCACTCCCCACGCAGTGCGGCCCGATCTTCGCCAAAGACGTCACAGATGAGCGAAAGGCAGTGTTTCAACAGCACCTATGTCACTGACATTTGGCGTTAGGTGCTGAGGCTTCGATCCCCCTAGTTCACGGTAACCAAGGGTCTTCCCGACACCCCTTGAACAAGGGATATAAACGGTTTCACGGCCCCTCACACAATCAGCGCACCCACTCAATGCATTGCAAGGACTTAAGCAGTTAGTTGGTACTTGCGTCGAGGGCGGGACACACTAGTCCACAAACTTTCGGAGCACACTTAATGTTGAAGAGCAAGATTGTTTCTTTGCTGGCTCTCCTGGGCGCTGTCGGCGCCGCACAAGCGGGCGTTCCTGCGAATATTCAGTTCGACGGCTACTGTGATGGCATGACCGGCCTGACGAAGGTCGACCCGACGGGTGCAACGGGCACTTGGTCCAACCTCGATTGCGCTGGCGCGAGTGCAGCCGTCGGTGGCCCGCAAGGCAAGGGCAAGGGCGAATCGGCCGTTGGTTTCGTGATGGGTTCATACGGTGTCGGCGCGGCGTTTGGCGCCGAGTTCACCTGGGTCGTCAACAAGGATGGCAGCTGGACCGTCTATCGCTCCAATGACGGCGCTTACATCAACCACGGCACGTGGACGGCCGTGGCGGCTGGCGCCGCCGCAACGAAGGGCACGAAGCCTGCCGTTGCCCCGTAAGTTGCTGATCGGTGCGGGCCAATCAAGGCCGCACCTGTCCAACTCCTTTCGAGGCCGCCTGGGTTCGCCCCGGCGGCCTTTTCATTGGGCCGGCATCCGCGGCGGGTGGCCGCTACTCCCAACGCAGCGCCGACAAGTCGTTGGCGAAAATTGGCGAGTGGGCCCACAGCCCTTTCAGACCCTTCTTCGCGACGACCACCTGGGTCGGGTTGAAGATGTAGACGTTGACCGCGTCTTGCGCCAATTGGCGTTGGATGTCACCAAAGATCTGGGCGCGCTCTTTCGGGTTGGTGCTGGCGGCATGCTTGGTCACCAGCTCACGAAAAGCCTTGCTGTCGTAGCCGTAGTAGTACTTCGGGTCGGTGTAGATCAGGTAGTCGAGCGGCTCGACATGGTTGATCACCGTCAGGTCGAAGTTGCCTTTGTAGGCGCCTGACAACCACTGCGCCCATTCGACGTTCTCGATCTTCGCGTTGACACCGACCTTGGCCAGCTGCGCCGCGATCACTTCTCCGCCGCGGCGCGCGTACGGTGGGGGCGGCAAGGTCAGCGTCACGTCGAGCGGCGTCTTGACGCCGGCTTCCTTCAGCAGGGCCTTGGCCTTCTCGGGGTCGTAAGGCGTGACACCGGTCAGGTCAACGTAGCCAGCATCGGTCGGCGCCATGTGGCTGCCGATCGGCTGGCCGAAGCCGTCCAGCACACCGGCGATGAAGGCCTTCCGGTCGATCGCGTGTGCCAGCGCGCGCCGCACGCGCACGTCGTCGAAAGGTTTGTGTTTGTTGTTGATCGCGAGGATGCCCTTGCCCGCCGTCGAACCGGTGGTCACGCTGAAGCGCGGGTCGGCCTTGAACTGCACCAGGCTTTGGGTCGCGAGACCACGCGGGAACGCGTCGACATCCCCCGCCAGCAGCGCGGCCACCTGGGCCGCGGCGTCGTTGATGATGCGGAACGTCACCTTGTTCAGCTTCACGGCGGCCGCGTTGCGGTAGTCCGGGTTCTTCACCAGCGTGACCGAGACGCCCTTCTTCCAATCCTCGAAGCGGTACGGGCCGGTGCCGATCGGGCGCGACGCGGTGGTGGCGGCGCTCTTCGGGTCCAGGATCACGGCCGGGTTCTCGCCCAGGCGGAACAGCAAGTTGCCGTCGGCGTGGTCCAGCGTCAGGATCACCGTGTACGGATCGGGCGTCGCGATCGAGGTGATGTTGTCGAACAGCCCCTTCTTCAGCTTGTTGGTCGAGCCTTCGGCCTTGGCACGCTCGAAGCTGAACTTCACGTCGCTGGCGTCAAAGGCTTCGCCATCGTGGAAGCGCACGCCGTGGCGCAGCCGGAAGGTGTAGCTCTTGCCATCCGGGTCCATCGCCCAGCCTTCGGCCAGCAGCGGTGAGACGCCGCCGTCGACGTTGACCTTCATCAGCCCTTCGAGCACGTTGTAGTGCACGACCTCGCCGATTGCCGCGGCCGGAGCCACCGTCGGGTCCAGCCCGGTTGGCTCCAGCACCATGCCGATCACGGCGCTGGTCTTGCCGGCCTGGGCCAGCGCCAAGACGGGCAGAGCAGCACTTGCCACCAGCGCGAAAGCAGTCAGGGCATATCGGGTTCGAGTCATCGTTCAGCTCCTTCCCTGTGGGATCGTGATGGTGCCGCAGATGCGGCCGTGGCGTCGGTCGCTATAGGCCCGCTCCGTCGAGCGCTGCCTGCACCAGCGCCTGGGTTACCGGGTGGCGGGGGGCGTTCAACACGGCTGCCGTTTCGCCCTGCTCGACGACGCGGCCGTGGTGCAGCACCAGCAGGTCGTCACACAGCCACTGCACCACCGTCAGGTCGTGGCTGATGAACAGGTAGCTCACGCCAAAGCGCTGCTGCAACTCGCGCATCAGGTTCAGCACCTGGGCCTGCACCGATACATCGAGGGCGCTGACCGGTTCGTCGGCAACGATCAAGCGCGGCCGCGTGATCAGCGCCCGCGCAATCGCCACCCGTTGCCGTTGCCCACCTGACAGCTCATGCGGGTAGCGCGCGGCATCGGCCGGCGACAGGCCGACGGCTTGCAGCATTGTGCTCACCTGGTCTGCCTGTTCGGACAGCGACATTAGCGGCAGCAGAGCCAGCGGCTCGGCGATCGAGCGGCCGACCGGGCGGCGCGGGTCGAGTGAGCCGTAGGGGTCCTGAAACACCATCTGAAAACCCAGCCGAGCCTGGCGCAAGGCTGGCGCATCCAGGCGATGCAAGTCTTGCCCCTCGAAGCGCACCACGCCGGCACTGGGTCGGTCTAGCGCCATCACCAGCCGCGCCAGTGTCGACTTGCCAGAGCCCGACTCGCCGACCACGCCGAGGTTGCGACCGGCGGCCAAAGCAAAGCCGACGTCATCGAGCGCCTGTAGTACCGGTGCGGGCCGCGTCAGTCGCTCGCGAGGCAGCCGGAAATGGCGCGAGAGTTGTTGGACCTGCAGCAGCGGCGGGTTCACGCGGTGGCCTCGTCTATGCCGACGGGATGCAGGCAACGCAGCGCATGGCCGGCATCGGCCAGTGCGTGTTCGGCCGGCGGGCCGGCGCGGCAATCGGCTTGTGCGCGGTCGCAGCGCTCGGCAAAGGCGCAGCCGATGGGGCGTTCACCCGGCGCCGGCACGCGGCCGGGGATCGTGGCCAGCGGCACGTCGCGCGGCTGGCCCCAGCGTGGGCGCGCGGCAAACAGCCCGCATGTGTAGGGGTGACGTGGCGCCGCAAACAGGCGCTCGGTCGGGCCTTGCTCGACCACCTGGCCGGCGTACATCACCATCAGCCGCTCGACGCGTTGGGCCATCAACGCGAGGTTGTGGCTGATCAGCAGCAAGGCCATCCGGCTTTCACTCACCAGCTCGGCGATCAGGTCCAGCACTTCGCGCTGCACGGTGGCATCGAGCGCGGTGGTGGGCTCGTCTGCCACCAGCAGCTGCGGTTCACAGGCCAGCGCGATGGCCAGCAGCACGCGTTGGCGCTGCCCACCCGACAACTCATGCGGATAGGCGTCGAGCCGGCGCGCGGCCTTCGGCAGGCGCACGCGCTCGAGCAGGCGCAGCGCCTCAGCCCGTGCGGCGCCGGCGCTGAAACCGCGGTGCCACCGCAGGCCCTCGCCGATCTGGCGGCCGATCGGGTGCAGCGGGTTCAACGCGCTCATCGGCTCTTGGAACACCATGCCGATGCGCGCGCCGCGCAGCCGGCTCCACCGAACTTCGTCGTCAGGCTCGAGCATCTGGCCGTCAAAGCGCAGCTGGCCGCTGCGCGTGGCGCCTTCGGGCAACAGGCCCATCATGGCCAACGCGGTGAGGGACTTGCCGCAGCCCGATTCGCCGATCAGGCCCAAGGTCTGGCCGTGACCGAGCGTGAACGACACGCCGTGCAGCACCTCTACCGGGCCTTGCGGGCCGGGCAGCGTGACGCGAAGCTGGTTGACCTCGAGCAGCGGCGCGCTCATGGCGTGGGCAGGCAGGGCTTCAGTAGCGCGGGTTCAGGTACCAGTCCAGCGACTCGACCAGCTTTTGGTGCAGCGGATCCATCACCGGCGCGTTGATGTGCGGGTCGTTGTACTTGAAGGTCTTCAGCTCCGGCGCCAGCAAGGTCTGCACACGCCAGCGGTCGTAGTCGTCCAGGTGCGAACGCCCGGCGCGCGCCGCGATGTCGCGGTCGGCCGGTTTCAGCGCATCGGCCTTCCAGGTCTCGAAGGGTTGCAGCAGCGCGTCTTCCTCGACCTCGCCTTGCGCGTCGTCGCTGTCGAGCTTCAAGAAGCGCGCGATGCGGCCCAGCTCGCGGCCGGGGCGGGCTGACAGGTCTTCGAGCCGCACGTACAGCACGCGGCCGGGCTGACGCTCGTCGAACTCGCGCATCGAGGCCATCAGCCCGCGCCACTCGGCGCACAGCGCTTCGATCGGCCGCCAGGCTTCGCCCCAACCCTTGCCGGGTTCGTTCAGCTCGCGCCGCGAAGCGAAGGCCAGTTCGGGGTTGCGCACCATGCAGATGAACTGCGCGCGCGAAAACATGCGGCCGATGCGTGGTGCGAACAGCGCGTGCAACGGTGTCTTCTCGAGCCAGCGGCCGCGCAGCGCCAGCGTGCGGCTGCCCAACTGCTCGGCCACGAGGCGCAGGAACAGGTCGCGGATGCGCACCGGGTCCATCGCCAGCAGGTCGCGGTAGTTCGCCAGGTCGATCGGCAGCAGCTCCGACAACTCGCGCAGCAGCCCGCGCGCGTTGGTCGGCGAGATGAAGCGGTCGCGCGGGTGGTACTTGTCCAGCCGCTCGAAGAAATGGGTCTCGGGCAAGGTGGGCAAGCCCAGCTGCTCGGACACCAGGCGCTGGCACAGCGTGGTCCCAGAGCGGGCGAAGCCAACGATGAAGACGGGCATGGAACTCCTTTTGAGTAGGGTCAGCGCGAGCGGGCCAGGCGCGGGTCCAGCAGGTCGCGCAGGCCATCGCCCAACAGGTTCAGGCCGAGCACGGCCAACGCGATGGCGGCGCCAGGATAAACGGCCAGCGACGGCGCCTGGAACATCTGAGTCTGGGCTTCGGCCAGCATGCGGCCCCAACTGGGCCGCGGTGGCTGCGCGCCCAGGCCGAGAAAGCTCAATGCTGCTTCGCCGAGGATCGCGGTCGAGAACTGCACCGTAGCCTGCACGATCAGCACGTTGGCGATGTTAGGCAGCACATGGTTGCGCGTGATGCCCCAGAGCCCGAAACCGGCGGCCCGCGCGGCCAGCACGTAGTCACGCGACCAGACCTGCAGCGCCGCCGCGCGCGTGGTGCGCGCGAACACCGGCACGTTGAAGACGCCGATCGCCACCACGCCGGTGAGCAGGCCGGGGCCGTAGATGGCGGCCAGCAGGATCGCACTCAGCAACGCGGGGAAGGCAAAGCCGAAGTCCGACAGGCGCATCACCGCTTCGTCGACCCAGCCACCTGATGCCGCGGCGAGCAGCCCCAGCAATACGCCGGCACCCAACCCGATCGCGACGGCGAACACGCCGACCAGCAACGAGGTTTGGCTGCCGACCAGCAACTGCGCGGCCACATCGCGACCGAGGCTGTCGGTGCCCAGCCAGTGCAGGGTGTTGGGGCCCTGCAGGCGCGAGTTGATGTCGATCTCGGCCGGCGGCCAGGGTTGCCAGATCAGCGACAGTGCGGCGGTGGCCACCAACAGGGCGACCAGCAGCCCGCCCAGTACGAAGCTGCGGTGTTTCAGCGCGCGCTGAACAAAGCCGCCGCCGCTCACGGGTGCGCCACTTTCAGCCGCGGGTCGATCGCTGCATAGAGCAGGTCGACGATGAAGTTGACGACCACCACCATCGCGACCAGCAGCATCACCACGTCACGGACGACGGCCAGGTCACGGTTGGCCACGGCCTGGAACACCAGGCGGCCGATGCCGGGCAGCACGAAGACCTGCTCGACCACCACGGTGCCGCTGATCAGGAAGGCGAACTGCAGGCCGATCACCGTCAGCACCGGGATCATCGCGTTGCGCAGCACATGGCGCCACAAGGTAGCGCGCCGGCTCAGGCCCTTGGCGCGGGCGGTTCGCACGTAGTCGTCACGCATCACGTCGAGCACCGATGAGCGAACCCAGCGCGCAAGCACCGCGGCTTGCACCGCGGCCAACGCGAAAGCGGGCAGCAGCAAGGCTTGCAGGCCGGGCCAGAAGCCGCCGTCTTCGGCCTCGGTCCAGCCCGGAAAGCCGCCGGCACTGAACCACTGCAGCTTCACGGAGAAAACCAGGATCAGCAGGATCGCCAGCCAGAAACTCGGCACGGCCAGGCCGAGCTGGGACAGCGTCATGACCACCACGTCGCCGGGTCGGCGATGGCGCGACGCGGCATAGACGCCCATGGCCATCGCGAGGGCGACAGTCAGTGCCATGGCCAGCACGGCCAGCGGCAGCGTGACCTGCAGTCGCTCGGCGATCAATGTGCCGGTGGGGGTGTCGTACGAGGTCGAAACGGCGCTGTGGCCACGCAACCAGCCGCCCGCCCAGTCGGTGTAGCGATCCAGCGCCGGCCGATGCAGCCCGAGCTTGGCTTCGAGGGCGGCAATCGATTCAGGTGTCGCCGAATCACCAAGAATCACTTGTGCCACATTGCCGGGCAGCAACTCCAGCACCGAGAAGATCAGTGCGGAGGCGGCGGCCAGCGTGGCCAGCAGGGTCAGCAGTCGCTTGAGAAGAAACAGACCCATGCGGGCGGTCGCGAGGCGGGAAGCGGCGTCCTGCCAATGATGCAGGAAAGCGTCGCGTCCGGCCCGGCTGACCAGCCAAAGTCAGCGGCTCAGCGGTCTTGCTGGTTCTCGTGACGGGCCAGTGCGGCGAACAGGTCGGCCGCGAAGCCCGGGTCGGTGTTCTGCACCGAGATCGCCAGGTGGCGCACTTCGTCGGCAGACATGTCCTGGCTGCGCTTGGGCTGGTGGGTGAACAACCCGCTCAGCAGGCGGCCGGCGGCGACGAACAGGTCGGCCGCGGCGCGGGCGCCACGCGGAACGTTCAGCGTCGGGCTGTAGGTGAAGGTCTTGGAGGTGATGGCAGTCATGGTGAAACTCCTGAAAGTGAGGCTGGTGCCGCGGTGGCGGCTGGCTCAGCGGACAGCCGACGGGGTGCCGGCGGCTGCGTGGGATGAGGTGGCGGGGCGCGGGCGGGCGATGTCGCGCAGCGCCGCGGCGAGGGCCGGGTTGGTGGATTGCATCCGATCGGCTTGTTGCAGCAGCGTCGGTGCAGCGTGCAGGCGGCCGGTGGTTTCCATGGCCGCCCAGAGGCGGGCCCAGCCGTCGGCCAGTTGTCGACGCAGCACCTGCTTCAGCGAAGCGGCGCGGCCGTGGGCCTTGGCAGCGTGCATCAGAGAGGAGTGGGTCGGCGAACTCATGGATCTCGCCGCTACAGACGGCGCCGGTTGGATCAGATGGTGCAATCCTAGGGTTTGTACGTACTACTGTCTACTGAATATTGTTCAGGTTAGGTATAAATAGATCGCATATAAGATCGCGCCATGAACTTCCGCACACTCGACCTGAACCTGCTGCGCGTGTTCGACACCGTGATGGCCGAAGGCAGCCTGACGCGCGCCGCGCAGGTCTTGGCGATGACCCAGCCGGCGGTCAGCCACGCCATCAAACGCCTTCACGACGCCGTCGGCGAAGCGCTGTTCGAGCGCACTGCCCACGGCATGAAGCCCACCGCCCGTGCCCGCACGTTGTGGCCCCAGGTGCGCAGCGCGCTGGCGGGCCTGCAGCAGACCCTGGCGCCGGCCGAGTTCGACCCCCAGCACGACGCGGTCAACCTGCGGCTCGCGATGGCCGATGCAACCGCGGCCTTGCTGTTACCGCCCTTGGTGAGCGCGATCGAAGAACAGCGAGCGCTCGCCAACTTGCGTGTGTTGCCGCTCACCACCCGTGATCCCCGCGCGCTGCTGGAGCAAGGGGAATGCGACTTGGCCGTGGGCTACTTTCCGGAGGCGATCGCCCATGTCGACGCCCAGGGCGCGGACGCGAGCCTGCGCCACCAGCGCCTGTCGCAAACCCGCTATGTCTGTGTGATGAGGCGCGACCATCCGCTGGCCGAGGCCGGCGCTTTGACGCTCGACACCTTCTGCGCCGCCTTCCACCTGCTGGTCAGCTTCTCCGGCCGGCCACACGGCTTCGTCGACCAGGCTTTGGCGGGCCTGGGTCGCCAGCGCCGCATCATGCTGACGGTCAACCAGTTCTTCACCGCCGGCCGGGTGGTCACCCAGTCCGACTTGCTGACGGTGCTACCCGAAAGCTTCGTCCCGGCCACCGGCTTCCAGGAGCAACTCGTGACTTGCGACCTGCCGTTCGAACTGGGCCGAGTGAACATCGAGATGCTGTGGCACCTGCGGCGCGACGCGGAGCCGGCGCATGGGTGGCTGAGACGGTTGATCGCGAAGCGTGATTCAGGTGAACTAGGTCTCGACTGACGGCGCCGGGTCCGCAATTCGTTGATGTGCGAATTTGTGACAACGGGATAACGTGCGCGGCTGGCATGCGGGCGACGGGCGCCATGCATGCCCATGGGGCTAGGAATCTGCCAGGCCCCCACAGACCAGACGAGGGAGAAAGTATGCGAACCGACATGAACATGCGAGCGCGCTGGCGCTTGTCCATCGCAGCGGTGGCCGCCGTGTGGGCACTGTCTGCCTGCGGCGGCGGCGGCGGCGGCGAAGACGCGCCCGAGTTCGCCGTGGCCGTGAAGGTCGACGGGGCGGCTGACGCCTCCAACCCCCTGGTCGCCGGGGAGACGACCACGATCGAAGTGGCATCGGGCGCTACGCTCACCTTCGACTCGGAGGGCGAGACGCGTTGGACGTCGACGGCGACGAGCAGCACGTTCGACGTCGACGCGTTTTCGTTCACCTCGAAGACGCTGACGGTCAACAGCCCTGCCGGCGGCCGCGTGGTCATCGAATTCATTGACAAGGCTGATACCAGCAAGAAGGCGACCTTGACCGTCAATATCGCCGCGCACCGGTACGAGCGCGTGGCACGCGTCAACGGCGAGATCTCCGAATGGCAATACACGCAGCAGGACGAAGGCTACCCCGCGAACATCACGACCGGCCGCCAACGAGTAGTGATGAACGAGGCAGATGGCGGCTACGAGATCCAGCGGGGCCCCTTGGACGACACCTCGCCGTATGAGCGCAGCAACCTGTTCGACGCGCAGGACCGTTCGCTGGGTTTGCGGTATCTCACTTTCGACTACTACTGCACCAATTCCGTGCCGGTCGTGTCGTACGACTACCCGCTTCACGTCGGCAAGGCGTGGGCGGGGCAGTACGAACGAAGCTGCTACATGAATGGCGAGGTCGTTGGCACCGAGGCCATGAGCTTCGTTCGCACCGTCGAGGCGTTCGAGCGCATCACCGTCCCTGCGGGCGCCTACGACACGCTGCGGATCAAGCGCACCGACGCCGACGGCACGCGTCCTTCCACGTGTTGGTGGAGCGTCGAGTTGGGCCGCGACGTCAAGTGCGTCGCGGTCTACGCCTCCCCCGATGCGCCGACCGAGACCTACACCGACGTCCTCACGCGCTACACCCGCTGATCCGTCGCCGGTGGCTCGACAAGAAGGCCTGAGGCGTCAGCCTCGGGCCTTTCTCATTGGTGCGCCCGGCAGGGCGCACTTACTTGGAGGTGAAAGTCCTCTGCTCACCCGGCAAGGGGAAGAGGTAGCCGAACGGCAAGGGTGTCGCGGGTGACTGCGAATCTGAAGGAAGCCGAAGGCAAA
>Ga0307515_10003427_pt1 | contig 33380 bp, 34 predicted proteins | sample 17_EM_MG_FD_194513 | JGI IMG/M metagenome (GOLD analysis project Ga0307515, IMG submission 194513) | Populus trichocarpa ectomycorrhiza microbial communities from riparian zone in the Pacific Northwest, United States - 17_EM | ecosystem: Host-associated > Plants > Roots > Unclassified | place... | reverse complement strand
GACAGACCCTTCTGGAATTGCACCCGATTGATCGACATGACCCATCTCCTTTGCCGTTGATGCGTCCATCTTCTCAGGCCGGTAGCTCACCACGTGAGCCCGCTGAGCTTGGGGGCTAATCAAGTTGTTTTTTTCCTGGGTGAACAGCGTCGGGCCTCGTGGGCCTGGGCTGGGTGGCGTAACAAATGGTATGAGCGGCTCGCCCCGCCGCACAACGCCAAGGTTCGCGCCAATTTTCACGCTTGAGTCAAGTTCGACCCTTGCATCGACGCTTCGGTGCTTGGCTATGATGAGCCGCTCCTCTCGCCGCGCCCTCCGTCTTGTCTGCTCCCCCCGATACCCTCAACTCCGCCCAGATGGAAGCGGTGCACCACCTTGGTGGACCATGCCTCGTGTTGGCGGGCGCGGGCTCGGGCAAGACGCGTGTCATCACGCACAAGATCGCGCGCCTGCTCGAAGCCGGCTACGCACCGGGGCAGATCGCCGCCATCACCTTCACCAACAAGGCCGCGCAGGAAATGCGCGAGCGCGCCAAGTCACTGATCGGCCCGCGCGCGGCCAAGAACCTGGTGGTGAGCACCTTCCACTCGCTGGGCGTGCGCATCCTGCGCAGCGAGGGCGAGAAGCTGGGCCTGAAGCAGCAGTTCAGCATCCTCGACAGCGACGACGTGCTCGGCGTACTGAAAGACGCAGGCGCCACCAGCGACAACAACCTCGCGCGCCGCTGGCAGTGGGGCATCAGCCTGTGGAAGAACCAGGGCTTGAGCAGCGACACGGTGGAGCCGCAGAACGACGACGAGCGCGTGGCCCAGCAGGTGATGAAGCGCTACGAGGAGCGCCTGGCCGCGTACCAGGCCGTCGACTTCGACGACTTGATCGGCCTGCCGCACAAGCTGCTTCAGCGCGACGCCGAGGCACGCGCCAAGTGGCAGAACACCTTGCGCTACCTGTTGGTCGACGAGTACCAGGACACCAACGCCATCCAGTACGAGATGCTCAAGCTGCTGGCCGGCGAGCGCGCGATGTTCACCGCGGTGGGCGACGACGACCAGAGCATCTACGGCTGGCGCGGCGCCACCATCGACAACCTGCGCCGCCTGCCGGCCGAGTACCCGCAGCTGAAAGTGATCCCGCTGGAGCAGAACTACCGCTCCACCGGCCACATCCTGCGTGCGGCCAACGCGGTGATCGGCCACAACCCCAAGCTCTTCGAGAAGAAGCTGTGGAGCGACTTGGGCGACGGCGAGCCGGTGCTGGTGGTGGAGTGTGACAACGAAGAGCACGAGGCCGAACGCGCGGTGGCGCGCATTCAATCGCTGCGCGGCCAGGGCGGCGCGTTGTTGGAATCGGGCGGCCCCGTCGACCCGGTGCAGTTCCGCGACTTCGCGGTGCTCTACCGCGCCAACCACCAGGCGCGTGTGTTCGAGAAGGCGCTGCGCCGCGCCAACATTCCGTACAAGGTGTCGGGCGGCCAGAGCTTCTTCGACCGCGCCGAGATCAAAGACCTGTGCGCCTGGCTGCGCCTGCTGGTCAACAACGACGACGACCCCGCGTTCTTGCGCGCAGTGACCACGCCCAAGCGCGGCATCGGCCACCAGACACTCGCGTCGCTGGGCGAGTTCTCGGGCAAGTGGAAGACGAGCCTGTACGAGGCTCTGTTCGCCGAGAGCCTGGGGGCCGTGCTGAACGCGCGCGCCGTCGGCTCGCTGCACGAGTTCGGCCGCTACGTGAACGACCTGGAGTACCGCGCACGGCACACCGTGGGTGCCGAAGACGCCAAGGCCTTGCTGATGGGCTGGCTGAAAGACATCGACTACGAGAAGCATTTGCTCGAAGGCGAAGACAGCGAAAAGCTCGCCGCCAACCGCTGGGGCAACGTACTCGACTTCATCGACTGGATCGCCAAGCGTTGCGGAGGGCAGATCGAGAACGACGGCGGCATCAGCGTCGAGATCGAAAAGAAAAGCGTGCTCGAGGTGGCGCAGACCATCTCGGTGATCATCAGTCTGGCCGAACGCGGCGACGAACAAGACCAGGTGACGCTCTCAACGCTTCACGCGAGCAAGGGCCTGGAATGGCCGCACGTGGTGCTCGCCGGCGTCAACGAAGGCCTGCTGCCCTTCAAGAGCGATGACGACGAGATGACGCCGCAACGGCTCGAAGAAGAGCGCCGCCTGATGTACGTAGGCATCACCCGCGCACGGCGCACACTGGCCGTGAACGTGCTGCGCCGACGCAAGAAAGGGCGCGACACGATCCAGGGCGTGCCGAGCCGCTTCATCGGCGAGATGAAACTGCACGAAGCCAAGGCGAAAGAAGACCCGCGCGAGAAGCTGAAGGCGCTGCGCGCCGCGGCAGCCAAGCGGGCAGAAGACGCGAAACAGGCCGAGCCGAGCAAGGGCTGAGCGCCGCGCGCCGCGCCGTTGTCAGCGCCCATTCAGCTTGCCGAGCGCAATCGCTGCCTGCCCTCGCGGAAAAGTAACGAATCTGCAAAGCGCTTGTGCCTTTCGCCCCGGATACACCTATCCCGCGATGACTTGAGGCGCATTACATTCCGGCGGACTGCACAAGTACAACATCAAGGAGACGGTATGCGGCGTTCAGGATTTTCGGCCTGGTTGATCTGGGCCGTGGCAGCGCTGGCCGCAGCTCCCGCTTGGGCACAGAGCCCTGCATGGCCAAGCAAGCCGCTGAAGCTCGTCGTGCCATTCCCGCAAGGGGGCACCAGCGACACGATGGGCCGGATGATTGCCGAGAAGCTTGCGCTGGCGCTCCAGCAGCCCGTCGTTGTGGAAAATGTGTCGGGCGGCGGTGGGGCCACCGGGCTGCTGCAAGCGCTCAAGGCGCCTGCAGACGGCTACACACTGATGCAGACCGGTGTCGGGCAGAACGCGATTGCGCACGGCCTCAACCCCAACATCGGCTACGACTCGGCCAAGGACTTCACTCACCTCACCCAAGTCCATTCGGGCCCGAACGTGTTGGTGGTGAACCCCAGCGTGCCTTTCAAGACCTTTGCCGAGCTGGTCGCCTATGGCAAAGCCAACCCGGGCAAGCTCAGCTATGGCTACACCCATGCCGCTTCAGGGCATGTGGCCATGGAGATGTTCAAGCAATCCGTCAGCGTTTGCGTCGCCAACATCAAAGGGGGCAAAGATTGCACGGGCCTGTCGGTGGTGGGCGTCCCCTACAAGGGCGGCGGGCCCTTGATGGCGGCCTTGCTCGAAGGGCAGGTTCCGATGGCATTCGTGAACCAGGACGCCGCTGCCCCCTTGGTCAAGGCGGGCAAGCTTCGGGCGCTGGCGGTGACCAGCCTGTCCCGCAATGCGCTGTTCCCCGACGTGCCTTCGATCAGCGAACAAAGCGTGCCCGGGTTCATGGCCTTGTCCTGGTCGGGCATCTCCGTTTCCAGCAAGACCCCCAAGCCGATTTCGGACCGCCTGGAAGCAGAGCTGGTCAAGATCATGACGTCGGCTGACGTCAAGCAGCGCCTGGAATCCAAGGGGTTTGTCGTCCCCGAGCAAGGCTCGGCCAGGTACTCCGTGTTCGTTGAGCGGGAGATGAGCCGCTGGTCGCGGGTGATCAAGATCGCGGGCCTCAAGCCGGAGTAAGCCTTGCTCCCGCGGCACCCCGATGCCGCGAACAGGCTGAGCCGGGCAAGGGTTGAGGGTTGCGGCTACGCTCGCTGATGCATTCATTGTTGCAACAGCGACCGCTTCGCACACCCCAGGAGACCCCATGACCACCGCACGAGCCATTCGCCTCGCTGAATTCGGCGCGCCCGCCGTGATGAAGCTGCAGGCCGTCGAGCTGCCCGCCCCCGCCGCCGGCGAGGTGCAATTGCGCCAGACTGCCATTGGCTTCAATTTCATCGACGTGTACCAGCGCGCCGGCAGGTACCCGCTGCCCTCGCCGACCGGCCTGGGCCACGAAGCCGCCGGCGTGGTCGAGGCCGTGGGCGAAGGCGTGCGCGACCTGCGTGTTGGCGACCGCGTCGTCTACATGAACGCAGGCGTCGGCGCCTATGCCAGCCACCGCAACGTGCCGGCCGAGCGCATGGCGCTGCTGCCGCCGGGTGTGAGCGATGAAGACGCCGCAGCCGTGTTCTTCAAGGCGATGACGGCGCAGTTCCTGGTGAAGAAGACACACCGCGTGCAGCCCGGCGACATCGTCGTCGTGCATGCGGCGGCCGGCGGCGTGGGCCAGATCCTCAGCCGCTGGTGCAAGGCGCTGGGCGCGACCGTGATCGGCACCGCCGGCTCGGCCGCCAAATGCGAAGCCGCCCGCAGCGCAGGCTGCGACGCGGCCATCGACTACTCGCAGGCCGACTGGGTGCAGCAGGTCATCGCCGCCACTGATGGCCGCAAGGCGCGCGTGGTCTACGACTCGGTGGCCCAGCACACCTTCATGGGCTCGCTCGATTGCACGGCCCCGTTCGGCCTGGTGGTGCTTTACGGTGCCGCCTCCGGCCCGGTGCCGGCCTTCGAGCCCGAGCTGCTCAACAAGAAAGGCTGCCTGTTCCTCACGCGGCCGTCGGTCTTCCCGCACAACGCCGACGTGGCCACCTTCCGCCACAACGCGGCCGACGTGTTCGAAGCCATGGCCTCGGGCGCCGTGGTGGCCAGCATCGGCGCCCGCTTCCCGCTCGAGCAGGTGGTCGAGGCTCACCGCCTGGCCGAGTCGCGCGGCACGGCGGGGGCGATCGTCATGACGCCCTGAAACGCCGCATCGTCGGTGCGCCGAAGGGTGTACCGTGCGGCCTCCTGGTTGCAGGAGAGCGCGTTCATGTTCCAGCAAGCCAAGGCCGACAGGCCCCAGCCCGCCAGCTACCTGTACGTGCGCCACACGCTGCCGGTGCGCGTGATTCACTGGATCACCGTGGTCTCGTTGACCGCGCTGCTGATGAGCGGGTTGATGATCTTCAACGCCCACCCGTCGCTGGCCTGGGGGAAGTCGTCGAACACCGGCCGGCCCCCGGTGTTCGAGATCACCGCGCTGCGCACAAGCAGCGGCCAGCTGGTCGGCGTCACGCGCATCTTCGGCCACACCTTCGACACCACCGGCGTGCTAGGTGTCTCGGCCGGGCCGAATGGCCAGCCGGCCGTCATCGCGTTCCCGTCGTGGCTCACCATTCCCGCCCGCTACTCGCTCGCCGCGGGCCGCCTGTGGCACGTGTTCTTCGCATGGATGCTCATGCTGAACGGGGTGGCCTACCTGGCCTACGCGCTGGGCAGCCACCACCTGCAACGCAAGCTGCTACCCGCGCGCCCGGAATGGCGCGGCATCGGCCAATCGATTCGCGACCACCTCCGCTTCAAGCGCCCACAGGGCACAGCCGCCAGGCACTACAACGTGCTGCAAAAGCTCAGCTACCTGACGGTGATCTTCGTGCTGCTGCCGCTGATCATCCTCACCGGCTGGGTCATGTCGCCCCGGTTGAACGCGCTGTGGCCAGGCTGGGGCGACGCGTTCGGCGGGCGGCAATCGGCGCGCACGGTGCACTTCGCCATCGCCTGGCTGCTCGTGGCCTTCACGGCGATCCACGTGTTCCAGGTGATCGTGAGCGGTTTCTGGAACCACCTGCGCTCGATGATCACCGGCCGCTATCGAATCACCGGAACGCCGAGAAAGAGAAAGGCTCGCCCATGACCCTCACGCGCAACCGGCTCGGCGCGACACCCGGGAACCGCTCGCCAAGCGGCGCTGGCACTGCCCGCTACCGAGGTGCGTGAGCGGCTCATTGCAGAACTTGCCGACATCCAGCGCCGCGGCACCGCTCAGCCTGATCGACCTTGACCCATCGCGGGTTTGGCAGAACAATTTTTGCCCCTGCCGGGATTCCATACAGAGGCACCGCCATGCGCAGAGTCAAGAACCTGTTGGTCCGATGTCTCAACGCCACCAAGGGAATCGCAGGCAAAGCCAGATTGCGACGCTGGGTCAAGGAACGGGACGCCGGCTACACCATCGAAAACAATCCGCCGGCGCAGCGCATAAAACACCTCTACGCGTCGCCTGTCGGCGCTTCGGGTGAATCCCAGCTGAGAAAGCTGCTCGAAAAGTTCGATGCAGAGCACTTCGACTTCCTGATCTTCGTCTACGACGGGCACCGGTTCGAGGGCGCACCATTCGACCGATGCAGCTTCATCCACGAGAAAGGCGTGATCTACCACTTCTTCAAGAAGTACATCACGCCCGAGGTTGCGGCCAAGTACGACGTGATCTTCCTCGGCATGGAAGACATCGAGATCGACAACTTCTCGTGGCAGCACTTCATCGACGTGATGAAACGCAACCGGCTCGACGTGGCAGCGCCAGCGCTCTCGGCGCAATCGATCACGCCGCACAAGATCATGTACCGCCAGCCCACCGAGACCGGCCGCCTGGTCGACGTGATCGAACTCTTTCTCACGGCCTACGACGCTCGTGCCTGGCCGCGCTTCTGGAACCTGATCGAGCGCGACTTCAACCACTGGGGCTGGGGCTACGTTCAGCTGACCCAGTACGGCTGCGAATTCAAGATGGGCCTGGTGGACTGCGAGACCATCTCGGTCGTGCGCCCGCCGAACTACCGCCAGGAATCGGCCGACGGCATGAAGGCCTTGTTTGCGAAGCACCGCCACACGCGGCGCGCCAACTTCATTTCGTACGGGTTGCTGAAGTAGCCAAGCCCGCCAGTCAGGCCAGCGCCGAGAAGATGCATTGGTTCTCCGGGCCGAGGCGCACCATCACATGCCACGCCGACACCTCGATGATCTGGCCGCGCCCGTTGTAGGCGTAGCACAGCCGCCCGCCGCCGATGAAGTGCACCACGTGCGAGGTCGAGCCCGCGATGTGGTTGATCTGGTGGCTTGGTGAGCCTGGCGCTTTTGCTGGCCGATGCTCAGCGCGGTCTTCAGGCGGCTGAAGGCTTCTTGCAGGTTCATGTTTGCGTTCTTTCGCCGGAGGCGAGCCCGCCACCGGTTGGGCGAGATGGTTTGTGTCACAAGCTGCAACAGATTCGGCGCCATTTGCGCGTGCATACCTGGCAGGTATGGCGAACGACCGCAACCGTATTGGACGATTCGTGGGTCTGAGGGAACACTCTTCCTGCGAGACAAGCAGGCAAGAAGGAAGAAGCCGCAATGATCATCCGGACCCAACAAGACGTCACCGCCGCCGTGCTCGCGGAGCTGAGCCGTGCCGAAAGCCCGCGCTTCAAGGAGATCATGAGCGCGGCCGTCGAGCACCTGCATGCCTTCGTGCGAGACGCCCAGCTGACCGAGGCCGAGTTCCACCAGTGTTGCGCGGTGATCGCGAAACTCGGGCAACTCACGACGCCATCCCACAATGAAGTGGTGCTGGCTGCCGGCTCGCTCGGCATTTCATCGCTGGTCTGTCTGCTGAACAACGGGGACCGGGGCCAGACGGACACCACGGCGAACCTCATGGGGCCGTTCTGGCGCATGAACTCACCGCGTACCGACAACGGTAGCTCCATCGTGCGAACGCCCACGCCGGGGGTGCCGATCTTCGTTGACGCGTGGGTGAAGGACAGCCTGGGCCACCCGGTCGAAGGCGCGGAGGTCGACGTCTGGCACACCTCGGCCGACGGGTTCTACGAGAACCAGGATTCGGAGCAAGGCGACATGAACCTGCGCGGCAAGTTCACCACCGACGCGAAGGGCCGCATCGCGTTTCGGAGCGTCAAGCCTGCGGGCTATCCGATTCCGCTCAGCGGCCCGGTCGGCGCGCTGCTTCGCGCGCAGGGGCGCCACAACATGCGCCCGGCGCACATCCATTTCATGATCTACAAGAGCGGGTTCAAGACCCAGTTTTCGCAGGTCTATTCCAGCGATGACCCGAACCTGGAAACCGACGTCCAGTTCGGCGTGACTCAGGCACTGGTCGGAGAGTACGTGCTGCATGCCGCAGAAGAACCCTCTCCGGCATCCGAGGTCACCGGCCCTTGGTATTCGATGGCGCACAGCTTCGTCATCGAACCCGGCGAGGCCAAGTTGCCCGTACCGCCGATCACCGGCAAAGCCGCCGGAGACCGGCCGCAGCTTCAGGTGCTGGAGCGCCGGCCAGACCCTCGGGAGATTTGACCCATGCCCATCATCCAGATCACCGTGGTCGAGGGGCGCGACCCCGAAGACATCAAGCGCTGCGTCAAGTCCGTCGCACGCGTGGTCCACGAAACCCTCGGTGCGCCGCTGGCCACGATTCGCGTCACCGTCCAGCAGGTGCCCGCCGCGTTCTGGGCAGTCGGCGACAAGACACGCGACGAGATCGATGCCGAGCGCAAGGCTGCGGGCGCCGCGTCACCTCAACATTGAGAAAGAACCCATGACTCCCGAACAACTGTCGGCGGCGGCGCAGTCGCTGCGCGACGCCGAGCGCAGCGGCATCTACATCGCTCCGCTGCGCGAGACCTGCGCCGGTATCGATGCCGAAGCCGCCTACGCGATCCAGCGAATCAACACCGAGCAGCGCATCGCCAGCGGCCGGCGCACCGTCGGCTGCAAGATCGGCCTGACCGCTCGCGCCGTGCAGGCGCAATTGGGCGTCGATCAGCCGGACTTCGGCATGCTCTTCGACGACATGGGCTACGGCGACAGCGAGCCGGTGCCGCTCGCCAAGCTGCACCAGCCGAAGATCGAAGCGGAGATCGCGTTCGTCTTCGGCCGCGACCTGCCGATGGACAACCCGTCGCAGGTCGACGTAATGAACGCCATCGACTATGCACTGCCGGCCCTGGAAATCGTGGGCAGCCGCATTGCGGCCTGGAACATCAAGTTCGTGGACACCGTGGCGGACAACGCGTCGTCGGCCGCCTATGTGCTCGGCAGCACGCCACGCAAGTTGTCGGAATTCGATGTGCGGCTGTGCGGCATGGTGATGAACCGCCGTGGCGAGCCGGTGTCGGCCGGTGCCGGCGCGGCCTGCCTGGGCAACCCGCTCAATGCCGTGGTGTGGCTCGCCCGGACCATGGCACGGCTCGGGCAGCCGCTGCGCACCGGCGACCTGGTGCTGTCCGGAGCGCTCGGGCCGATGGCTCCGGTGGCGCCCGGTGACGTCTTCGAAACGCGCATCAACGGGCTGGGCGCCGTGAGGGCTGTCTTCGAAGCCGCCACGAGCAAGGAACAGCCATGAGCCAGACCCTCGAATACGCAAAGATCCTCGACGAGGCTGCCCGCTCCGCCAGCGCCGTTGCACAGATCGACCCCAACGGCGAACTCTCGCTGGCCGACGCCTATGCCATTCAGTCAGCCTCGATCCAGCGCCGCGTGAGCCGTGGCGAGCGGCGCGTGGGCGTCAAGATGGGGTTCACCAGCCGCGCCAAGATGATCCAGATGGGCATTGACGACGTCATCTGGGGCAGGCTCTCCAGTGCGATGCAGGTGGAAGAGGGATCGTCCGTCCAGTTATCGCGTTATGTGCATCCGCGGGTCGAGCCCGAACTGGCCTTCGTGCTCAAGAGGCCGCTGGCCGGTGATGCCACCGCAGTGGAAGCGCTCGCCGCCGTCGAAGCCGTCGCGCCGGCGCTCGAAATCATCGACTCGCGCTACCAGGACTTCAAGTTCAGCCTGCCCGACGTGATTGCCGACAACGCCTCTTCGAGCGGGTTCGTCATCGGCCACTGGAGCGATCCGCACCAGGACTTCAGCAATCTCGGCCTGACCCTGAGCATCGATGGGCGCACGCTGCAGGTCGGCTCGACTGCCGCCATCCTCGGCCACCCCTTGCGTTCGCTGGTCGCCGCGGCGCGCCTGTCGGCTGCGGCGGGCGAGCCGCTGCAGGCCGGCTGGGTCGTGATGGCGGGCGGCGCGACACCCGCAGAGTGGATCAAGCCGGGGCAATACGTGTCGGTCGAGATGGAGCGCCTTGGCGTCGCGGGCTTCCATGTTCAGGAATGAAGCAAATGGAGAGTGACGTGAACAGAAAAGTGAAGGCGGCCATCATCGGCCCCGGCAACATCGGCACCGATCTGATGATCAAGGTCATGCGCAACGGCAAGCACCTGGAGATGGGCGCGATGGTCGGTGTCGACCCCCAGTCGGACGGCCTTGCGCGTGCCAATCGCCTGGGCATCGCCACCACGGCCGATGGCATCGACGGGCTGCTGAAGCTCGGCGTGTTCGACGAGATCGACGTCGTGTTCGACGCCACGTCGGCAGGTGCCCACAAGCGCCACAACGAGTTGCTGCAGCAGCACGGCGTGCAGGTCATCGACCTGACGCCGGCCGCCATCGGCCCCTATGTGATCCCGGCCATCAACCTGGAAGCCGAGAACGCCAGCAACATGAACATGGTGACCTGCGGCGGGCAGGCGACCATTCCCATGGTGGCGGCCGTCTCCCGAGTCGCGAAGGTGCACTACGCGGAGATCGTCGCCTCGATCGCCAGCAAAAGTGCCGGCCCGGGAACGCGCGCCAACATCGACGAATTCACCGAGACCACGCGTGCCGCCATCGAGAAGCTGGGCGGCGCCGAACGCGGCAAGGCGATCATCGTGCTGAATCCGGCCGAGCCGCCGTTGATCATGCGCGACACGGTTTTCGTGCTGTCGGAGATGGCCGACGAGAAGGCGATCGAAGACAGCATCTCGGAGATGGTGGCCCGCGTAAAAGCGTACGTTCCGGGCTATCGGCTCAAGCAGCGCGTCCAGTTCGACGCCATTGCGCCATCGCAGCCCATGAACGTGCCCAAGCTCGGGCTCCGGCATGGGCTGAAGACCTCCGTGTTCCTGGAGGTCGAGGGTGCTGCCCACTACCTGCCGTCCTATGCCGGCAATCTCGACATCATGACCTCCGCCGCATTGGCCTGCGGCGACATGATGGCCCGGCGACGCATGGCCAGCGGCATCGCCCGCGGCCTCAAGGTGGTTGCATGAGCGCCGCCCGGCCGCCCGAAGGCGCTCGGCCCCGGAGCGCGCAGCGCGAAGGTACTTCAATGACCGGCAGCAAGAAGCTCTACATCAGCGACGTGACGCTGCGCGACGGAAGCCACGCGATCCGGCATCAATACAGCATCGGCAACGTCAAGTCCATTGCGGCGGCACTCGATGCAGCGGGCGTCGACAGCCTGGAAGTCGCCCATGGCGACGGCCTGGAGGGCTCGAGCTTCAATTACGGCTTCGGCGCGCACACCGATGTGGAGTGGATCGCAGCGGCGGCAGAGGTGGTGAAGACCGCGCGGATCGCGACCCTCCTGCTCCCCGGCATCGGCACCACGCACGATCTTCGCAACGCCTACGACGCAGGCGCGCGCATCGTTCGGGTCGCAACCCATTGCACCGAAGCCGACGTATCGCGCCAGCATCTGGTGTACGCGCGCGAACTCGGCATGGATGCGGTGGGCTTCCTGATGATGAGCCACATGACCACGCCGCAGAAGCTGGCCGAGCAGGCGCTTCTGATGGAGAGCTATGGCGCCAGCTGCATCTATGTCGTCGACTCCGGCGGCGCGCTCGGCATGAACGGCGTGCGAGCCCGCTTCCGGGCTTTCAAGGATGTGCTGAAGCCGGAAACGCAAACCGGCATTCACGCACACCACAACCTGAGCCTCGGCGTGGCGAACTCGATCGTCGCCGTCGAAGAGGGTTGCGACCGCATCGATGCGAGCCTGGCCGGCATGGGCGCCGGGGCGGGCAACGCGCCGCTGGAAGTGTTCATCGCTGCCGCAGAGCGCCAGGGGTGGAACCACGGCACCGACCTCTACCGGCTGATGGATGCGGCAGACGACTTGGTGCGCCCGCTGCAGGACCGGCCGGTGCGTGTGGATCGCGAGACGCTGGCGCTGGGCTATGCGGGGGTGTATTCGAGCTTCCTGCGCCACGCAGAGGCCGCCGCAAGAAAGTACGACCTCAAGACGGTCGACATCCTCGTCGAGATGGGCGCTCGCAAGATGGTGGGCGGGCAGGAAGACATGATCGTCGACGTGGCGCTCGATCTTTTGCGCAAGAGCGGCACATGACCTTTCGAAAAGAACTCGAGGAGACAAACACCATGAAAAATCTGTTGGCATCGTGCCTGCTGGCGCTGTGCGCTCAAGCAGCCTGGTCGCAAGCGCCCGCGGCGCCTCCGCCTGCGGGCGGAACCCCTGACGGGATCGCATTCGACATTCCCTATGGCGCACCCGTTGGCCTGGAGACGGCCAAACGGCTGGTCGCTGCCGTCGAGGCCGAGGCGGCCCGGCGGCACTGGAAGCTCCAGATTGCGCTGGTCGACACGCATGGGGAACTCGTGCACTTCTCGCGCATGGACGGCGCCCAGTTGGGCTCCGTCACTGTCGCCCAGAGAAAGGCGCGAACAGCGGCCCGCTACCGGCGGGACACGCGGCTGTTCTACAACGCGTTTGAAAGCGGGCACCCCTTCCTTGCGACGCTCGACCCGACGCTGGTCGCATCGCCCGGCGGCTTGCCGCTGATCGACGGCGGCAAGCTGATCGGCGCGATCGGCTGCAGCGGCGGCACCGGCGATCAAGACGCTGCAGCATGCAAGGTGGCTGCAGATCTCCTGAAGTAGGCGCTACGCCGCCGGGCCTGCAGCCAGGTTCGCGGTGGCCACCAGTTCGCGAAATCGCGCCAGGTCGGCCGAGGGCTCGCCGGAGCGCGTGCTCATGATCAACGGCGTGGTCACGCCCGGCTCCCGAAACGGAAGGTAGACCACGTCATCGCGCTGCAACCGCTGCACAGACGAGCCGACAACCGTGACGCCCATGCCGGCAGCCACCAAGCCGATGGCCGTCTGCAAGCCGTTGGTCTCGTAGGTCTTCTCGACCGCGTAGCCGCGGACCCGGAACTGGCTCAGGATCTGGTCCGCGAAGCTCGGCCGCGGTTGTGACGGGTAGATCACGAGCACCTCTTGAAGCAGGTCGGCCATCGAGACGTCCGGGTGCTTCGACAGCGGGCTCGTTTTGGGCAGCACGACGACCAGCGGCTCTTCCGCCAGCACCGTGTTGTCGATGCCTTCGGCATCAATGCGCAGGCGGCCAAACCCGATGTCGATCCTCCCTGCGCGCAGGGCCTCGATCTGTTGAACCGAAGTCAACTCCGACAGGATGAGGTCCAACTCCGGATGGTCGGAGGTGAACTGCTGGACGGTTCTCGGCAAGAAGCCATAGAGCACCGAAGGCACGAACCCCACGCCAAGCCATCGCCGTTGGCCCGCGCCAACCCGGCGCGTGGCTTTCACAACCTCGTTGACGCGGGCGAGCATCTGAACGGATTGCTCGTAGAAAAAACTTCCCGCCCTGGTGAGGACAAAAGGCCGGACCGAGCGATCGATCAGCGCAACACCCAGCTCTTCTTCCAGTTGCTGGATCTGCCTCGACAGAGGCGGCTGCGCCATGTGCAGCCGTTCGGCCGCCCGGCTGAAGTTGAGCGTGCTGCCGATGGCCTCGAAATAGCGGAACTGCCGGATTTCGATCACGAGGGCTCCACTATCGTTCTTGCGCTGCAGAGTTCATGTTTTGAACGGGGCATGGTTTGCACCCATTCTTGGCGCCAGCGGTGCCAGCGGAAACACCTGACATTTCCTAGTATCGCGCCGAGCGGAGTCTGGCTATTCGCCCGCGCGCCCGGCGCGCAGCCACTGCGCGGCTTCGAAAAGCAGCTGCCGACGTGCAGGCAGAATCGGGCGGCATCTGCCGGCCTCTTGTCCGCCGCACTTCAGCCTCCATGCGCTACCGCCGAATCGACCTGAACCTGCTGGCCGCACTGAATCTGCTGCTGAACGAGCGCAATGTCTCGCGCACCGCAGCCGCCTTGAACGTGAGCCAGTCGACGATGAGCGGCATCCTCTCGCGGCTGCGCGAGGTCTTCGATGACGAACTGCTGGTTCCCGTGGGGCGCCAGCTGCAACTGACGCCGCTCGGCGCATCGCTGCTGGCGCCGACGCAAGACGCCATGCTGCGCATCGACTCGCTGCTGGCCACGAAGCCGCAGTTCGACGCTGCGACGGCGGCCCGGCATTTCGTGATCGCGGCCTCCGACTACGCGCTCAGCGACTTTCTGGCAGACGCCCTGCAGGTGATTTCGCACGAGGCGCCGGGGCTGAGCTTCGACGTCGTGCAGATCGGCACCCCGGGAACGGCAGGGCTCGAGAGCGGCGAGGTCGACTTCGCCGTCATGCCGGCGAACATGGTCAATACCGAGCATCCGTACCGGGTGCTGTTCGAAGACGGCTACACCGTCATCGCCTGGGACAGCAATCGGCAGCTCGGCGAGACCTTGGACCTGGCCACCTACAAGCGGCTGGGGCACGTGCTGCTGCGGCCCGGCAAGGTGGGCCAGCCATGGTTCGAACAGTGGTACCTGAACGAGCATGGCGACAGCCGCCGCGTCGAAGTGCGGGTGCACAGCTTCAACCTGATGCCGCAGATGGTGGTGGGCACCGACCGCATCGCCACCGTGCAATCGCGCCTGGCGCGGCGCTGTGCACAGACCTTGCCGCTGCGCTTGTACCCGCTGCCCATGGCCGCGCCCAAGCTGACCGAAGTTCTGCAATGGAACCGGCTGCACGACCAGGACCCCGGCAACCGCTGGCTGCGCGAGCGCATGCTGGAACTGGCGCAGCATCTGACGCATCACCTGGCGCAAACCTAGCGTAAACCTTGATATTGCGCGACTCGATGCGTCGTATCCAAAGACTCCATTTTTCTTGATGCCCGGCGCTGGCTAGAGTTCAGCCCATATCAAGAAACAAGGAGACCGTGGCATGAAATTGGCCACCCTGAAAAATGGCGCTCGCGACGGCGCACTGGTGGTCGTGGCACGCGACCTGGCCACGGCGGCGCGTGCCACCAACATCGTGCCGACGCTGCAGCAGGCACTCGAACAGTGGGGCGACGTGCAGCCCGCGCTGCAGGCACTCTATGCGCGGCTGAACGACGGCACGGCGATCGGCGCTTTCGCGTTCGACCCGGCGCAGTGCGAGGCGCCGCTTCCACGCGCCTACCAGTGGTGCGATGGCTCGGCCTTCCTGAACCACGGCATGCTGATGCAGACGGCCTTCAAGGCGCCGCAGATCCCCGACACCGACACCATCCCGCTGATGTACCAGGGCGGCTCGGACGACTTCATCGGCCCGCGCGACGACGTGCCGCTGCCCGATGAAGCCCTGGGCATCGACTTCGAGGGCGAGTTCGGCGTCATCCTCGGCGAGGTGGCCATGGGCGTGACGCCCGAGCAGGCCGAGGCCAGCATCCGCCTGCTGGTCCAGCTCAACGACGTGAGCTTGCGCTCGGTCACGCCGCGCGAGATGCGCAGCGGCTTCGGCTTCTTCCAGGCCAAGCCCTCAAGTTCGTTCGCGCCGGTGGCCGTGACGCCCGATGAGCTGGGCGCGGCCTGGCAAGACGGCCGCGTGCACTTGCCGCTGCGTGTCGAATGGAATGGCGCCTGGTTCGGCCACCCCAACGGCCGCGAGATGAACTTCAGTTTTCCGCGGCTGATCGCTCACGCAGCGGCCACGCGGCGCCTGCGCGCCGGCACCATCCTGGGCTCGGGCACGGTCAGCAATGCGGGTGGCAGCGCCGGCTCGGCCTGCATCTCCGAGCGCCGCGCGATCGAGATGATCCGCGACGGCCAGCCCAGCACGAGCTTCATGCGCTTCGGCGACACGGTGCGCATGGAAACGCGCGATCTGCAAGACAGGCCTTTGTTCGGCGCCATCGAGCAGCGCATCGTGCAAGCGCGCAAGCCCGCCTGAGAGCCTGTGAACAAGCCCCAAGGAGACGACAAGATGAAGAGCAAGAACGACACCGCGCGACGCAGCGCCACCGCGCTGGCCCTCGTGCTGACGCTGGGCCTGGCCCCGAACCTCGGCTGGGCGCAGGCCCAGAAGACGCCGCTGACCGTGAGCTACACCGCCACGCCGGAGTTCGGCTCAGCGTTCATCGCCAAGGAGCGCGGCCTGTTCGAAAAGCATGGGCTGGACGTGACGCTGCAGCTGATTCCCGTCAGCCCCAACGTGCCGGGCGCGGTGATGTCGGGCTCGGTGCAGGTGGGCGGCGCCACGCCGCCGGTGCTGCTGCAGGCGGTGGACAGCGGGCTGGACCTGGTCGCCATCGCCGGCGGCGGCGTCTACGAAAACAGCTCGCGGGCCCTGGGCCTGGTGGCGCGCACCGGCGTCAGCATCAACACGCCGCAGGACCTGATCGGCAAGAAGGTGGGCGTGCCGGGCTTCGGCGCGGCCATGCACCTGCTGGTCAAGCGCTGGCTGATGGACAAGGGCGTCGACCCGAAGAAGGTGACCTTCATCGAGGTGGCGATTCCCCAGATGCCCGACGTGCTCAAGGGCGGCAGCGTCGACGTCGTGGCCACGGCCGAGCCCTTCGTCACGCGCATGGTGCAGGCCCAGATCGGCAGCGCCGTGCCGGCCTATGCCAGCGAGCTGCCGGATGGCTTCTCTTCGGTGCTCTACATCTCCACGCGCCAATGGGCCACCACGCACGGCCCGGCCGTGCAGGCCTTCCGCGCCGCCATCGGCGAGGCCATCGTCTGGGCCAAGGCCAACAAGACCCAGGCGTATGCGGACATCGGCAAGTACTTCAAGGTGCCGCCGCCGGTGCTGCAGGCCACGCCCTGGCCCAACTGGGTGGCCGAGCTGAACGACCAGCACCTGCGGACCTGGGTGGACATGATGAACAACCAGAGCCTGCTGAAGAAGCAGACCCTGCTCGGCTCGATCATCCTCAAATGAAAACCGGCGCCGCCACCTCCCGTATGCAGCTCGTGCAATCGATGGGCGATGGCATCACGCCAGGCGCCAAGCCGGCCCTGCCGCTGATCGTGTTCGACAAGGTGGCGCTGGACTTCGGTGCGCGCCGCGTCATCAACGCGCTGAGCTTCGAGATGCAGCGCGGCGAATTCGTCTGCGTCGTCGGCCCTTCGGGCTGCGGCAAGACCACCTTGCTGCGCTTGCTGACCGGCCTGGTGAAACCCAGCGGCGGCGAGGTGCGGCGCGATGGCCACCCGGTGGCCGGGCCGGCACGCGATGTGGCCATCGTGTTCCAGGACTACGCCAAGGCCTTGCTGCCCTGGCGCACGGTGGCCGGCAACGTGAGCCTGGCGCTGGAAGCCGCGCGCATTCCCAAGAGCGAGCGGCCGGCGCGCATCGCGGCCCTGCTGCAGAAGGTGGGGCTGGCAGCGCACGCCGACAAGTTCCCGACCCAGCTCTCAGGCGGCATGCAGCAGCGCCTGCAGATCGCGCGCTGCCTGGCGCAGGAGCCGGCCCTGCTGCTGATGGACGAGCCCTTCGGCGCGCTCGACGCGATGACGCGCCAAAGCCTGCAGGACGAGATGCTTCAGCTGGTGCGCGAGGCCGGCACCACGGTGCTCTTCATCACCCACGATCTGGAAGAAGCCATCTACCTCGGCGACACCGTGCTGGCCTTGCGCGCCAACCCGGGCGAGGCGTCCAGCCTGGCACGCAGCTTCGAGGTCAAGCTGCCGCGGCCGCGCAACCAGTTGGCGACGCGCGAGGACGCTGAGTTCCTTCGCTTGCGCCGTCTCGCGTTCGACTACTTGCAGGAGCACCACTGATGGCCGGCCCGGTGCCGTTGCGGCGCTGGCGCGGCGGCGTGGTGCCGCTGCTGCTGTTGGCCGCTGCCGAGTGGTGCCTGCACGGCGTGCAGAGCGATGCGCTCGCGCCGCCGACCCGCGTGCTCGCCTCGCTGTGGGAGGGGCTGCACGACGGCACGCTGCTCGGTGCATCGGTGCAGACCCTGCTGGCCGCCGTCGGCGGCCTCGCGATCGGCGGCGGGCTCGGCCTGCTGATGGGCTTGTGGCTGGGGCTGGCGCGCCATGCGGCTGCGGCTGCGGCACTGTCCGTCGAACTGCTGCGGCCGCTGCCGTCGATGGCACTGGCGCCGATCGCCTTGCTCGTGTTCGGCTTTGGCTACCGGCTCGAGTTGTTCGTCGTTGCATTCACCTGTTTCTTCCCGATGCTGCTGTTGACGCAGGCGGCCGTGCGCTCGGTGGAGCCGCGGCTTCTGGAGGTGGCACAAGTGCTGGCGCTCAGCGTCGGCGAGCGTGCCGCCAAGATCGTGCTGCCTGCCGCCTTGCCACGCGTCTTCGTCGCGTTCCGCCTCAGTGTCGGCATCGCGCTGGTGGTTGCGGTGACGACCGAGATCGCGACCAATCCGCAAGGCCTCGGCTATGCGCTGATCGCCGCCCAGCAAGCCCTGGCGCCGGAGCGCATGCTGGCCTTGCTGGTGTGGGTCGGCCTGCTTGGCTGGGGCCTGAGCGCCGGCTTGCTGGCGCTGGAGCGGCGCTGGTTCCGCCAAGGAGCGCCGGCATGAGCAGCGACCGCTTGAACTGGCGCGGCGCTGCATCCAGCGTCGCCGTGACCATCGCGCTGCTGGCCGGCTGGGCCGTGGTGACGCACTTCGGCTGGGTCTCGCCGGTCTTCCTGCCCAGCCCGCAAGCGACTGCACAAGCGCTCGCCGAAGGCCTGCGCGAAGGCGACCTGCTGGCCTTGGCCGCAGGCACCGTCGAGCGCATGGCCTATGGCTGGGCCTTGGCCTCGCTGATCGGCATGGCGCTGGGCGCGCTCATTGGCAGCTCATCCACGCTGCGAGCCTGGCTGCAACCCATGCTTGAACTCGTGCGGCCGCTGCCGGCCTCGGCGCTGATCCCGGCCTTCATCGCGCTGATCGGGCTCTCGCCAGCGATGGTTCTGCTGGTCATCGCCTTCGGCGCGATGTGGCCGGTGCTGCTGTCCACCGTGCACGGCTTCGCCGCGGTGGAGCCCCGGCTGAGCGAGGTGGCCCAGGTGCTGCGGCTCTCGCGCCTGGAGTTCGTCTTCAAGGTCGGCCTGCCCAATGCCTTGCCCGATGCGCTGGCGGGCATGCGGCTGTCGCTGACCATCGCGCTGATCCTGGCCATCGTCGGCGAGATGCTGGCCTCGCAACAAGGGCTGGGCACGGCCATCGTGATGGCCGCGCGCAGCTTCCGGGCGGCCGATCTGTTTGCGGGCGTCGCGCTGCTGGGTTTGATCGGCTTCGTCAGCAATGCGCTGCTCGGTGCGGCTGAACGGCGCCTGCTGCGCTGGCAGCGTTGATGTACGCAAAGAAATGGAGTGCCACGTGAATCGCCGTTTTGTCGACCTGTCGATCTATCTTGAAAACGAGGTGCTGTCCGATCCGCCCATGCTCGCGCCGAAGATCGAGTACCAGAAGCACGCCGACACGCTGGCCGAGTTCATCGCGATGATCCCCGGCACCCGCGCCGAGGACTACCCCGACGGCGAGGCCGCCGCGGCCGAATGGGTGCGGCTGACCACGCACAGCGGCACGCACCTGGACGCGCCCTATCACTTCCACTCGACCATGGACCGCAAGCTCAAGGGCGAGCCGCAGCGTTCCATCACCATCGACGAAGTGCCGCTGGAGTGGTGCTTCCAGCCGGGCGTGAAGCTGGACTTCCGCCACTTCGCAGACGGCTACGTGGCCACAGCGCATGACGTCGAGCAGGAACTCGCCCGCATCGGCCACGTGCTCAAGCCGCTGGAGATCGTCGTCGTCAACACGCGCGCCGGCTCGCGCTACGGCCACCCGGATTTCGTCCGCAGCGGCTGCGGCATGGGCTATGAGGCCACCATGTATTTGCTGGAGCGCGGCGTGCGCCTGACCGGCACCGATGCCTGGAGCTGGGACGCGCCCTTCGCCTACACCGCCAAGAGAATCGCCGAGACCGGTGACGTCAGCCTGATCTGGGAAGGCCACAAGGCCGGCCGCGACATCGGCTACTGCCATCTCGAGAAGCTGCACAACCTCGAAGCGCTGCCGGCCGACGGCTTCTACATCAGCTGCTTCCCGCACAAGATCCGCGCGGCCTCGGCCGGCTGGACCCGTGCGGTGGCGATCTTCGACGACGCCTTGCAGGCCGCCGCAGGATGAGCCCCTGAACCGACGCGCACCCAGCGCACCTCACCCTCGTTCCCCCATCGTCCCGATGCAGGCCTTCGCGGCTGCGTCGTGGGCTCGCTCACGCCAAAAAACCAGAACTGGAGACTTGATGAAACCCCATGCCACCTTGCTCGCCGCCGCTCTCGCCACCCTGAGCGGCAGCGCCTTTGCGCAATCGAGCGTCACGGTGTTCGGCACGCTCGATGCGATGGCGACCCGCTTCACCGGCAGCACCTCCGGCGTCAACAGCGCCGACAGGCCGCTGAAGAAGATCGACAACGGCGGCCTGCAAACCAGCCACATCGGCTTTCGCGGCAGCGAAGACCTGGGCGACGGCCTCGCCGCCATCTTCGAGCTGGCGAGCTTCATTCGCACCGACACCGGCGAGACCGGCCGCAGCAACGCGATCGGCGCGCCGGTCAACGTGGCGGCCGATCCGTTCTGGTCGCGCGCGGCATGGGTGGGCCTCAGCAGCAAGTCGCTCGGCCGGCTGCGGCTGGGCAACGGCCCCAGCCCGCTGTTCGTGAACAGCATTAGCTCCAACGCGTTCGCCGACTCCACGGTCTTCTCGCCGATCAACCTGGTGACCTTCATCGGCAGCCCGCTGTCGGGCGGCACGGGCTGGACCAACCAGGTCATGTACGACAGCCCGAACTTCGCCGGCTTCACGCTGGGCGGCGCGGTGTCGGCCGGCGAAGGCCAAGGCGGCAGGAACGCCGCGGCCCGTGCGGGCTACGTGCGCGGGCCCGTGAGCGTCGGCTTGGCCTACCAGACCGTGAAGAAGAACCCGCTGACGTTCGCCGACGGCACGTCGCCGAACAACACGAAGTCCTGGCAACTCGCCGGCTCGTACGACTTCAGTGTCGTGAAGCTCTTCGCTCACCTCGGCCAGGTCCAGAATGACGGCACTGAAACCGCGCCGCTGGACGTCTCCTACAAGATCTGGGACCTGAGCGCGTCGGCGCCGATCGGCACCGGCTACGTGCTTGCCGGCTATGCCTCGCGCAAGACCAGCGACGCGGTCAGCGCGGTGCCCGCAACCGCAGCCGGCGGCAACAAGGAGCGCAGGGTGTTCACTGCGGGCTACGACTACTTCCTGTCCAAGCGCACCGACGTCTATGCCATGCTCATGAACGACCGCACCGTGACCAACAGCCTGCCGGCACCACCGCAACCGCTCACGGCCAGCGCGACCAACGTCGGCATCGGCCTGCGCCACCGCTTCTGAATTCTTCCGGGTTCATTTGAGACCAATACGACTAACTGCTTGCCGCGGCCTCAAGAATCAGGTCGGTGATCTCTTTCGGGTGGGAGATCAGCGAGACATGGCTGGACTCAAGTTCGATGGTCTTTGCCTTCATCCGCTCGGCAAGAAAGCGCTGCAGTTCGGGCGCGGTTGTCTTGTCGTTCTTTGAGATGGCGTACCAGGAGGGCTTGCTCTTCCATGCTGCTGCAGTGGTCCTGCTTGCGAAGAGGGTGGTGGAAATGCGCCCCTGAAGTGCGTAGAGAACGCGCGCCCTGGCGGGATCGACATCCCCAGCGAAGAAGTTCAGGAATGCGTCTTCGCTCAGCTGCGCAAAACCCTCGGATGCTATGAGGCCGGCACTCGCCGGCGGCTTCGGGAACTTTGCAGCCAATGCACCATAGTCTTCGCCTGCATCTGGCGCACGTGCGGCCACATAGACGAGGGCCGAGACTTTGGGATCGACACCGGCCTGGCTGATGACCGTTCCCGCCCACGAGTGCCCGACGAGTACCGTCGGCCCGTCTTGCAGCGCAAGAATCCGCCGGGTCGCCTCGACGTCGTCCGCAAGGGACGTCAAAGGGTTCTGCACGGCCGTCGCTCGCAGGCCTGCGGCCTGAAGGCGTCCGATCACCTCGGCCCACGACGAGCCATCGGCATACGCGCCGTGCACAAGCACGACGTTTCGAACGCGGGGACTGACCTGGGCCGTGGCCGAGGCGGTGACGAGCGACGCCGCGGCACCCGCGGCAAGCGAGACAGAAAATGTACGCCTGTTGATCATGTGCGTTGTTCCAGTTCTGATGTGGCAAATGCAAATGGCATGGGTTTGAAGGCGAGTCCCGATCGGTTGGGCCGCGACCATTGGTCGCGGCTCCCCAAAAAAACTTACACCCATCCGCGTCAGGGCATTCACCTGCTTCGCAATGCCCCCTCACCTTGGCCATCTCAATGGGTCCTATCGAAAAGGACCATTTCTCTTCGTTTTCCGAAAGGCTTCACGAGCCGGCCGTATCGCTCAACCGACAGCACGGTGTTCGTGGTGATCGAAGGCCGAGGGCAGAGCAAGGTAGGAGACGAGCTGGAGGTCAACGGCAGCACACGCCAGCAAGGCGACCTCGCACAGATGATCTGGTCTTGCAGCGAGATCGTCAGCGAGCTGTCGAAGCAGTACCGCCTGTTTCCGGGCGATCTCATCTACACCGGCACGCCCGCCGGCGTGGGGCCGCTCGTTCCAGGCGATCGGGTCGTGGCACGCATTCACGGCCTGCCCGAACTTCGCATCCGCATCGGAGAGCGGCAGCGCTGAACCGCACGCGCCCGTTCAGTTTCGAGCTCGATGCAGACGGAACCATGCGTCTGCATCGACCAGCGCCCGTCAGGCCGGTTTGATCACCGCGCAGCCGATGCGCGCACCGGAGTTGCCGGTCGGCTGGGTGGCGTAGTCGTCCGGCGCGATGTGCACGATCAGGCCATGGCCGAGAACGTCGGTCGGGCCTTGCCCAATGCGCAGGCCTTGCACCGTGAAGCTGGTCTGCACGCGGCCGTCGGCGTCGGATTTCAACGCAGGCAGGTCGCCGGCATGGTGTTCGGCACCCTGCGGTCCGTGCACGTGGCCAGTTGGGTTGAAGTGGCCGCCCGCGCTCGTGCCGTCGCCGCTGGAGCAGTCGCCCTTTTCATGGATGTGAAAGCCGTGTTCGGCGTTCGGCTTCAGCCCTGCAAGCTTGACACTGACCAGCACGCCGTCGCCGCGCGACTCGAAGCTCACGACGCCGGCAGCGGTGTTGCCGCGCGTCGGCTCGACCAGCGCACTCGCGCGCGGGCCCTGCGGGATGGGGGCAGCGCAGGCAGCGAGCAGAAGGACGGTGCCGATCACCGACAAGGTGCTTCGAAAATTCATGGGTTCTCCGGGATGTTGGGGATGGTGCGCGGCTTGCAGCGCCGACGCAGTTTATGGCAGCCTGCCCCACCCTCGCCTGCCGGAACCCACTCGCAGATCTGCCCTGCCGTCGCGCAGAAATAGTGCGAAAGGGACCGGCTGCGGCGGCGGATGACCACCGCGCGCTCAATCGGCCTTTTGCGCCAGCGCCGCCGTCGGCGTGATGGGCCCTGGCGACCGCTCCTTGACCTCGGTCCCGAAACCACGCTCGCCTCGCCACCAGCCCCGAAGGCGCGACACCAGCAGCACGGCCAGCACGAAGGTATAGGGCATGGCTCGTGTATCGCCGACCTTCGCCTGCAGCCAGAAGTGGGCGATGCCCAAAATCGCGACCAGGTACGACAGCATGTGCAGCCGGCGCCAAGCCCGGCCCAGCGCGCGCATGGACGCCTGGTTCGACGTGGCGGCCAGAGGCACGAGCAACGCAAATGCCGCGAAACCGATGAGCACGAACGGCCGCTCCAGCGCGTCGTCGCGGATCGACCGGAGGTCGAGCCCCACGTCGAACGCCACATAGACGGCGAGGTGCAGGCAGGCGTAGAAGAAGGTGAACAGGCCGAACTGCCGGCGCAAGCGAATGAGCCAATTCCAGTCGGCCAGGCGCTTGCCGTAGCGCGCATGCACGGCCTGCGACAAGCGCACCGACAGGCGCCGCACCGAGGTGACGGCCAGCGTGACCGTCAACATGATCAAGGCCCAGCGCCCGGTGAAGTGGAGCAGGCGGTTCAGCGGGTTGATGCCGAGCGCGCCGGCGCACCACTCGCCGAGCAGCCACAGCGCCGGGCACGCACACAGCACGAACGATGCCGCGCGCACCTTGCCGAAGTGATGCCGGGCCAGCCAGGCCAGGGAGGCCTCGGGCTTGTTCATCAGAAGTGGCGAGTGAGGTCCATGCCGGCGTAGAGCGAGGCCACCTGGTCCGCATAGCCATTGAACATCAGCGTGGCGCGCTTGGCGGTTTCGCCGATGCGCAGCTCGCGCTTCTGCGACCAGCGGGGGTGCGGCACCTCAGGGTTCACGTTGGCATAGAAGCCGTATTCCGACGAGGCGGCCCGCATCCACGAACTCGCCGGCGGCGTCTCGACCAGGCGGATGCGGGTGATCGCCTTGATGCTCTTGAACCCGTACTTCCACGGCACGGCCAGCCGCAGCGGTGCGCCGTTCTGGTTCGGCAGCGGCCGCCCGTAGAGGCCGGTGGCGAGCAGGGTCAGCGGGTGCATCGCCTCGTCGATGCGCAGGCCTTCGGTGTAGGGCCACGGCAGCGTGGCGAGGCGTTGCCCGACCATCTCTTGCGGCCGCATCACCGAGACAAACTCGACGAACTTGGCACGCGAATTCGGAATGCACGACGCCAGCAAGGCCGCCAGCGAGAAGCCTCGCCACGGCACCACCATCGACCAGCCCTCCACGCAGCGAAGGCGGTAGACGCGGTCTTCCTGCGGGAAGCGCTTCAGCAGGTCTTCGAGCGCCCAGGTGCGTGGCTTCTCGACCTCGCCTTCGATCGTCAGCGACCAAGGCGATGGGTTGAAATCCTCAGCCAGCTTCCAGATCACTTCCTTGTTGACCGAGAACTCGTAGTAGTTGTTGTAGCGGCTGATCTGCTCCAGCGAGTTGGCCCGCTCCGGCTCGGCCGCCGCGGCGAGCGAGAAGCCCCCCGCACCGGCGATCGAGCCGACCGCCGCGCCCATGAAGCGCCGGCGCTCCCGCCAGACGCGCTCGGGCGTGATCTCGCTGGGGCGGACGTCCATCACCCGTCAGCGCGGCAGCACCGGCAGCACGAATGGCTTGACGGGGCTCGACAGGGCACCGATGAACGACACCACCTGCGTGATCTCTTCGGGCGTCAGCTTCAGTTCCTTCATGCTCTTGGACTGGTTGCTCTTGACGACACCGCCCTTGGCGTAGAAGTCGACCAGCTCCGCCAGGGTCTTGGCCGATCCGTCGTGGAAGTACGGCGCGGTGCTGGCGGCTTCGCGCACCGTGGGTGTCTTGAATGCCCCCTTCAGGCCGGCGATCGGCTTCTGCGCATAGCGGCCCACGTCGGGGTTGGCGTCACCGAAAGAGGCCAGGCCGAGGTTGTGGAAGCCGTTGTCGGTGAAGTTCGGCCCCGAATGGCAGGCCGAGCAATTGGCTTTCTGCGGGTCGATGAAGAGCGCGAAGCCCTTCACCTGGTCCGGCGACATCGCGCCCTTCTCGCCGGCGACCCAGCGGTCGAACGGCGAGGTGTTGCTGATCACCGTGCGCTCGAAGCTGGCAATCGCCTTCGACAGGCTGTCGGCATCGATCGGCTTGCCGGGAAAGGCTTCCTGGAACAGCGCGCGGTAGCCCTCGTTTCCGTTGAGCCAGACGAACAGCTTCTGCGTGTCCATGTTCATCTCGACCGAGGCTTCCATGGGGCCCATGGCCTGGTCTTCCAGCGACTTCTTGCGGCCGTCCCACATCTGCAGGCTGTTGAAGGCAGTGTTGACGACGGTCGGGCTGGCGCGGCCCAGCACCATGCTCTTGGCGCCCTTGGCGGTAGCTTGGCCGTCGGACCAGCCGAGCAGCGGGCTGTGGCATGAAGCGCAGCTCATGTTGCCGTCGCCGGACAGGCGCGGGTCGAAGAACAGTTTCTTGCCAAGTTCCACACGCTGCGGCGTCGGCACGTTGTCTTCCGGATGCGGGGGCGTGGCCGGCAGCTTCCACTTCTGCAGGCTGGCGTGCCCGGCTTCGAGCGTGATGAGTTGGCCTTCGGCGTCGGTCACGCTGCTTGCAGCGTGGGCGCCGCAGGCGGCAACCAGTGCCGCTAAAACAAGAACTGTCTTTTTCATGGGGCGCTTTCTCGAATCGGTTGAAGTACGGATCGGCAGGCTATGCCGAATTGCTCAACGTAACTTCGACACAGATGGCGCCTTATTGAGGTTAATTTTCCGGATCGAGTGCCGACAACCAGGAACAAACTCGCATCAATCACGGATTCACTGCCGGCCAAACCGGCGTGCATCGTCACCAGCAAAGACCGCAAGGAAGACTCATGAAGAAGCTGAACCTGTCCACGTATCTGGCGTGTAACCTGTTATGCACCGGGCTCCTCGTTGCGGGCCCAGCGCAAGCGGGCGAGCACCTGGTCACCCAGAAGAACAAGTCCTTTTCGGTCAAGAAGTTGACAGTCAAGGTCGGCGACACGGTGAAGTTCCTCAATGAAGACAGCTTCGCGCACAACGTCTTCTCGCTGTCGGCACCGAAGAGCTTCGACCTCGGCTCCTTCGGCAACGGCGGCACCAAGACCGTGACGTTCGACAAGCCCGGCAAGGTCGAGGTCGAATGCGCCGTTCACCCGGACATGCGGCTCGACATCGAGGTGACGCCATGATCCCGCGCCACCTGCACTGGGTCGGCGCCTGCGTGCTGCTGGCCGGCTTGTCGGCGCTGGCACCGGCGCTTGCGCAACCAACCTCGAAAGTGCCGCAAGGCTCCCTGCTGCCCAAAGACAGCGTCGACGCTTCCACATTCCGCGGCGGCCTGGTGTTCGCCAACTACTGCGTCACCTGCCACGGCATCAACGCCGACGGCAACGGCCGGGCCGCCCGTCTCTACAACCCCAAGCCGGCCAACCTGCGGGCGAGCGACAAGAACGACTCGTACTTCGGGCTGATCATCCGCAAGGGCGGCGCAGCACTCGGCCGCTCGGAGTTCATGCCGTCGTGGGACGCCGAGCTGACCAATGAGCAGATCTCCGATCTGGTGAGCTACCTGCGCTCCATCAACGTCGCGAAAAACTAAATCGGAGAAGGCGATGAAAGCCCCGTCCAACCGCTCGCTCGCGGAGTTCTTTCGCCACCACGGCTTCTGGTCGCCGGGTGTGCGGATGTTCCGCAAGATGGCATTCGTCAGCAAGGCCACTGTCATCTCGGCGGTCTTCATCGTGGTGGTAGCTCAGCTCCTGTTCATCTTCGTGCGCGCCAGCAACCAGGTGATCCACGCATCGGAGCACGAACTCGTCGGGCTTTCCAACGTTCGCGAACTCGCGCTTCTGCTCGGCCATGCACAAGACATGCGCCGCAGCATCCTCGCAGCGAACGGCAAGATCACGCCGGCCGTGACGGAGCAGCTGAACCGGGTGGACACGCAGCTGACCAAGATCGAAGGCCAGCTTGCGCTCGATACGACGCTGGCCGAGGCGGCCAAGTTCGCGCGCAATGCGTTCGTGCCGCTCAAGAACCCCGTGGAAGATCGCGAAGAAGCGTTCACCCGGGCCGACGAGTTCGTGCAGCAGCTGCTTCGCCTGAGCGCCACCATGGTCGACTCGTCCTCGCTCGCACAAGACCCCGACACCGACAGCTACCAGCTGATGCTCGCGTCGACCCAGGAGACGCTGCAGACGATACGCATGCTCGGCCGCATGCGCGACCTGGGCGCCGATGCGCTCGCCGCCACCGCGCTCTCGCCGCTTCAGCGCCGCATCATCCAGGGCGACAGCTACATCATGTACACGCAGCTCGAGCTGCTGTTCGCACGCTACGAGCGCGTGGTCAAGGCCAACCCGCAGCTAGGCGAGCCGCTCGTTTTCGAAGACGCCTTCAAGCCCGCCAATGCCTTCATGCGCGCTCTGCGAAAGGGACCGATGGCAGAAGCCGGGCCGGCGGGCGATGCGGCTGCGTTTACCGCTGCCGGCCAGTCGGCGATGGACGCCATGACGGCCTTGACGGAGCGCTCGCATGCATCGCTCGCGCGGCTCATCGAAGCGCGCATCGCGGCGCAGCGCCTTGCACGCAACCTGCAGCTGGTGGTGGCCATGGCCGGGCTGCTGGTCGCCGGGTACTTCTTCTTCTGCTTCTACCTCGTCACCCGCGGCGGCATGCGCGAAGTGACGCGCCACATCGACGCCCTGGCCAGCGGTGACATGTCGACCTCGCCACGGCCCTGGGGCAACGACGAAGAGGCCGAGCTGATGCTGTCGATCGGCCGCATGCAGGGCTCGCTGCGGCAGCTTATCGGGCAGGTGCGCGACTGTGCCGACGGCATCGTGACCGCCAGCTCCGAAGTGTCGGCCGGCGCACAAGACCTGTCGGAGCGCACCGAGAAGAACGCCAGCCGGCTGCAGCACACCGCATCGGCCATGGAAGGAATCTCCGCCACCGTGAAGCAGACCGCAGCCAAATCGGACACGTCCGCCACGCTGGGCCAGGAGAACGCGCGCGTCGCCGGCCAAGGCGGCGAGGTGATCGCCCAGGTCGTGGTCACGATGCAGGGCATTCAATCGTCGTCGCGCAAGATCGGCGAGATCATCAGCGTGATCGACGGCATCGCCTTCCAGACGAACATCCTCGCGCTCAACGCGGCCGTTGAGGCGGCGCGAGCAGGGGAGCAAGGCAGGGGCTTCGCGGTCGTCGCGGCTGAGGTGAGAGCGCTTGCGCAGCGCTCGGCCACCGCGGCGCGAGAGATCAAGGGCCTGATCAGCACCGGTGCCGAGCAGACCGAGCAAGGCACGCGCATCGTGCAGGCCGCAGGCGAAACCATGACCCACCTGGTGCGCAACGCCCAGGCCATGAACTCGCTGCTGGCCGAGGTGGCCACCGGTGCGACCGAGCAAACCCGCGGTATCAGCCAGGTCAGTGCCGCTGTGGCGCAACTCGACCATGACACGCAATGCAACGCCGCGCTGGTCGAGCAGGCGACGGCTGCCGCCGTTTCAATGCAGCAGATGGCGGGCCAGTTGTCTGCCGTAGCCGACCGGTTCACGCTTCCCGCCTGAGGCCGCCGCATGCGCGCGCCTCCGTTTCAGCTGCCACGCCGCCTCGTGCTCGCATGGGCGGGCGCATCGGCCCTCGGAGCCCTGCCCAGCGTGCAAGCCGCCTCGCCGCCGACCGGCTGGGTGCAGCCCCGCCAACCCGCACCGGCGTTTCGAATCACCCGAACCGATGGCCGCCAGGTGCCGCTGGCCAACGCCACCGCGGGCAAGGTCACCGCAGTGCAGCTGATGTTCACCGGCTGCAGTGCGACATGCCCTCTCCAAGGCGCCTTGTTTGCGGCCGTGGCCGAGCGGCTGCGCCGGAGCGACGTGCAACTGCTGTCCATCAGCATCGACGCGCTCGGCGACACGCCGGCCACGCTATCGGCCTGGCAGCGCCGCTTCGGCATGCACCCCGCCTGGAGCGCCGCCGTGTCCGACGTGAACGAGGTCGATCGGCTCGCCGGTTTCATGAAGGGCGCTGCGGCCCGGCAGGGAACTCATACGGCGCAGGTCTTCGTCTTCGATCGCACCGCGCGACTCTGTTTTCGCACCGGCGATTCGCCCGCCCTCGCAGAAGTAGAAGCCTTGCTGGCGCACGTCGCAGACACAGCCTGACGGGCAGCGGCCCCGCCTCGGCGACTACATCCCCTTGAACAGGCCGGTGAAGCTGCGGCTCACCTCGAGCTTTTCGTTGTGGCCTTTCACGCTGACGAGCTGGCGGCCGCGCATGTCGCGGCTCACGCCGGCGATGGCCTTGGTGTTGACGAGCGTGGAGCGGTGGATCTGCCAAAACTGCTCGGGGTCAAGCTCGTCGATCAGTTCCTTGATGGGCTTGCGGATCAACGCTTCGAGCGTGGCCGTCTGCACCCGCGTGTACTTCTCATCAGAGATGAAGAACAGCACGTCGTCGACCGGGATCATCTGGATGCTCTGGCCGACCGTCGCCTGAATCCACTTCAGGCGCTGCGGCGCACCGCCCGGGTTCATCTGGCTCGCGAGCTTGTGCAGCAGCTGCTGCATGTCGGCACCGGCCGAGGGCGGCGGCTCGTGAGTGGCCTCGCGCTGCGCGAGCCGCTTGCGGATGCGTTCGACGGTGAGCTGCAGGCGCTCGCGCTCGGCCGGCTTCAGCACGTAGTCGACCACGCCCTGCTCGAAGGCCTCGACGGCGTACTGGTCGTAGGCGGTGATGAACACGATCTCGCAGCCGGACCAGGCTTCGTGCTCGTCGTCGGACTCTTCATCGGGTTGCTCGTCGGGCAGAACAGCAATCTGCCGCGCGGCTTCGACACCCGTCATGCCCGGCATGCGGATGTCGAGGAAGACGATGTCGGGCTTGTGCTGGCGCGTGAGTTCGACCGCTTCGATGCCGTTCTTCGCCTCGGCCACGATCTCGAGATCGGGCCACACCTCGCCGAGGCGCGCGCGCAGCTGCTCGCGCATCAGTCGTTCGTCGTCGGCGATCACGGCTCTCAGCTTCATGCAGTCTCTCCAGAGTGCGAGGCATAGGGCACGGTGATGGTCACCGCCGTGCCGCCGCCCGGATTCTCCGCCACCGTCAGGCTGGCCTTGTTGCCATACAGCAGCTGCAGCCGCTCGCGGATGTTGGCCAGGCCGATGCCGGTGCCGGCCGTGGCGGCCTTGCCGAAGCCGAGGCCGGTGTCGGCCACCTTCACGGCCAGCTTGCCGTGCACGATCTCGGCGCTCACGGTCAGCGAGCCGCCTTCGGGCTTGGGCTCCAGGCCGTGCTTGATGGCGTTCTCGACCAGGCTCTGCAGCATCATCGGCGGGAACTCGGCTGACAGCAGGCCGTCGCTCACGCGGATGTCAGTGGCGAGCCGGTCTTCCATGCGCACCTTCAGGATCTCGAGGTAAGGCCGGATCACGCTCAGCTCGCGGCCGAGGTCGCGGTTGCCCTGTGCATTGGCCTCGCGCATCGTCGGCATGCTGGCGCGCAGCAGCGCGATCAGGTTCTTCTGCATCTTGCTGGCGCGCGGCGGGTCGGTCTCGATCAGGTGGTCGATGCTGGCCAGCGTGTTGAACAGAAAGTGCGGTTCCACCTGCGCCTGCATCGCCGCCATGCGGGCCTCGACGACCTGGCGCTTGAGCGCCTCGGACTCGGCCATCTCGGTGGCGACGACCGCTTGCGCTTCGGCCTTGAAGCGGCCGGCCGCCATGAGCTTGATGACACCCGAGATGAAGATGAGCAGGAACATGAAGCCAGGCAAGTCGTCGCCCGGGCGGAAGGCCTTGATGCGGATCTCTTTCATGCCGGAAGCTTCTGCTTCGGCCGCAGCCTCTGCAGCGTCGCGTTCAGCCTCCTTGGCGTCTTCGATGGCTTCCCTGATGGCGGACTTGGCCTCTTCGATGGCTGCGCGAACTTCGGGGCTGTTCACGTTCGAGGGCACGTCGACCTTCACGCCGGGCAGATCGACATGCACGCCGTCGGGCACGCTGGCAGCCGAGGCGGCAGCACTGGCCGCAGCCGCCACCGGTCCGATGCGTATGCCGTTGTCATCAATGGTGATGGCATAGCGCTTGCCGTTGATGTCAAGGAAAGTCTTGCCGCTACCTGGCTCAGCAGGCGGGGCCGGTTCCTTGGGTGCCGCAGGTGCTTTGGGTGCCTTGGGGGGCGTGGCGGAGCGAGGCCGGTAGATGACCTTGTCTTCACCCCAGCGGATGTTGAACGGCGGCAACTCCGAGGCCACGCCGGCAACGATCATCGCCAGTATCGACAGCAGGAAGAACCGCTTCCAGCTGATGCTGTCGAGCCAGCGCGCATAGGCGCTGAAGCCGCGAACCAGGGTACTCAGGAAGCTGGATGAAGAACCGGGGGTGGAAGGCGTGGAAGAGGAAACCATGCACCCACTGTAAGCCGCCCCCTCGCTGCCGCGCCACGGGCAGGCGACAGGCCGAACGATCGGCCTGACAGGCTGCACGCGAAGCCGACGGGTGTCGGTGCTGCAGTGCAGCGTTCGGAGGCTCTCTCAGCCGTTCAGAGGAAGCCGAGCTTGCGGTTCGTGCCGAAGTTCACGAGGTTCGGCAGCACCGTGTCGAGTTGCCCTTCGGTGGCACCGAACCAGCCCAGCAGCGTGGCCGCGTATTGGTCGACCGAGGTGGTCGGGATCCAGCGGCCTTGCAGCTCCCAGCTGTCGACGCCCACATCGTTCGCCCCGCCCAGCGCCAGCTCCGGGAACGTGCCGTAGCTCGCGCCGCCCTTCACCGCGCCGCCCACCACGAGGTGGGTGTTGCCCCAGGCGTGGTCGGTGCCGGTGCTGTTGTTCGGCGTGAAGGTGCGGCCGAAGTCGCTCTGCGTGAAGGCGGTGACGGCGTCTCCCATGCCGAGCGCTTTCATCGCCGAGTAGAAGGCGCCGAGCGCATCGCCCAGCTCCTTCAGCAAGTTGGCGTGGTTGCCGGTGGTGGGGGCGCCGCCGGCGACCTGGTTGCCGTGGGTGTCGAAGCCGTCCATGCTGGCGAAGAACATCTGCTTGTTGCCGCCGACGGTGCTGTTGGCGGCGATGAGCTTGGCGATCTGGTAGAGCTGGCTCGCGAGGTCGGTGGTGAGTTCGGTGCCGCTGATCAGCGGCTTGAAGGCAGCGTCGATGGCGGCCAGCGCACCGGTGCCGCCCGGCTCGATCGCGACCAGCCCGCCCAGGCGCTCAGACACGCTGAAGGCGTTGCGCTGCGCGGTGGCATAGGCCTCGGTGAGGTCGGTTTCCTGGCCGCTGGCGTAGAGCGCATTGAGCGCGTTCTTGCGCAGCACGTTGGGGGCGTATTTCTGTGCCTCGGCTTCGAGCACATAGGCGCCGAAAGTGTCACCAGGCGTGTCGGGCAGCACCAGCGGCGAGAGCGTGTCGGTGAGGCCGAAGCGTGTGCTGCCCGCCACCGAGATCACCGGGTTCTGGGTCTGCAGCGCGGCCGAAGCGCGGCCACCCCAGCCGCTGCGGGTGAGCGCACTGGTGCTGCCGGTTTCCCACTCGATCTGCTGGTCGGAATGCGAGAACAGGTTGGCCGGGAGCAGCGTGGAGCTGCTGGGTTCGGCACGGAACTGCGCCTTGGTCATTGGCTTGTAGAGCGTGCCGAGGTTGAACACCGGCGCGAGCTTGCCTTCGGCCCACACCGGCGCCAGGCCTTGCAGCGCAGGGTGCATGCCGTAGGTGATGCCCGACATCGGCAGCAGGCTGGCGCTCGGCAGCGCCAGGCCCTTGCGCACCGCGGCGTACTGGTTGTAGCGCGCGCTGTCGGTCGGCACGATGGTGTTGAGACCGTCGTTGCCGCCGTACAGAAAGATGCAGACCAGGGCCTTGTAGTCGGCGGCGTAGGCGCGCTTGGTGCCGAGCACCAGGTTGGCTGCCGTGCCCAGGCCCAGCGCACCGGCCAGGCCGGCGCTGCTGCGCATCAGCCAACGGCGGCGGTCCATCGACAGGGCGGTGTTCGCGGAGGAGGTTTTGTTGTTCATGGTGATTGCCCTCAGAGTCTGTGAACATTTACCGGCACGAATGCTGCGTGTCCTTTGGCATGACCAGCATCACGAGCGAAGCGGGGCCGAATGGGCACACAGGCGCACTGTTTGAGGGGCTGTGCGTTCCTGCGGA
>Ga0307515_10003426_pt1 | contig 33396 bp, 31 predicted proteins | sample 17_EM_MG_FD_194513 | JGI IMG/M metagenome (GOLD analysis project Ga0307515, IMG submission 194513) | Populus trichocarpa ectomycorrhiza microbial communities from riparian zone in the Pacific Northwest, United States - 17_EM | ecosystem: Host-associated > Plants > Roots > Unclassified | place... | reverse complement strand
TTAATCCTTTTTACTTACTATTACTATTATAACATAAGTCTCGCTGTCCTAAAATTTGCCTCTTAGTATATAGTGCTTTCTTACTTATAAGTTATAGGTAGGTATCTTATTAGTAGGGCCGCTAAGGCACTAGCGGTAAGCGAGCTAATAGCGATTTTCTATCCCGGGGATAGAAAATCCTAATTAGCTGGTTTAAGTTAAGGTCTATAGAATCTAACTAATTAGATAACTTTAACCGCCGGTTAAAGTTCCTAGATATCTTAAGACCTTATATAACTAAGAAATTTTTAGGAACTCCCTTTTAACCTAACCTTTAACTCGTATATGTAGAGTATTTATATTAATAAACGTCTCTAGTGCCTTATTTGGGTTCGCCTTTATTATCGCATCTACTGGGTTATCTTAGCCATTAATCCATCAAATCTTAAAGAGTTCTTAATACTCATAGGATTACTAAAGTGCTATAATATCGATTATAAGGCGCTTCTCCTTTATAGTACTAAGCTTAACTAAATACTTATAGAGGGAAAATGAATTAGTGTATACGATTATAGGGATAATAGGAAGTTTAAGTCGATCTATAATTATCTTTAGGGTAGTTCTAATTGCAATTGCTATATTAACTCCGCCAACTATTCTATATATCTCTAATACCAAAACACTTCGGGTAATGCGCTTACTTTTAGTTAAGCTCTAATAAATAAGATTGCTATAGATTATAAAGTTATTCTCTTTAGTAAATTCGTTTGCGATAATAATTTTATATCCTAACTAGAAGCTAAAATCTTTATTATTTATAAATAATCCATTAATAAATACAAAGAGCTTAGTAGTAGGAAGATTAATAGGTATATAGAGTAGTCCCTAATTAAGATAGTTTATTTGCTAGAAAAGACGCTTATTTAGGGCAAGGATATTATCCTTAGTTAGTTCCTAGTGTTAAGCCGTAATAAAAAGATTAAATAAAGCCTTAGGTTAATAGATAGAAGTAATATAAGCTCTATAAGCACATTGCTCCACATATCCTTACTTTAGAGAATTAACGTTAATAATATTAATCTTCTTGCCTTAACCCTTCTAGCGTAAAGCAATAGAATTCTTATTTAGGGAGAGGATATATTTATTAAAGAGTAATAGTATTATTAAGTTAAGCTTTTCCTTTAGCTTTACTATAAAATTTGCCTTTACTAGCTTATCCTCTTTAAGAGCTAAGAATTAGTTATCTCCCAAAATAATTATATTATTAGTTTATATACCGATAATTCTAAATAGGGTTCCCGTAGTTATAATAAGGAAGCAGGGATTAAATATAAAAGTAGTCATTAAAAGCTTCTCTTTATAGTGCTTGCTATAGGTAGCCCACTAGTAAATTCCTACCTCTATAATTCTATATAATGGCTTAAGCATAACTATAATCGTGTCTTTAGGATACTAGTAGCGAATTTGCTCTAGAAGGTATACTAATATTAAGCGCTAAAGGTGCATCTCTAATTAGGTATAGGCTTAAGTAATATCTTATAAATAAACCGCCATTCTATTCTTTATTAAGGAGGGAGCTAATATAACAATAACTCGCTAACTAGCTCATTAAATCGTGGAAGATTATATAAGAATTATCTCTTTACTATTATTATTGTAACCTTAGATAATAAGCCTTAATTTCTTAAATAGGGCGTTAGTAGCTTTACCCTTAATCTTATTAACTATTCTTAACTTAAAGATGCGAACTCTATCGAACTTAGTAGGGTCATATTTCTTAAATTTAAAGACTCCTCTTGCGATAAGACCGTCGATCTCCTACTTATTAGATGCTTAGAAAGGAGCTTCTAGGGTTATAATATAACCTTTCTTTTAGAGCTATTTTATAAGCTTAAAGTTAGCCTTCTCTTTAGCTATTATAAAGGCCATTAATAACTTAACTTTATTCTTAATAGTAGTAATAAATTGTTCTTTAAAATTAATAAGGTGTTAGCGATTTTATAATCCCTTTAGGCGACCTCTACCGCGTTATAGTTATAGCGTATTTACTATAATTATATCGGGATTATAGTCGCCTTTTAGAGCATATTAATTATAGTTCTCTTTTAAGGTATCTTCTAGGGCATCCTATAAAGGCTTAGAATTGTTATCTTTATAGTAAGGCTTAATAATAGTTAAATAGAATTAGGTAGGTCCGTAAGGTATTTAAATAGTATAAGTTTAACTATTAATTATAATGAGTTAATATAGGCCTAACTATTCTCCCCTTTTACGCTATACGCGTACTTTAGACTAGAGTGGCAGATCAAGCGTAGTTAAGGTATTTAGGCTATTTCTTATTCCTAGTGCGTTATTGACCTAGCGTATAGCATAGAGGCGTCGCACCTCCTTTATTGCCTTGCGAATCGCCTTAGCTTATTACACAATAGAGGGAGATAGTAGAAAATTATTAGTTATTTATAGGTAGGTGCTAAAGACTAGTAATATAGGTATAAGTCTATCCGGGCTAGCGGAATTATTAATAGCTTTAATAGCTATTTATAAGGTAAGTTCTTCGCTAGCGTCCTTTAGTTTTAAAGAGATAATCTTATATACGCGGCGTAATAGCGTATAATATTGCTCCACTTTTCTAATACTATTATATACCTTAATAGGGACTTCCTTAACCTTAATTGCTATTGCCTTTATTTATTATTAGAACTCTATAGATAAGAAGTTCTTTTCTATATTATAGATAATTTAATTAGGGGGTTCTAGATAGATATTAATCTAGTATAACTAAAGGGTATCCTATACGTTTCTAGCTAATATATCCTTTAAAAATCGTGCGGCTTAAAAGGAGGTTAAGAAGTTAATAACTTAGAGTACTGGCTTGCCGCTAAGATATATAACGTTAATAATAATATAGAAGTTAAAGTCGTAGTTATCTTTAAGGGTAAACTTAAATCGGCTAGGGGACCTCTAGTTTATTTAGTAGTAGTAGTAGTATTTTATAAGATGCTTAATTACCTTTACCTTAACTTTATAGCCTACTTACTAAAGAACCCTAAGTAATTGGTAAACTAATAGGTAACTAAAACGACGGTATAGTTGGCGTAACTCTAACTTAGTTAAATGGCTCTAAGTAATACTCTTTTTTAGTTATTAAAGGAGCAGCTAAGGGTAACCCTACTTGCGTATAATAGGCACCCAATTATCTCCCTACACGAGCATATTTTTAAGGTTATTAAGCTTAACGCCCAGTTTATCTATATCTCTAATATAAAATAGAAATGGGGTGTTTATAGGAATAACGTAAAAAGTAATATACCCTAAGGGGGTTTAAACCCTAATTATGCTAAGAGAGATTATAGTACCTTTGCCAAAACGAATTGTATATTAGCCTACCGTTAAATAGTTAATCTAAATAGAGCTATTAAGCTACTAAAGGGCTTAAACTTAAGGTTCTCCTACTATAGATACTTCTGCGGCTTTAGTATCCGGTATAATACTATAGAAGACGTTCGCTAAGTATCTATTATTAAAGGAAAACGCGGAGCTCTCCTTTAGCTTATTAAAGATATCTAACTTCGTAATAAAATAGAGTGTAGATTAGTTATTAAAAATAGCGATGGTTTATATGCTATTTACCTTACTATACTTAGTAAAGTATTAGTTAGGTAAGTAGTCCTCAATTTCTATATCTATAAGGAGCTGTTTGGTCTTATTAACCTTACTCTTAAGGTCTTCTACGCCTTTATATTAAACTAAGAAGCTTTAAAAGTAGGCCGTAGTAACCTTATAATTTTTAACATTTCTTATACTCTAACGGAACTTATTATATACCTCTTTTCGCTTATTAAGGGAGTATCTAGTTAACTAGTAATTTAGCTTCTTATAAACGTAGTACTTTTTCTAGTAATTACTTTAAAATAAACCTCCACCAGGACCTCCACGGTTGCCTTATAGTTGACATTAATTATACCCTCTTTTATATTCCCTACTACGGCCACTATATATTTAATTAGTTTAGTTATAATTATATTAGTCGGGAATACTTAGTTAGGTAGGGTTTTTGGTATAAAACTATTAAGATTCTTATATTTATATCGCAGTACCTATAGTGGAGCGTAGCTTAGTATATACTCCTTTAAACGTATTTATAAGTTTATATAGCGCTAAGTTATACTTAGAAATGCTATAGCATGCTAAGATAACCTGGTCCCTTAGGCTATTCTTATTTTAGTAAGTTTTAATAAGGCTACGTTAGATTTTCTAAAGTTTATTAAAGAGTAGTTAAAGGCACTTTAAATAAGTCTTTATTAGGTTAGAAGCGATAACTCTTTAAAATATAGTCTCCCGCTATTTAGATATATAAAGTTAGCAATTCTTATTAGTCTTAAAGTAGGCTCTAGTAAGCTAAAGCATTATATTAAAGCTATAGTTTTTACCCATAATATAGTTGTAATATAATATTACTGCCTATCCCTTTAACATAATAGAGAAAGCGTAGTAGTACTAGTGGCGTTAAATTTTAACCTTATTGCAATAGTTATAAAAGACCTATAGTTTTGCTCCGAGTATATTATATAATTCTCCTCTAAACTTCTTCTCTTCGTCCAAATATACCTTTATTAGATTTGTAACTTCTTATAGTAAAGGCTTACCGGTTAACTAGAGTAGAGAAGGTAAAGGCGAAGTAACTCTAAGTAGGAGAGTACCTCTAGGTAGGAGAGCAGCTTTAGGTAGGGGGTTAGCATTCTAGGGGTTTTAATATAAATTAAAGTTACCTTTTAAAGAATATAGGTTGTTTTTAGGTTTCCGTAGTTAACGTATAATCTTAGCTTCCGTCTATATTGGTTTATCTATACTAGTAATAATGGCCTAAATATTACTAGCAATTAGGTTACCGTTCTTAGTAATATATACCCTATTCCTATAGAGGAAGTCTTAAAAATCCCAAACAATATTAACGTTGTTAAGTGCCTAGGTATTAGCAGTCCATCCTATAAAATCTTCCCTAAAATACTCCTATAGTTATAAGTCGGCGTAGTATCTATTTTAGTAGAATATAATATAGTGTAGGAGAAAGCCGTTAACTTATTTTATGGTATAAGTTATTATATTAAAGGCGAATTCATCCTAGTCTTTATTAATAAGTTTTGCGTACTTAGCTACCCCTAATAGTAAGGAGTCTTTCCAGTTATTTAAAGTAGGCGTAGCTATATTTTTAAAGGGAGGGAAGTGTTATTGGTATAGGGATTATTATTTAGTACGCGTTCATAATATGTATTTATCGTTTAGTACGCGTTTGTGATATATATTTGTAATTATAGAGCGTAGGACCAGTTTTAGCCTTAAATCGTAAAAACTTATAAAGCGTATTATTCTACGTAATAGACGCAAGAATCCGTAATCTTAAAAAGGCTTAGGACTAGTTCTGGCCTTTAAATCCTTAAATTTATAGAAGAGTTCTATTTAAGGTTTAGGACCAGTTTTAACATTAAAAGACAGCTTCCTCTAGCACGAGTAGCACTAGTACAGTAGCTCGTCTCTTCTTAGTGGAATACCTTGCTATTCTGTAGTATAACAGTAAAATTAACCACTAATTAGTGTTGGTTACATAAGGGGATATCATGTAGCTACGGTTCGTAGATAGTATAATAATTGTTCTATATTCTTCTTAAAGAAAGGGGTAAGGAACTTAAGGTTCCTCACCACGCTAGTGCCGCGGCGGCACGTAATAGCAACTTGCCGCATGTAACGGTAACTTGCCATACGTAACGGCAATATGCCTTATATAGTGACTATTTGCCTTTATTCCTAACAGCGACTTAGTTAATTAAGGCACGAGCGCCGTAAAGAACGTATGCAAGCCTGTATAATTGGTAGTCTATAGACCTAGATATTAAGATAAGGAGCAGAAGGTGGAAAAGGATATATCTATATATATGTGCCAAGGCTTAAGCGAGCCCCCTAACTAGATCCGTTATGGTGCCGTAATATATATCGAGTTAATACCTAATATATAGGTGTTTAGATATCTAGCTACTATACTAGTAATATAGTTTTATAAAGAAGTTAAAGTTACCTTCTACTTCTTATCTCCTTTTTTACTATCTTATATCTTTTATAGAGAATTTAAAGCTTATTTTTCTTGTCCTTAAAGAGAGCTCTATAGGAGGTTATTCCTAGCTTTATATTTTAAGGCCTAGGAAAGACTGGTTTAATTAGTTAGGGTAACTTATCCCGTTTAGTTAAGGGGTTAACATATTTCTATATATCTCCTATTTAGGCTTAAAGCCTAATAAAGTTAATCCATTCATCCTAATTAGCTTAGCTCGATAATATTACCATTATAGTAATAGCTTAGGTAGGTAGTTAAGAAGTTATTTTAAAAGGTGCTTATGGAAAGGTTAAAGAATTTAATAATAAGTAGTAATTTAATAAGGGGTATAATTAATCAAATTAATTAGTTAAATAGGGGCAATACGGCAAGCAACCTGGGCTTATAACTGTTGATTGGATGTTCGTGCACCGATTATAAGAAAAGAATAAGGACTCTGTTTATTGAATGTGGCTCTAAGAGCCTCTATATATATATAAGAAAGGTGTAGGAAATGAGAATGAGAAGGGGGGAGGGGGGTGGCAATGGAAACAAGGGGTAGGTGACTGAGTTAACACGGAGTAGGTGACCGAGTCAATGACTGAGTCGGTGACAAGATAACCTGATTTAGGTCGACACAAGCCATGACTAGATAGATAGGAAATCTAGCTGGGAATGATTAAAAGGCATAGGCTTCGGTTAGTAACTAGCCTCTATAGCTGATATAAAAGTACCACAACCACGCCTGCTCAGTCCTTCGATGAGCGCTGCATGCCTAAGAAGTGCGACGCCACCGTTAAATATACACACATGATTTTGTGGGAATGTAAGGCTGGAGGAAACTCTTTTGGACGACATTTGGCTATTTTCGAGGCTCGACCGCGCAACCACTACATCTCCAATGACCGCACCAGGGGCAGCCCGAGTTTACTCCCAAATCCATTGGACCATCGCCGCAATGACACTAGAAAATTTAGTTACGCGCGATGATAGATCGATAAACCTGATCAATAGAAACATACGCAATACCAAAAATGCGAGCCACGCAATCGCGGCTCGAAATACGTATCCGGAGTGCAGCTCTCATGATTTTCATTATTCGCATTTCGGGGTCCTGCGCGGAAAGGCTCGTGATGGTGATAGGTATAGAAATTGATATCCGGGATTGCTGCGGCAGAGGATGGCTTGGGCTGCATGCAATGCTTTGATTAGGCTATTTTTTTGGTGGGGCTTTTTCTTAAACACTCACAGCTGAACCTCTAAGAATGTGATGTTGTGCAGGCTCTGCAGAGTCCCCCATGGAGCCCATAATCGGGAATCTCCTCAAGCAACTGAGGACTGAAAGGTTTTTATGAGGTCCTCACACGGCGAAAGGGGTTTGAGAGGGAAATACTGATGTAAAAATCACATGCAGAGTCATCCTCCCAAGGCCCGTTCATACCCGCTTATCAGCCTTGTTGCCTACAGGCATACCGGAAGCGAACACATGGTTAGCTGTAGATTGTTTCTAAACTCTATCTGTAGTTAGAATCTCCATACGAGCATAACATCGAACCAAAACCAATATCCACGCCCCGTGCATGCTAGAGTAGCCAATGGAAAATAGGCGCGGGTGAGGAGACGCATGCTGAGAACTCTGCTCCCCTCCTCAAGTCGAGGGATTAGTTCATACATGTTACGCTCCACTCCCGACATCCTTCCTGGGCAGTGTCCTCCACCAACCTTTGGCAATGGAATATAGGCGCTCTGGACCAGAAGGGGTTCATTACCCTCTAAAATCCTGGGGAAAATACAAAGATCGAGATACTAGCAAGCATCCTGCAGAAGACAATCGCATCGAACCCCTGCAGCCTGACAACAGCCTTTCTCTCGTCGAGGAGTTTCTGACTTACCATCGCGATAATCTGGACCCACCAGCGCCGCTTTGTAACGCCGCGCTGAGGGAGTTTCTCACTCATGCTACTACGCTGCGACACCATCTAGATCCTATTTCGCATACCATTGCGGATGACATAAGCCATAACAGCATCAGCGAAGATATTGCCTTACTCGACGACCGGCGTGATGAAAAAGGATGTGCTAGCGAAGGCCGACGATGGAGTAATGGCGACTATATAGGTGACGATATCTTCTCAAAAAAACTTACCGTTCCGGAGCTGTATAGAAGATTGAAAGAGAATGTAAGACTCGAGGACCCGCCTAAGTTCCTAATGCATGGAGTTTAAGCGTGTTCTCAAAGTAACTGATACGATTCTGGGATAGAGACAAACGAACAGAGCCGAGAAAAGAATAATGTTAGCCATCAATGATTGTGTATTACATTGAAACCCTAACAATCAGCAGATTCATCCCAAACTTGACACCTGCAGGAGCATTGACTCTTGCGGCTACTGTTTCGAGACGCATCGCTAATCCATTGAGAGACTTCCTTCACCGATACCTATTACGAGAAAATTTATTTGCCGTCTCTACTGTACGCTTCCTAACATGGCTTCCTTATTTGATGGACAGTTACTAAGTCTAATAGAGCTACGTGTTCGTGCTTGAGTTTCATATTCCTTATCTTAGTCTACGGCGAGGGTCTCAGATCATAGATCGCCGAAAACTGCGGCAAGAACCACTGCGGAAATCGCGGAAACTTCCACTTGCGCGATTGCCAATGGACGATGATTATTTTTATTACGAGGGCCAAACTTCATTACTCATTACTGGGGTAGATGAGTGTCTTTGGACGACTCTGTGCTTAGTGGATGCTTGGTATGGTGGTGAGGAGAATCTGAGGGGGTATTTGGAAAACTGTCCTGAAGGCGAAGGCTTTGATCCCCCTCATGGGGGCTGCAGGCAGATGACAGATCCATTTTTTAATTCCCGAGAATACTTCCTCGCCGTCATGTCACGGCGAATTACGCAGGCCACCAAGGAAATGACGATATTGATTGAGACCTTTGATGAACGCATGGTGGTTTATGTCAGTATTATTCCTCCGATTGGTCGCCTCCGTAAAAACCTAGCTAACTACTTTATCCAATCAGGCAGACAAAATGAATTCGGTATTTGAAGACGACGAGAAACAAACACATACTCGAAGAGTAGACAGCATCATACGAGCATTGCAGCGTTTTAGGAATTGCCTATTAGCCATTATAAACGCATGGGAGACATTTTCCGCTACCCACATGTTCTACTTTGATGCAGACGAAAATAAGAGAGAGTTGTGGGGTGGCTACAAGGCCAAAATCCTTGACCAAATAGCGAAATTAATCTCACTCAAACGAAACACCCTCGATCCAAAACTAGACCTTTACAGAGGTATACACGCAGGGGTAAGGGGCTCTCTACTTCGTATGTCGGATAAAGCTCATATGATCGATAGCTGGGCACCGCTTCTAGTTTAAAGGAAAGTGCAGCAGCCACAAGACAAGCAGAGCTGGCTGCAGAGCAAGCAAGGACTGCAATTCGCCAAGGCGAGAACATCCAGATTCTAACAAGAATGGCAGCGGTAAGGATTGCCATAAAAATATCACGGAATAGAGAGCGATTGTTGACAGTATTCCGATAGTTTTACCTTCCACTGACGTTTACAGCGGCATTTTTCAGCATGTCATTCATACATTTTTCACATCCGTGGTTTATGTTCCTCCTCTTTCTTATAGTTTCGGTAGTATTTAATTTCTTAATTGCTTCTAATAGCAGACTTTTAGGGCTCTTCTTCTAAAACTGCTAGAAATTCCGCCAGTTGTTACTTCCGTTTCGGATTTAATAGACTATTTCACAAGGTGTCATTCCGCCTAAAAATTTCTTGCTTTCTGGAAATGAGTGAAGATACAGACGGCATAGATTGGTTTGAATTTATACTTGGTCACAGAAGAACCCTAGAGCCTGCTTTGAACGGATGGGTATGCCTTAGTATATGTGTTGGCCGGACGATTCAGAATGAGAACTGAGGCTTTGGAGCCTCTATATATACAAGAGGTGGGTGAGTCAAAGGCACCCCTGATCTAACTTTGATATAGTAGTAATCGACGCCAGGCCGATAGTAGCCGACAGTAACCGCCACTTGGTCGGCAATATGCAATGGGGTAAAAAGCCTCCTAGTTGTGCAAAGGCCTTATGGAGTTGAAGTCCAAGGCCGGTTGAGATTGGTATTTTACGCCGGGAGAAAATTGGGAGTGAGCAAATCCAAGCATTTCAAGAACATCGCAGTGTGAGATATGTGGCCGCAAGGAGCAGAAACTATCGCTACCCGTGACTGCATGGATCGCCTGCACATTAACTGTCTTATTCGAGCTGGTCGAAAGTGATGAAGTTTACAGTTGAAGAATTGATACCAGTCATCCGCTAATCGGCTCCGAATAGCCAGTGCATGCTAAAAAAACTGGTTCCCATGAACGCTCTAACGGCGAAACTGTATAAGTAAAAATTTCCCTGCTCTTGACGACGCGGTGTAATTACTATACGCGTAATCGATCTACATACACCTCGCAAGTGGGGGACCTGTGATAAGCCTCTTAACTACCCGCCTTATGCACCACCCTACCTGATAGCCTGGATTTACTAAACGTACGGTATTCCGTCTTCCGTCTTGCTCTATGCCTTAATCTACCCAGCTTTATTCTGATATTGTTGGCAGCGTAGGTACTTAGCTGCGAGTATAATACTAGGTTAAGCACGTTATTGGATGCAGGGGATAGGGGATAGGGGACCTAGGTTGGGGCCCTAGGATAAGACACCTAGCTTATCCCGCTGTTCCTTTGGGGTGGAAGGTTATACAGGACTGTATTTATGCTGCAAATAGGAGGACCGCAGGCGACGTGTATATATATATATATATAGGGCAGGGAGGGTAAGCATATATATAATAATCTTATAGTAATCTATAAAAACGCGGAAGTATGGTACGAATGGCAGACAGGGCAATATAGGTAATTACGACACTCCCTTACGGGAGTCTTAGAGCAGCGACCTAACGGTATTTTTCCTCCCGTTGACGTAGTACAGGTGTTACCTGGGGGGTGCATACTGTATTACCTCTCACGTCTCCCCTTGTTGGAATTACAAGGTCATGGGGTCACAGCGGAGCTATCTTGAGGGTCTAATTGATGATAGAGATGACGCAGACAATGAATATTGATTGATTCGTGATGCAGTAGATGTGGTTGATGTCTATATAGATTGCATGCGGACTTCGACCTCGCAATGTGTCCAGAGCTTAGTCAGCATTCCTTACGCTAATTCTGACACCCCTGGAGGTTTTTTGTACCTAACTTTAACGGTATCCGTCTGCATGGACCTGGATAGGGACCGCATCAGACATTAATCAAGAATGAATAATAATAGAAAACGAAGGGCACATTAATTCGGATTCGGCTACGTATTCGGCTACATTGGATACCCGGTTCAGATAGTTGGCTCCGATTAGATATATTTCGATGTGCTGATGCAGGTGTACCCCTGCTACTTTGCGTACTACAAGGGGGTGACATGAGCGGGCCAACCGCCCTCCCTGCAAGTTTTGGTGGCATTATAACCATATCGGCAGCATTTTAGCGGGACGCTACTATAATGCCACCAAAACTTGCAGGGAGGGCGATTGGCCCGCTCATGTCACCCCCTTGTAAAGAACTTCAAGTCTAACTCTTGCGATTAAGCTTAAAAATCAAAGACTTTACCCTTCTTGCCTATGCACAGCCTTTCTCCTAAGTGCATGGTGCACTTGACTATTTATTAGCGAAATCAGATGCCCGCCCCGCGCGCGCACAGGGGGGTGAGACACTGAAGGTCATACAGGCTGTATATGTACGGAAGAACCACCAGGAGCTGCAAATATGTGGGTAGACCCATGCCGAACACTTCAAGCACACTTTAGATCTTCACTCCCGCTGATCGCCGCCGTTACTACTCTTGCAAGCGCATCCCCGCCCTCATTACAGATGCCGTGGCGCCCTGCTCTTCTCGGGCGATTCTGTCGCGAGAGGGGACACTCTTGCAAGGACGGTGATGAGGGTAACATACATTACTCTCTCCTTCCCCGTCATGCCTTTCCTTTTTGTACAGCCGTTAGTGACATACGTTCTCATAATTGGCCCAGATGAAGCTTTCGTTCAAGTTTCTAAGCTCCGTTGTTCTGTCCTGTCTCACAATTGAGTCTGCCGCTCGCACGGTTGGCGGGAAACCAAAGCGATGGATTCAGCCATACAAACGAGCACCGCTACAGGACATCGTGCGTGATTTCTATGGCCTCAATTAATACCTGGCTGACATTATCTAAGGTTACCTGGGACGAAGACTCTCTGTTTGTGCGTGGCGAGCGCATATTTTGGTACAGTGGAGAATTCCATCCTTTCAGGTGCGCAACTTTACTGCAAAGTTAGAATACGGCAAGATGAGCTTACAATCAGCCGCAGACTTCCTGTGGCTAGCCTCTATCTTGATGTATTTCAGAAAATCAAGGCCATGGGGTACAATGGCGTGTCATTCTACGTCCACTGGGCTCTTCTCGAGGGCAAGCCAGGAGAATTTAGCGCCGATGGCGTCTTTGCACTCGAGCCTTTCTTTGATGCCGCAAGCAAGGCCGGAATATACTTACTGGCGGTAAGCTAGCCCCAGTTTTAAGTAAAGTGGACGTAGAATCTAATTGTGTAGCGGCCTGGCCCATATATTAACGCTGAAGCCTCTGGAGGAGGGTTCCCTGGTTGGCTGCAACGAGTCCACGGAACTCTCCGAACAGCCGACCCAGCTTACCTTAACGCCACGGCCCTGTGAGCCTCTTCTTGAAGACTATGCCGGATATTTCTAACCTAAACTACTCGCAGATATGTAGAGTCAATTGGAAAAATCATTTCCAAAGCCCAAATCACAAATGGAGGACCTGTGATTCTACTTCAACCTGAGAATGAATATAGTGGCGCCATCCCTAACGTTAAATTCCCCGATCCTGTATATTTTGGCTACGTAGAGGAACAATACAGGAAGGCCGGCATAGTGGTTCCGTTCATCAGCAACGATGCCCGGACAGCAGGATACTTTACTCCAGGGTCTGAGTCTGCCGTTGATATATATGGTCACGATGGATATCCGCTTGGATTCGATTGTGCTCATCCCTACACTTGGCCGAATGGTGCTCTTCCAACGGGCTGGAGGGCTACCCATTTGGAGCAGAGTCCGTCCACACCTTATGCTATTGTTGAGGTATGTGGGTAACACTTTCAGTGCAGCACGGCCTAATTGAGCTTCAGTTTCAAGGAGGTTCTTTCGATCCATGGGGTGGCTTAGGCTTCGATCAGTGCTCCGTTCTACTGAATAACGAGTTCGAGCGTGTCTTCTACAAGAATGACTATAGCTTTGGGGTTACTATCTTTAACCTCTACATGGTAAGAATCGCCTATCTTTACATAAATGAGACGATTCTGATCATCCTAGACGTACGGGGGCACTAATTGGGGTAATCTTGGGCACCCCGGCGGCTATACCTCCTATGATTATGGGGCAGTTATTTCCGAGGAGCGCCTCATTACCAGGGAAAAGTATAGCGAACAAAAGCTCGAAGCAAACTTCTTCAAGGTCTCTCCTGCATATCTGACTGCAGACCGTGGAAACGCTTCCAATACATCTTGGACGACATCGACTGATCTCACTGTCACTCCAGCATTTTCGAATAGCACAAAGCTTTACTTCCTTCGACATGCGGCGTACAATTCGCTAGACTCCACTAGCTACAAACTGCATGTACAGACGGTAACTTTCGGGAACCTGACCGTGCCACAACTGAACGGGACCTTGACCTTGAATGGGCGGGACTCAAAAATTCACGTTAGCGATTATGATGTTGGCGGTGTCAACATCGTATACTCCACAGCGGAAGTATTCACTTGGTAGGTCAGTAAATAGACATCTGAGATGATATCTCTAACAGTTTGTCAGGAAGAAGTATTCTTCGAAGATAGTGCTTATCGTGTACGGCGGGCCCAATGAGCAACATGAGATTGCCATCCAAGCATCAAGCGCTACAATTGTTGAAGGCAGTGGTGCTACCATCGTCCAAAAGGAAGGGTACAGCATCGTCAATTGGAACTCAAACCCGGAGCGCAAGATAGTCAAAGTTTACTCTAATGTCTATATCTACCTGCTTGGTGCGTAATGCATTATTTATACTTTCTTAAGCAAATAACTAACTTATCAGGAGATCGTAACTCGGCCTACAACTACTGGGCAGTCGATCTAGCACCTTATAGCTCAGCAAATTCTGTGATTGTTAAGGCTGGGTACCTTTTACGATCTGCAGAGGTTAAAGGCAGAACCCTAGCACTTACTGGAGACCTCAACGCAACGACTCCAATTGAAGTCATTGGAGGCGCCCCAAAATCATTGTCCAAACTCACTTTCAATGGAGTTTCCTTGCCTTTTAAAGCAGGTGATTATAGTATTTACACAGCGACCGCGGATTTCGAGGAGCCCAAATTCACTCTTCCGGATTTGAGTACCCTGAACTGGAAGTACTTGGACAGTCTCCCAGAGATTCAATCAACATATTCCGATGCAGCCTGGGCATCTGCGGATCTGAAAACAACCTACAACACCCTACGACCTCTCACTACGCCAACAAGTCTCTATGGCAGTGACTATGGCTACAATACCGGTACGCTGCTTTTCCGTGGCCACTTTACCGCCACCGGCGCCGAAACCAGTCTCTTCCTCTGGACTCAAGGTGGCTCTGCCTTCGGCACGTCCGCCTGGTTGAACTCCGACTTCATCGGCTCCTGGGATGGCATCGACGCCGCCACAAATGCCAATACAACCTTCACACTTCCCAATCTCACCCCAGGAAAACCCTACGTCTTCACAATCGTAATTGACAACATGGGATTAGACGAAAACTGGGTCGTGGGATCAGAAACGATGAAAAATCCGCGAGGCATCCTCAACTACACTCTCTCCGGACGCTCTCAATCGGCCATCACTTGGAAACTCACCGGCAACTTTGGCGGAGAGAGCTACGCCGATCATTCCCGCGGCCCGCTGAACGAGGGCGGCATGTACGCCGAGCGCCAGGGCTACCACCTTCCCTCCGCTCCTACCAAGTCATGGAAAGACAGCTCTGGTCCTACCGCCGGTATCTCTGCCGCGGGCATCGGCTTCTTCGCCACGAGCTTCGACTTGGACATGCCGAAAGGCTACGACATCCCTCTCTCCTTCGTCTTCACCAACTCCAGCACCAGCACCGCTAGAAACTCCTCGCTGGCAACGGCTTACAGGGTCCAGCTTTTCGTCAATGGCTGGCAGTTTGGGAAGTATGTGCATAATGTGGGACCGCAGACGAAGTTCCCGGTTCCTGAGGGGATTTTTGACTATCATGGGAACAACTATGTCGCGGTGACGTTGTGGGCTCTGGAGAAGGGAGGAGTGAAGGTTGAGGGGTTGAAGTTGGCGGCCGATGCGGTTGTGCAGACTGGATTTGGGGAAGTCGAGACAGTGGAGGGGCAGAAATGGGTGAAAAGGAAGGGGGCGTATTAGTGGTTTTCAGCGTTCGAGGTGATTATTACAAGGCCGAGATTGGGGTATGCATGGTGTAATATGATGAGTAAAAAGTCTCAGACATAAAATGTAGAATCTGGATTAGCTTAAGAGTGAGTAGCTTAGGAAATTAATAGCAAGATACCACGTTATCCACCTAAATTTCGATCTTGGAATCATTACGTATTGCCTTTTTCATTAAGGATGATTCGGTATCATAATATTACATACAATCGTCCTATCTCTATCCCAAGCCTCCAAAACTCGCCGCCCTAGCCTTTTTCTTAAGTTCGTTACTGTTACTTTTCCTTAAACTCGTCCCTTGCACGGGATCAAATGGCTTTCTTCGTCTAACCAATTGATAACCCCGATCCAACTCCACTTCAATAGCGCAACGGACTTTAAGTGCGCCAACGGCAGGCCAGACACTCCGCTCGCCGCGCAGGATCCAATACTCTAAACTCTCTCTGGTCGGGTTTTCTAATAGCTTGGTGAAATCGCTAGGGGTAAGTTCTGGCACCAACGTCAAGCTGGCGCCGGGGATATTCTCATCAAGGAGAAAGCGGCGGATGGATGGTGGTAACCACCCTACTTCATCTAGCTGGTGTAGCCGATGTTGGATCTCCATTACAATCAGCCGCATAATGGGCATCGACAACCGCAACTTGCCGTCCTGACGAGGGTTCGGGTGGTGGGGGTCTGAGCGTAGAAAGGGTGCGAGGTATGGGCGGGCTTGTGACACGATAAAGTGGTTGACGTTGAACAGCTCGGCGATGCGGGAGAGAGGCGATTCACGGTCTGTATAGCTGGCGTGGGTCCAGGGGCGGAAGGTTGTTTCTTCAGCGGAAGCCCAGGGGACGATGTTACCAGATTCATCTTTGCACATTAGAGAGACAGGTTGGTAGAGGGCGGAGGAGGCGTTTGAGGCAAGCGCGGCGGACCAAATAAGCTGAGTCGAAGTTAACTACGGTTAGCCTTGAATTGGAATAAATGAAGACTTACTACATTAGGAGCCGTAAGGTAGTTCAGCAGGTTGGGGACTCCACCACCACCAGTAGTTGAGACGGTGATATTGAGAACTCTCTTTGTTTTGGCGTATGCTTCCTCGAAAGTCAAGTCCTCAACATTGGCTCGCACAACCTGCTCTAATACTCCCACATCTAGGAAGTATCCTTCCCGTACGAACCTCTCTACACGCCTTATGAGCGTGGCAAGCCGCCCGCTTTGGACTTGGTTATGTCCTTCATCGCCTTCTTTTCCTGAGCTTCCTGCGCGCTTCGCGAATGCAGTTAAATCAATTCGATCACCAGTCAAAAACCCTAAGAGCTCGTCTTCAGTATGCACTCCGACAAGAGCAGCAATCAGCGCGCCAGTCGCTGTTCCGGATATAATGCGTGGAAGCAATCCACGAAGATGGAGGGCTTTCACCACTCCAAGATGACACAGGCCAAAGATGGCGCCACCTTGGAGCACGAGCACTGAGCGTCCAAACGCCTGTCGGGTATCATGTAGAACATCCAACTTCGCTTGGTTTGTGAGGCTGCCATCAGAGCTAGGAGAGGTGGGGTACGAGGCCAAGTAGTCGATTGCGAGAGCGACTTGGGTGATGTAATCTTCGATGAGAAGCTTAGTTCCAGCATATGCGCGGTTGAAAAGTCGTGGTGCCGTTATATTTCCGAGATTTCGGACAAGCCCTGACCGTAAGAGGTTCACTAGACCGAGTATGTCCTCCTCCTCTCGAGCTTCGATGATTGCTTGAAGGCGTTCGTAGATGAGGCGGTAGTCGTAAAACTTGCTTGTAGGATTTTGGCGCCTTAGCATCTATATGTTAGCTGAAGCCACTTCAGTTTTATTGGAAAGAGCGCATGCCATAGGTCATATCCAAGAACTTCGTCGAGCTGAAAAGCAGCTGCCTCCCATTCTTCAAATAATCGAGCCTCTGCAATCGTCTCTTGGAGCGCGTCTCGTGGGGATTTCTTCGTCCACCAAGCATAAAGTTTCTGAAACATGTTCAAAACGCCAAAATCAGATGATTGACTCAGAATATACTGAACATATCATTGCCGGGAGAGTGGCTCAACATACTAGTTGCCAGAAAAAGCCGACCTCGAAGAAGCAGCTAAACAACGACTTCAAGATGCCGGGAATCCAGGAGCCGTCTAACATGGCGATGTAACCCGTCCATCAGGTGGTGAATTAGTCGCACTGTCGGGAATATAGTGGCATCGGGTAACACGGTGGCTGTGGGCAGGATACAAGCATGCACCAAGGAACGCGATGGGTACTTTCACATGTTAAACAGGGGTTTGATGCATTTGATTCGGGCGACCATTCCGGCCAAAACCGCGAACACAATTTCTATCCTGTCACTTCTTTGTTATACGGAGCAACCTTGTATTATTTGAATTTAGATTAAATGAGTACTCTGAGCAGTTTTGCAATTGCAACTTCGGATTAAGGACTTTATATCAAAGCCACCATAACCTATTTTCTGCATTGAAGACCTATATTCCCTACAAGCATGCCCGGTTCATCACTCTGGCTTCTCCCGCCGCAATCGCACCCTCTTACGCCGATCCTTACAACACTAATCAAAACCGTTTCTACCCATTTCAACTCCCCGCATACGTTTATTCCACACGTCACTCTCACCTCGGAAATACCACCCTCAACATACGAGAAAGATCCGCAGGTCTGGCTAGACAGTCTTGACTTTCTGAAGGCGGATGATGTCTCCGTAAGGTTTGAGAGGTTGGAAACTAGCAGTGTATTCTTCCGGAAGATGACCATTAGAGTAGCAAAAGAGGGTGTCAGAGCGCTTGCTACGATTGCTAGGACTGTGGTTGAAGGGTCTGCGGCCGAGGAACAGCCTAGGAAGTGGGTGGAGGAGAGCTTTGAACCGCATTTGAGTTTGCTATAGTGAGTATTCCTGTTTTTGGAAAGTCTGGCTGCTCAGGAAGACTTTCATTTGTTTTTGCCTTTTCTTCATCGTAATATGATTGCTGACAGGTGAGAAGCGCTGACATCGAGGTCTCCGAAGAGAGCTTAAAGGAGATAGAGACTGCCATTCGAGAGGCAGGGGTGAATCTTGAGGGGGAAGGCAAGTTGGGAAGCTGGGTTGGGGGAAGAGTAGTCCTTGTACCCACGGATAGGAGGATCGAGGATTGGAACGCCGTTGCACTGAGAGATCTGTAAGTCAATAACTGTTTATTAATAAGTAGATCTACGCATATAAATATTAAGGGTAAAGTTTGCACATTAATATGCATTGTTTGAATTTGAAACACTGGGCTTCATATAACCTAAAGATATGTATACATATCGAAAGTTAATCGCCAAGCTATAAGGTTTGCGGCAATGCAGGGATGAGTCCACTCCAATGCTTTATGTCGAACGCCTAGATCCTTCTAACTCCCAGTAATGCAACAAAAAATTTCCTATAAATTCTAAAAACGCCTTACTCCAGAGTAAGATGCAGATTTTTCTTCCACACATCCGGCACAACCTTCAACATATTCGCCGACTCTGATGCAGGTGCCCTAGCGGGGAAATCAATCACGGCCGTCCTCAGTGCTGCCACGGCTACATGTCCGAATATAGTGATGAACTTTTCGACATGATCGGCCAGCATTGATTTGAGCACAATGAGATGTGTGCTGGTGATATCTGCCGATGGTGTATTGACAATCCAGGTTAGCGCTCGCCAGAACTCCGTATTCGGCCACGGATTAACTTTCTTGTTCTTGCTGAAGTTCCGTAGAGTAAGTGAAGCGAATCCTGACCCAAGTCCAAGCATCCGCTCGTTATGAACATTTGTTGTCACAAAGGGGCCGCCAGGCTCAGCGCGGGCCCAACCTAGTCGTTGCTTTCCCTGCTGCGTGTTCTCGCGGCCATAGATCCCCCATAGAACCGGGCAAACGGCATGGAACTTGGCGATTAAGACGTCAATTAGAGAGATACCTCGCCACTTGAACTCCTCATCGGCAAAGATGCTAATACCTATGACCCCAATCGCATCGATGATTTTGCCTTCATTGCTAGCCTCACCGACAAACTGGGCTATTATGCTTTTTGCAAAGTGATTGAGCAAGTAAAGAAGAAAACCGGGAAATTGAGCCTCCGAGTCATTCGAGAGTTGGGGTATTGGCGAAACGATAAACCGTCGAATATCAACCATAGGACCTCCAGCATTGGCTGCTGATCGAAGAGCCTCCCGAATCTTAGCTATCTACGAAAAAATATTGTTAGTCGGGAAGTGCGCATAGGCTGAGACTGATTAAAAGAAAAACGCACTGTCGCGGTGTTGGATGCTCTAGCGCCAGTGATTTGCCCAACCCGTGTCCTCAGGCTTCGTCGAGCATCGCCCAATTGACCCTTGAGATCAGGATTTTGCTTGCTCCAGTCGACCATGTTCTTCCGGAATTCTTTCAGTCGCTTGTGGACGCCAAGGTATTTCTCATGGTGGGCCTCTCTTTCTACGATGGATGATATTAGAGGTGATGCTGGGGTGGCATGCGCTAGAGAAGCAGATGAAGGAGCGGATGTAGACGGCAGTGAAATTGTCGATCCAGAAGATGGTTTCGGGGGCTGTTGTGGAGGCTGTTGGCGTGTTTGTTGTGAAGCCTGTTGTAAAGCCTGTTGTAAAGCCCGTTGCTGAGCCTGTTGAGTCTGTTGAGCCCTAGCTTTTTCTACTGCTGCAGCAACCTCACTGGCTTTGCGATCGGACTCCGCCTGTTCCGCCCTTCGCTTCTCTTCGGCCTCCTTCTGTTTCTGAGCCTTCAGCCTAGCCTCATTCTCAGCTAACTGCTTTGCTCGTTCTGCGGCTTGTTTCCTCTCAATTTCCTCCCTCCTTTGCTCCTCAAGTTTGCGCTTCTGACTAGCAATCTCTTGCTCGAGTTTTTCCTGCCGTGCGCGCTCCAACGCGCGATTCTCTTCATCCTCCTGCTGTTTCCTCCGCTTTTGTTCTTCCAGAAGATGCCGTTGTCGAGCTCGCTCCGCACTTTGTCGCACCCTTTCGTGTTCGGCAGCAGCTCTGGCTAATTCTTCCTGGTGGAGCTTTGCGCGCTCTGCAGTAGCTAGGTCAAGGCGTTCGTTGAAGTCGCGGTCGGAGTTTATTAGCATCTGGCTAAACTCGTAGAGGAGCTGGCGCGACGGGCTGTCAATGGGATCTATTTCCACAGTATCTCGACGACTCCGACCGCGTCGCTCCTCGGAACGATGCTGCCTCGAAGAACTCCCGGTGCCATTCCGCGAAGGCGAGCTGGAGTTTATGGAGTTCATACTGGCAGATAAGGCTCTGGGAGTGGTTGGCATGGCGTGTGGGGGACTCAATATATCAGTTGAGCGGCTGTTGTTTGAGGTGCGCGCAAGCTAGAGCCGGATCCTATTCCGGGACTAGAGCAGAGGGTGATGAGTGAGGGGATAAGGATGAGGACTAGTGAATTAGAGAACATGAATGGCATGAGGGAAATAGCAGATGCGTGTTTTCGGTTGGTCGTGGTATGATCGTGAAAGCGACATCAAAAGTTGTACTGCTTGAAGCTTTCGGATCTGGAAAAACTCCGGCGGCTGGCCCTCACCAATTGCTGTGGTATTGATCGACGCGGCTAAGGAGTGGTTCGTGCCCCCTATTAAGAACCCCAAGTACCCGCGCAGCCACGCAACCCACGCACCCCCCAAGTCATGCTGCCTCGTGCAGAAACTCGAAATCAACAGCCCACTGCCCGCTGCCCGCTGCCCGCTGCTGCACGCACTGCACGCACTGCACGCACCGTGACAATCTAGTCACATATGATCGCTGCAACTCGGGCGGGCGGGCTGCTGGTGCGGCTTGAGCAGATAGGCTGTATTGGCCTGGTCTGGAGCGAGCCTTGACGGCAAAGTCAGTTTTTCTCGTGAAGAGCGATGCAGTTGCCGCATCGAGACGGGCGTTGGTCGTTGCATCGTGTGTCTACAAAAAGCAGCACAAGGCCTCCCTCCCAACCCCCTCCCCCAGAATCCAAATCATCCTCGTCTTGCTCTTCCTCTCCCTCCAAAAAGCCCTCGGGACCGACCTTCTTCCTCAGTGCTGGGTCTGATTGTGTAAGCTGCATTGCGTCTACATCCGTCTGGAAGCGTGGTGGCTTTGCTTCGGTGCTCAGGAATAGTCTGAAATAGTCGTCCGTGCAGGCTGGTTGAAACAGGCTAGAAACGTGACCCCGAACTGAACAAACGGGACGATTCACGTTGGTGGCCGTGAGACATAATTCTTACCAAGGCCACACTTGTTTTTACACAGCCTCAGGCTTCGTTTCCATGGTGCATCAAGGTAACTGCTGGGGTGTGTTTTGGTGTACATATCGTCGTAATTCTCTCGCCCACAGTGTGACGTTTGCGGAGTGTGGAGGGGGTCGCTTCTACAGGGCCCAAACTCCTTCACCCTCGCTCAACTCGACCTTTTAGTAGGAACCTCCATCATCTCCATCCACCACCTTCCTTAGCTCTCCTTGACTAGCAGTGGCCGCTCCAGTCCCTCCTACCGCTCTCTTCCCACCGCTCCCTCCTTCGAATTCTTCGAATCGCTCTCTACACCGCGAGTTCGCTCAAAGTGTCCATTTTGTGTGTTTTGACAGCAGTCAGTTGCCGTCCAGGGAAGCAACTCCCGCTCCTTGAATTTGGCCCACGCCCGCCAGCATCCCAATCCTTATCAACTCCCATCCTACTGTTTTACAGTCAATCACTTTGCAGAGGTATACTGGTTTCTGGCCGCCCGCTGCCGAAAGCTGTTCTTGTTGTCGACTCTTCGGGCGCATCTTGCTATCGTGCAGCACAGTTCCACAGCGTACGTCCCTAGCTCTTTCATCTTGTTGCCTTGTGCGAAGCCGTCATCCCATTTCACGAAGCGGATTCTATTTACCCGCACAAGCTCCTCCAGTTGTTTGGTTTCATCATTTTCGCCTAATGCTCCGAGTCCACTTAGCTGACCACCCCCCCAAGATTCTCCTGTCTACAGTTTTGGAATACACTACCCCAATCCTTCCTCCACAAAGTCGCTTCCATTAACTCGGGCATCTTCTGTTGAGTATATAACGCTTTCGTCCATCGTTTTTGGACTCTACAATACCAGGCATGGATCAGCAAGGACACCCTGGTCCTACGGGGCCTGCAGGCCGCCGATTGCACATTGCCCACCGACGCAGTCCATCCGAATTGACGCCACTCATGAGTACGCCAGACCTTTTCCTATCCATATTACAATTCAATGCGGATTATATAATTGGGTGTCTTGATACTGACGAGTCATTCCCGTAGTGGAACAGCTTGCTATCGCACAGCAAATCGAAGTCCTCCAACAGCAACAACAGCAGATTGCTGCAACGCATCAACAATACGTTAATATGGGCATGATACAACCCCAACAGCACTTGCCTGGGGCGAATTTCCAGATGCAGGGACAAATGCCCAATGTGTCTCCGCATGCGAACACGTTTCAATTCCCTCAGCAAATGCCGCAGCAGCATCTAGCTGTACCAATGAATGCTCCTTCACAACCTTCCGCTCATCGTCGAAATCAATCTGCCCTCCCAAATGTCGGTATGGGCCCTCCTCCGGCCCCGTCTTCGGGCGCCTCTGGGTTTGGTGAATATGGAGGGCAACAGGGTAACCAGGGTAGAGAGAACATAAACCCTCGAGGCCGTGGTGGTGGTGCGGCGGGCTCTGGTCATTCCCGCCGCCACTCTCTTGCTCTTCCAGAAGCCAAGAAAGCTGCTGAATTGGCAGAACAAAAGAGAAAAACTTCCGGGTTTCAATTCCCAATCCCTGGAGCCGGTGGATCTACCCCAACGAGCTCCAACCGAGACTCTAGCCCTAGTGGCAATGGAAGTGCTCAGTCTAATGACCAGGCCCCTTCTAGTCGTGGATCTAGTCGCGGCTCAGCTCATGGCCGTAGTCAGAGCATGGCAGTTGGTGGCCGTGGCGGTGGACAGGGCCGTGGCGGTGGTAACTTCCAGTTCCCACCGCCCCAGGCCACGAGCGATACCGGTGCTGGTGCCGGTGCTGGTGCCAGTGCTGGTGCAGGCACTGGGAACCACGGAGGTCAATCTGATTTTCAACGTCGCGGGAGTCAGGGACACGGAAGGACATCGTCCAGAAACTTTGAAGGTAATTGGAGACAACCTAATAACAATCAGCAGCCCACCCAGGATGCTCAGGCACAGAACATGGGAAATTTCAACATGAACCAGACAGCGGGTGCAGCTCCTTTCCAGCCTAGCCACCGTCCTCGAGCTTCAATGAACCAGTCCATCGGATCGCTTGGGAACTTCCAGTACCCTGGACAGCCCCAGCTAGTCCAATTACCGCAAGGCCAGGTTCTTGTACAACCACAGATGTTCGGTGCCCAAGGTCTGAATCCTTTGCAAATCGCTCACCTGCAAGCCCTCCAAGCCGCTCAAATGAACGGGCAGGGAATGACCGGACTGCAAGCAAGTCAACATGCCCAACCCCAGATGACAATGCAGCAGCAGCAACAACAGCGTAAGACTCTCTTCACGCCTTATCTACCCCAGGCTACGCTACCTGCACTCCTCAATGACGGTCAACTTGTCGCTGGCATCCTGCGGGTCAACAAGAAGAATCGGAGCGATGCATACGTCACAACGACTGACCTTGATGCCGATATCTTCATTTGCGGAAGCAAAGATAGAAATCGTGCGTTAGAGGGTGACCTTGTGGCTGTCGAATTACTAGATGTCGATGAAGTGTGGGGCCAAAAGCGTGAGAAAGAAGAAAAGAAGAAGAGAAAGGATAATTCAGACCCGAGAGGTGGAAGCATTGCTGTGAACGATGCCACCACGCAGCCTGAGAGCAGCCAACCGGGGGCGGATGGTAGCTTACGTCGTCGTGGTAGTCTTAGACAGCGGCCAACACAGAAAAAGAACGATGATGTGGAGGTGGAAGGCCAGAGCTTGCTTCTTATGGAAGAAGAAGAGATTAATGACGAGCAGAAGCCGCTTTATGCTGGCCATATTGTTGCTGTGATTGAGCGCGTTGCCGGGCAAATGTTTTCCGGGTTTGTTCATTCAATTCCGTTTGACAGACTTCCTAGCTAATCAAATGCAGTACTCTTGGCTTGTTGCGTCCTAGTAGCCAGGCCACGAAGGAGAAGCAAGAAGCTGAGCGCCAAGCACGTGAGGGTAACTCTGGCCGTCATCAACCAGAACGTCAACAGGATAAGCCGAAGATTGTTTGGTTTAAGCCTACGGATAAGCGCGTCCCACTGATCGCCATTCCCACTGAACAAGCTCCGCGAGACTTCGTAGAGCGGCATCAGGACTATGCGAACCGTATTTTCGTGGCCTGCATCAAACGATGGCCTATCACCTCTCTCCATCCTTTCGGCACGCTTGTCGAACAATTGGGCGAAATGGGCGATCTGAAGGTGGAAACGGATGCTCTTCTACGTGACAACAATTTCGGACCAGATGACTTTTCCGACGCCGTCCTTAAGAACGTCGGATTTGAAGACTGGTCTGTTGTCAATGATGGAGAGGCTGCTCTAGAAAGTCGTCGTGACTTCCGAAATGAGAAGACATTCACTATCGATCCAAACGGAAGCAAAGAACTGGATGACGCTATCCACTTCAAGCCTCTCGATGATGGTCGCATCGAGATTGGCATCCACGTTGCTGACGTTGCTCACTTCATTAAACCCAACTCTCTCGTGGATCGCGAAGCAAAGAAGCGCGGAACTGCGGTGTACCTCATGAACCGAACTGTCAACATGCTTCCGTCACGGCTGTCATCTGATATCTGTTGCTTGAATCCTGGCGAAGATCGATATACAGTCAGCGTCGTCTTCAAGGTTGACCTACAATCCGGTCATGTGTTCGAAGATGAGACTTGGATTGGCAAGGCAGTCATCAAGAGCTCTGGCAAATTGTCGTATGAAGAGGTTGACTCTGTTATCAATGGACGTGGCGATGCAGAGCTTGGTGCAGCTAGGGCAAAGGAGATCAAGATGCTCCATCATATCACGCAAAAATTCCGCCAGGCACGATTTGGAGACCGTTCAACGGATATCCCGCCTCTTCGTCTCATGTATCAACTCGACGACGAGAACGTGCCAGTTGAGCAGAACATTTTCGACTCTTCACCAGCCCACGAGCTCATCGAGGAGCTGAGCCACAAGACCAACACATTTGTCGCCAAGAAGATCCTCGCTGGTTTGCCTGATAAGGCACTGCTCAGACGACAAGCTTCGCCAAACCCTCGTCGCCTGGAAACCATTGCTGATAGGATGGATGCCATCGGGTATGACATCGAAACAACCAGCAGCGGAACGTTGCAGAGCAGCTTATTCAAAGTTGATGATGATGATATTCGCAAAGGTATGGAGACTTTGATAATTAAGTCTATGCAACGCGCGAAATACTTCGTTGCTAGCAAACTTCCAGAGGATCAATATCCTCATTATGCGCTGAACCTACCTCTCTACACTCATTTCACCAATCCTTCTCGACGATATGCGGATATAATTGTGCATCGCCAGCTTGAGGCCGTGCTATCCAACGGTGCTATTGAATTCTCGGAAGATATTGAGACCCTCGCCAAGACTGCAGAGATGTGCAATACCAAGAAAGACTCCGCCCACAGTGCTCAGGAACAGAGTGTTCACATCGAATCCTGCCGAAAGATGGACAAAGTCCGACAAGACCTAGGTGGCGATCTGATCAGCGAAGGAATTGTTCTTTGCGTGTATGAATCAGCCTTTGACGTGCTCATTCCAGAATTCGGCTTCGAAAAGCGTGTGCATTGTGACCAACTGCCTCTCAAGAAGGCCGAATTTGACAAAAACAAGCGTCTCTTGGAGCTATACTGGGAGAAGGGTGTCCCGTCCTCCGCTTATATCCCGGAAGACGAGCGTCCCAAACACGGCTCAATGCGTGTAGCCAACGCCGCTGCCGCTGCTCGTGACGCTGAAGCAGCTAAACAGCGTGCTAAGGAGCATGAGGAGGCCCAACGCAGGCAGATGGATACTGGCACGATTTCTACGGATGATGTTGATGCCTTGTTCGATGATGACGATGACTCAAATGATCTCGCTGGCATGACTGCAGGAGTCTCTCTCAACCCCTCTGCTGGTGCTGATCGTCCGACTCAAAGCATGCCGCCTTCGCCTACCAGGAATGGACTTTCATCGGGCCAGACTCCTCATCGCGTCAAGTCTGACTCAAAGCTTGCTCAGAGCGCCAGTGATGTGCCCGAGGCTAAATTGACCAACAAGGAGAAGTACCTTAGTTTGTTTGCACTGAGAGAGGAGAACGGAGACTACATTCAAGATGTGCGGGAGATGGCTAGAGTGCCAGTGATCTTGAAGACAGATCTGACAAAGAGTCCACCGTAAGTTTACTGAGCAAACATAACCTGCCAAACCACTAACATATGGGATCATCTAGGTGCTTGACTATTCGTTCCTTGAACCCATATGCTCTATGAGAGTCTACCCATCACTTCCCTTCTGCCCGACTAGCATATTTCTCAGCAGTGCTATCATGAGATAGCGATCCTTCGACCCTTCACTCTTTTGGGCCGACTGATCAGAAGGTCGATGAATTTCCGAGGTCATCGCAAGACGTCTCGCGCTTCCACCTGGCATTCGCCGTCAAAAAGCGATCATCCAACCACTCCTTACCACATTGATCGTTCACGCTAGCTGTTCCGTTTCATGGGTGGATTTGTGTTCCAAAGAGAGATTGCATGGCAATGCATCTTGATTGGTGAGAGAGGATGGAGACTATTTGGTGTGGGGTAGCATTGACGAGGTGAGGCCGCAAGGCCGTGGTGGACTAAAGACAACAGCTTTAATCGGTCGGTGAGGACGCATCATATTAATATGTAGTTTGTGTAAAAGCCCCTTAGCTAGAGTTCTGTTCTTCTTGTTATCATCATAGCACCATTCCAAATTGAATATAGGCATTACGCTCCGGTTGTAGCATTTCGATCTTATCTATCAGACTGTTTGCCCGCTTATGCGCGACCCGCCATACTGCCTCTTCGGCTTTTCGTCCTGGCCGTGAGGTTGGGCGGTCCCCTCCTTACCCCTGCCCCTTCCCCTGCCCCCTGTGTGAGCGCCATGCGTAACGCACGTTCCGGCATAGCTTATGGACATTAAAGTTAGATTTAGGATGCTTGGCAACTAGTTAACGCGGAGACGGATTTCAGCCTTCATGACGGTCTTGCGAGTATTGGCTCTAGGAAGCTTTCGCACGGAGAATATCTGACAGGCCAGCTGATGGCTCAAAGACTCCTCGAATAAAAATAGATTTACGATTGCTATTTACGTCTCAAAACCCTCTTTGAATATTTCTCAAAAGACGTAGTAAATTTCTGCTTGACCCACCAAGCCGCGCAAGGGATTTACCGTCGAGTGCACACTCAGGCTCCACTCGGGAAGACAAGTTGCCGTCAGTTGATGAGATGAAATGCGGAGGGCGATGTTATTAAGGTCGCTGACAATGCCCGCGGCTCTGCGGTCTCCGTGAAGCGCAACAGCGTGATGCTGGTACTCGAAGAGTTTCATGGCTTGATCGAAGCGTCGCAGCACCCCTGTCATGACACAGCACTTCCGGCTTCAACCTCATCCATACTCAGCCTTCAACGGATGCAGCGTTTACCGGAGGGTTTTCACTGCCCGTACAGGAATTTCCTTGTCACTAGAGACCGCTCTGCCAAGACAAAAATCTTGGTGGCCCCGAATGCGGTATAACCGCCAAGACTCTTCAAGGCTTCCTATCCCCCTCCGACCCCACCCTCTGAAATTTGAAATGGCGTCTCAGATGCAGCCCCAGCAGTCGCATATCTGATTATAAGGTCAATGTGGCCGTCCACTTTCGTTTCTCCGAACGTTTTCTGGTGGACTGTTGCTGGCAGAGACATCGTCTTCTTTCAACTTTTCCCTCTTTCACTCAGTAGTTCTAGCTCACCACGTTCCTTATCATTTTCTCTTCTTCTTCTTCTTGTCCCTGGTTGGACTCTAGACCCATCAACTTATTTCTAAACTCAAGCTCTTGCTGCTTGACATTCTTTTGAACCATCTGACCACCAAAACCCATCCTAATTATTTACAATGCCGAGCCTACGCAAGGTACTGAAGTGGATATTCGTCCTGGGGCCGGCGGTGATCGTCAGCGCGCTACCAGCTCCAGCGCCATATCCTAAAGTCCCTGCAAGGCCCCGGTTGGAAGCGCGACAGGCCCCGGCGCCCGCAATAACGGATATCGACATTCTTCAATTGTAAGTTTCTTGAAATGTATCTCACGGAAATGGAATTCCTAACAAGATCCTCTAGCGCCTTGACTGCAGAGCACTTGGAATCAGCTTTCTATGCCCAAGGATTTGCGAAGTTTCCGGCGAGCGACTTCAAAGCACTCGGTCTGAGTGACGCAAGCATCACTGCACTACTCGCTGTAGGACAGTCAGAAGCAACGCATGTCTCGACATTGCTCTCAGCCATTGCTTCGGCAGGCTTCCAGCCAGTGCAGCCGTGCACATATAACTTCGGATTTACGGACGCAGCAGCCATGGTTGCTACTGCACGAGTTCTCGAGGCTGTCGGTATTTCTGCGTACGCTACACCTATCTACGAACCCCGTCTTCTACATGGCTAACCAGTAGATTGTAGATACTTGGGCGCAGCCCCCCTCATCAACTCCTCCGCCGTTCTTAGTGTTGCAGCCTCGATTGCGACAGTCGAGGCCCGCCATCAAACCTTCATCCGAGGAGCCTCAGGTGCGACGCCAATTCCCGCCGCCTTTGATACACCTCTTGGTGTCCGCGGTGTCTTCACACTCGCCGCCGCATTCATTAGCTCCTGTCCTTCTGGTTCCAATTTAAATATCCAAGCGTTCCCGGCCATCGCGCTGCAAAACCCCAATCTTGCGACATCTGGACAGAGCTTGGTCCTTGCGGATGCTGCTCAGCCTGCTGGTGCTAAGTTTTGTGCTTTTATAGCTCCGTAAGTTTTCTTCTGTTGTGACAGGAAATGTACGGCTGGGAAATCTTTTACTGATCAATTCAATAGTGGCGAAACGCAATTCGCGCCATTCACGAATGGCGGTTGCGTCGTTCCGCAGAACCTGGCAGGAGAGGTATACATGTTGGTGACCAACGCCGAGTCGGTTGATGATTCGGCCGTTCTGGCTGGGTAAGTTGATAAACCTGCATTCTAGAAATACGAGCCGGAGATTTAAGCTGACAACTGCACAGCCCAAGTGTGCTCTCGGTCTCATGATCCATTGCGACAATGATGCTTCGTTTCTTGAAAAGCGAATGGTGGAAGAGAGAAAGCATTGACAGAATTTCTTTTTATAACACTGTGACAATATTTTAGTAGGTGCAGAAGAGGCCGCCTCAGCGGCCAATACCCTTGGATGGAGTTTTCGAAGATCAGGAATCTTCTAGAGCAGCAGCTATAGAGCTAGCCTACCATTTGGTGGGCAATTCTTAAAGTATGACAGTAATATCAACATTCTACAGCCTTTTGCCAAGCAATGATAGTGAGGGTAGTTTTCCAGATCAGGCATTGCTTGCGAAGGATCCGCTAAAGCAACCTACCTACCCACCTATTTTAGCTATCTACGTGAACCATTTTGTTTACTTTTGACGCAAATGTGACTCGATTCCCACCATGTTAAGCTATCGTCCGAAAATAGTGATTTGCTCCCTCTTACAGACCGAATGGCGTACTCTAGATGCTGCATGGGCGGGGTGCTTACGGCATATCCGGGCCGAACCCCCACCGAGTCGAAGTTTTATGCCGAAGTTCAAGCGGCATCCATGGGATCCACCGCCTTCTTTCTCCAGTGACTTTGCCGCCCTTCCCGTGGAGTTTCCGTCGTTCAGCAGCCCGTCGACCTTAGCTTTTTAATTATGTGGGACCTTTCCCTGGGTCGGTCCTTTGGCACCTGTGGCACACCTGACCAGTGACTCAAGTCGCACATTTCCCGTGCATCAAACAAACCACTCCCCATGTCACCCTGGATCATCATGTCTGTCCTCAGCCCGTGTATATGAACATGGCCTTCCCATACCTGCGTGCCTTGAATGCTTCCATCTAACATCTATCACCCTTCAAACAATTAGACACCCTCCTTATCAATCTACGCCATGTCTCTCAGTAACAACAACAACAACGGCGGCTCAACCTGTGTTGTTGAGCTTCAGAATGTCTCAGGATATCTTCAGAACTCAACAAACCTATCTTCTCATCCGCGCAGTATCCACAGCTTGAGTATCCAGGAAGACCGCAAGAGTAAAAGCAATGATGATCCAAACGGAAGCCTTCCTTCGCCTACCACAGCTGTGGAACGACTCCAAAAATGGAATCGTCCTCGCGCCAATCTCTTCAGAAGTTTTGCTGCTTTCTGGGCCTTCACCGTTATGGGTATGAATGATGCCGCTTACGGAGTATGTGCCATGACCTTACAGTGGGAAGAATTTGCTAATCTCTCTTCCAGGCATTGATACCATACGTATGACTTGTCGCAATGAAATCTTAACATTTCTGACGTTTCATCACAGCTTGAAGACTACTACAACTTGACATACACAGTCGTTTCGCTAATTTTTCTGTCTCCGTTGATCGGTTACATAGCGTCTGCGCTTCTCAATAACTCCATCCACCTCAAATTCGGCCAGCGGGGTGTCGCCTTCCTATCGCCAGGCTGCCATCTGCTTGCCTATATTGTAATTGCAGTGCATCCTCCTTACCCAGTTCTCGTAGTCATCTTCATGATCGCCGGTTTTGGCAATGGTCTTGAAGATGCGGCGTGGAATGCATGGGTTGGTAATATGGCCAATCCAAACGAGGTTCTCGGCTTCTTGCATGCATTTTATGGACTAGGTGCTACACTCAGTCCGCTGATTGCAACGAGTATGATCACGAAAGGCGGGTTGCCGTGGTATGCCTTTTACTATCTAATGGTGAGTTCGAGCTTTTTGCAAGTTTCTGTCACGTGGATGGGGTGTATTGACGCCGAATTGTCAGATCGGCGCCGCTATCCTAGAACTCGTCTCGTCGGTATGGGCTTTCTGGGCCGCAACCGGTGCCGTATTCCGTGCCGCGAATCCTCGCACTACCGATTCCAAAGGTAATCGCATGAGAGAAGCACTCACCACTATGCCCTCAGCCCGTGTGACTTGGCTCTGCGCTCTCTTCCTCCTCGGCTATGTTGGCGCTGAAGTTGCGCTGGGCGGTTGGATCGTGACTTTCATGATTCGCGTAAGACACGGTGCTCGATTTGCCAGCGGTATGACGGCCACGGGCTTCTGGCTGGGCCTTACGGTTGGGAGGGTGATCCTCGGGTTCGTGACTCCGAAGATTGGAGAGAAGTTGGCGATTTCGGTAGGCTTACATCTTCCACCACGACCTCACCCTGAACCCTTAAGTTCAAGGATATTTACTGTCTACTTAGATCTATCTCCCTGTAGCAATGGGACTCGAGCTCCTCTTCTGGCTCGTCCCGCAATTCTATGTCTCCGCTGTCGCCGTTGCGTTCCAAGGCTTCTTCCTCGGACCTTTGTTCCCTGCCGCCGTTGTTGCGGCCACAAAACTGCTTCCGCGCCATCTTCACGTCAGTGCTATAGGCTTTGCGGCAGCCTTTGGAGGTGGTGGAGCAGCAGTTTTTCCTTTCGCTGTTGGCGCTATTGCTCAGGCGAAAGGTGTTCAGGTGCTTCAGCCAATTATTTTGGCACTGCTCGGCATCATTCTAGCCCTGTGGTTAAGCTTGCCGAGAATTCACAGGAAGGAGGAGTAAAAACTGTGATAAATAAGAAAGACTGTGAAAGCTTAGTAGCTAAAAGGATGGGAGGTCAAGATCAAGGTAGGGCGAAAAGGATTTTAGGACTCATGGTACTGGGTTGAGAGCGATACCAATATCGGGGCGCCTGGAGAGTGTTGTGACGGTTAAGAGAGGCTATTCTACGATATAGGGCAATGGAGCAATTACCATAGCATCTTACTAAATTTCACACAACTGGTGTATTCCTCCACATTTATCCGTTGTCTATCCATATTATTTTCCGTATATTTTTCTTTCTCTCCTCTACTTCATCAGATCTCGTTCTCACCAACCCTTTTAAGGGCAACACCCTACTCCAGCATTCTCCAACGTCTCTACCCACAACCCCATCCCCTCCACCAGCCATGTCCTCCCTCCCTCCCACCCCACCCCACCCCCAACAACCCCTAACCGCCCAATTCGACTTCCTCCTCCAAATCAACCCCTCAACCAAGCGCATCCTAGCCGGTACGCTCCGCAACGGCCACCCTCTCCGGATCCGCGTATCGTAGCAGCAAGCCCCGCCCCACAGCTCCCTCGCGCACCCGCTCCGCTACGACGCCGCGCGCTAGCCCGACCGGACCCGGCCTGGCGCCGTCAGTCTCGGCTGCCGCCTCCACTGCGCCGCTGCGCCCGACCGAAACGACCTGCTCGCCGGCCCGACGTACATGGTGTGCGGGTTCGAGGGGCTTCGGCGATGGGGGCCCGCGGCGTGGGTTTTGTGAGGGGGGGGGCGCGCGCTTCTTTTATCTGGAGGGCTGTGTTGGGATTGGGGTTGGGGGCGGACTGCGTGAGTTGCGGTACCGGTGGGCGGCGTTTCACTGGAGGGTGTTGGGTTGAGGTTTACGACGAGGAGCGCGGTTGCTGGGTAAAGGGGGGGGCTTCTTGTTAATGGGGATAAGTGTGGTTTGAGGGCTAAGCACTTGTTTGACTTGAGGTCCTTTTGGCATTTGGCTCTAGGAAGTAATGTAATTGGGCTGTTTTAGCTATGCTACTATATGCTCT
>Ga0307515_10003425_pt1 | contig 33396 bp, 12 predicted proteins | sample 17_EM_MG_FD_194513 | JGI IMG/M metagenome (GOLD analysis project Ga0307515, IMG submission 194513) | Populus trichocarpa ectomycorrhiza microbial communities from riparian zone in the Pacific Northwest, United States - 17_EM | ecosystem: Host-associated > Plants > Roots > Unclassified | place... | reverse complement strand
TAGTATCGGATTTTCTATTTGCTCCTTCATACTAAGCTCAAAGGACATAATATGGACAATGTGCAACTCACGTGTAGCTTCTGAAGTAGAATTCTCGCCATTCAACAATACTCTTCACCTACAGATGTGGCAATAATTGAATCATATAGCACAGAACTTTTAGCAATATACCAACATTAGCATGGAGCAGGTATGAAAAGTTTAACAAATTGATCCATAATACAGAAATGAAGTTGCATGTTTATGTTATTTTCTTTGTGACACTTTTTGACAAATAACCATTGTGTTAAGAGAGTTTAAAAAGAAAACGACTCTTAAAATGATATGGAAGCTTTAAACAGAAAATGAAGGATGATGCACAGGCATGGCATGGCATGGCAGTCATCCTTTAACTGTGCCCAAACCAATGACTGTGTCCAATATGCTCATTAATAACTAATTTTTTCCAAGATGAACTGTATGCTTTGAACTACCTTTCTATATGCTATAAATAATGCAACAACAAGGTGGAGTTGTTTTTTGACATAGAAAATGGTCAAAGTAGGGCTATGCCGCACAGACTTGCAGTGCATATACACAAACATTCCTCAATCTGAAGGAAAGGGAACATGACGGGGATTACCTCAGTACTCGACAAACCACGCAATGAGTCTGTGAGTCCATCTCCTGCATAAAATGGGAAGAGGAGATAAATATACTTGCAATGGCAATTCATTTTCAGGGACAAAGGCAAATTAGTAGGGAAGGGAAAAGTCAGCTGGACTTCTGATGGGATACGAGTGACAGACTTATGGAGTTGATGTTTAAAATATGATGGGAATCTAGATGAGTGCTTAGTTACTGAGACCTGAGAACCTATTCATAGGAGTTGTTTCAACAACAACAAACTAATATCATTAGGAATGGTTGTGATTAGTTAGTTGGTAGCTGGAAGTTGAGGAATCATGGGTTTTAAAGGTGAAAGCATAAGAAGGAGGGGCCTGTTTAATTTAATCATCCATACAAACATCAAAAATTATATTGTTGAAGCCCAGATAAAAAAAATATATATATGATAATAGGAGACAGGTTTTACCTGTAAAGTTTCCTGAAACAAATGCACGAGAAGCATCTCTAAGTTCATCAAGAATGAGAAAGTAGTCAGCTGCAGTATTAAATTCATTTTTAACCAAACAGAGAACAGGAGAAAGAACAACTGATCGGCATTATATAGATCAATGGGCCAGCCACAGACCAAACAATCATTAGAATAATTTAAATTGGTAAGTTGAGAGCGGAGACTCTGAAGTGTTTTAAGTATTTGCTGAGCTTGGGAATCAAAGAACACAAACAAGCTTAGGTTCAGATAAACTAAATACAATGCTCTTGATGTTGATGGAAGTTAAACTGCATGAGCAGAAGAATCAGTAGGCTGTAGGAAAAAAAAATAGATATCCAGGTTTGAGTCCATCAAAACTTGTGCAGCTTGCATGTACTCCATAAGTGAACATGACCAGAACCACGGCTATGCAAATCATAGGAACTACATTCAAAGAACAATCAATAGTGACTAAATGCAGATTCACTTAAGAGATTGCTCAGAAATTTGCACCAGCCAATTAATTCCACAAAATCTTCTAATGTCTTCAAGCACATGATAACGCGGAAGAATTTTCACACGATTAGACTAAAAGTGATACAGAAATGAGGTTAGAGCGCAATTATTGTTATGAGCCAAACCAGCAGTTCGAAACAGCAAAAAGGAGCACTTAATTTCAAAATAAAGCGACGACTTTAGAGTTAGTGAGAAGATCGAAAAGAACAAACCTTCCAGAAAAATGGTGGTAACCCCCTCCTACCCCATAATGAGATTTTCCTTTTGTTACATCAAACACAGATCTAATTTAAAAACAAGTAATCAAAATCAGCCACTACAATAAGCTCAATGATTCATATAAACACAAATTTAAAACACGCGAACATGAAAACATATAGAGAGAGAGAGAGAGAGAGAAGAGTGTACCCAAGAATTCCTAAAAGGATGGGCAATGTATCATCAGTTCCATTGTACAAAGCAAGTTCTTCAACAGTGAACAATCTCTAGAATTTCAAGAAACACGGTCAATATTGGGAATTTGATCAAATCATTTACAGTCTCCACAAGCCAACCAAAGCATGTTCATGATTTGGGGTTTCAAACTCCAGGAAAAAAAAAGGAATTCATTCAGCTGAGCTAAATAAACAGATTAAAAAGGCCAAAAATCCATAAAACTCTAATTCTTTTCATTCCAAAACATTAACAAGAAATCAGCGTTGGACTTTTTAACCATTTGGGTCAAGTAATAGCAACGAAAGCCAAACACTTTGGTGTTTTAAAGACCAAAAAGATCATTTCATTGAGCTAAAACACTTCAAATTCAATCAATTTGGGCCCAAAAAAATCCCATCAGAATAAAATTTAAACCAAAAAAAAGGAGAGAGAGAAGAGGGGGGGACCTGGACCTGTTGTTGAAGAGAATTCCTAAAGGATTTGAAGGGAAATCTGGGGGTGAAGGAGAAAGCAGCGAGAGTGACTAAAACAGTAATCAAAACAAAAGGAGATTTTGCTAATCTCTTTATTATTACAGTTGCCATATCTGCCGCTGGTTAATGACAGACAACCTAGGCACAAGACTACAACTACAGCAACCGCCTTAAGGAGGTTAAAGTGAAAACGGTCACCGTTTTGTCTTGGTTGGTAGTTTACTTGTGGATTTTGAGGCCCTTGTTATGAGACCTGGGCAGTATTCTGACCCGGTTTAAAACCTTGCAGGTTGGTCCGGTTAGATTAACGAGATAATTTTTTTATTAAAATTGTTTTTATTTTAAAAGGACTGAAATGATGTTTATATGATAAAAATAATTTGATTTGAGATGAAATTCAGCAAGCTATATTTGAGTCTTGCCACTAATTTTTTTATGAAATGTTATATTTATATATATTCGTGAAAATAATTATAATTTCAAGTCTCTCTTGGCGTTTCTACTAGGTGTTTGAGCATTCTTTATATTAATCTTATTAACAAAATAACATTGATATAAAAATAAAGTTTTTTTTTTGGAGAACAAAAGTAACGGGTTTGAAAAAAAAATTATTTATAATTAATATTTGATGGTAATATATATATATATATATATATATAGAATTTTACAATAATTCTCATATATGATTAAATATAAACAATCCAAATCAATTATTTTAAATATATACAAGATAAAAGATAGTTTAAGTTATACTGGAGAATTGCAGTAATAAAATCCAACTCAAGACAAAAATTAAGTTGTAAGCAAACACTTGGAAAAAAAATATTATTTTAATAAAAAAAATTAATAAATTAAAGATTAAACTTTGACTGGGTCATCTAAATTTATTTATTTATTTATTTATTTTATCATAAATCAAATTCATGCCTCGAATTAGCTTCTAGATCCTAGAATAACACATGCTACTATGCTAGTACATGTTTTACAATTATGCACGAGATAGTACATATGTCTTATCCTTATTTTTATTTTTTATTTTTATATTTTAAAAGTATTTTTTTAAAAAGAATTATTTATTTTTTTTAAAATTAATATTTTTTTAGTGTTTTGAGATCATTTTAATGTGCTGATATTAAAAATAATTTTTAAAAAATAAAAAAATATTATTTTAATATTTTTTCGAGTAAAAAACACTTTAAAAAACAACCACACTCTCAAATATCATCCCTACTCATTAAAGAAAAAATGCTTTTCGTGTTGGCTCTTATAGGATCAGATGATTTTATTAAAATTCTTTAACTTTTTCTTTTAATTTTTTTGAGGTTTGAGGTGTGTTTAGTAATGTAATGCATTTTATATTTTAAAATATTTTATTTTTTAAAATTATTAAATTAATTTTTTATATATATTTTTTATGATAATGATATGTATGTTGATATTAAAACTTAAAAATAAATATTATTTTTATATATTTTTATATACTTCAAAAAAACAATATACACAACTTTATCAATCACGTACGAATGTGAGAATGTGAGAGTATAATAACTTTTGTTTTTAAAAAATATTTTTTATTTTAAAAAAAATATTAAATTAATTTTTTAAATTTTATTTTAATTTTAATATACAAATATTAAAAATAAAAATATATATATATTTTTTTTAATATATCTCCGTACAATAAAAACAAATTTTAACGCAACTCAGAAGCCCTATTGGAACCTTGCTGCAATGCAAAAGGCCCATCCAATCAGAAAAACATCCAACCAAAACGACATCAATTCGACTCCCTCGTAAAACCCGAATCTCTGACTCTCTCTCTCTCTCTGTCCGAGTATCCCCTGAATCTCTCTTCATGTACGTTTCCTCACCATCTATCACCGACGCACACTTCTATTTTATATTTCCAAAAAAAAAAATTCACCATTTATATTGGTTTTGGACCCTTCCCTTTGGTGGAATTTTTTTTTATTAATTTGCAATAAACTTGACTGGGGATCCTTAATTTCTCATAATTCACTAAATTCTATATTTTTACGATGTTAAAAAAGTTGTTGCAAGAAAAGAAGCAAGCTTTGAAGGTTTTCTGATCTGGGTTTTTTGTGATCCATTGATTTATGCAGCTGACAGTTTGGTGTTGTAAAAGGGTAAAAAAGATGGGAGTGAAACAAGCTATAAAGAGCCTGGATGCGTTTCCCCGTGCGGAAGAGCATTTGTTGCAAAAGACACAATCTGGGGCTCTTGGTAAATTAACGTTTTTGAATTCTTTTTGTTTTTTACATAATTTGAGATAGGAAATTATCTTTTTTTCGCTCAGTGGAGGTGGGTTTTAAGCTTGGAATGTTTGTATTGGCAATATTGCAGTCAATTAAGGTTCTAGTGGGGTGTGTAGATTGAGTGGTTGTGGCGTGGCGGGTGATTTATGATGGACAAATGCAAAGATAACTAATTTTCATGAGAAGTTTGTAAATGGGTTTCGATAAAAGATGTGTTAAATTCATATAAATGATCATTCTTAGCTTTGTTTGTGGTGGATCATAATGTAAGAGAAATTCTTGAACTTAAACCATTTATTGCAATCATGCATGCAATATTGTATCTAGGAAACGAAAAGGAGTGTTTATTGAATCTAGATTCAGTGTTTGTACTGTCTTTTGAGTGTTAGTTTTACAATGTTGGTTTTGCTTCTTCTTGTTTCTTGTAGTTTCCGTCATTGGGCTAGTTATAATGGCTACGCTGTTCTACCATGAGTTGGCATATTATCTTACTACATATACGGTCCATCAGGTCAGTGCTTAATCCTCATCTCCCTTCTGCATGTTTGGTTGTCTCTTAGATATGATGTGAGTCCACCAGGTCCTCCAATTCTAGACCTTCATCGTTTTGTTTTCAAGTACATAAATTTCTTTATGTAATACTTACAGCACTGAGACAGACCTTCAAAAAGCATGGATTATGATGCCATAATACCGCTTTCATCCACCCCCGCTCCTTTCTGAGTAACCGGACAACTTGCATTCAGCACCAATTGGATTTAAAGCCTGTAATTATCGCAAGGAAACATTTGCATTAATTAATCTGGGACAGCTCAACTCTGAAAATGTGTGGCAAACCCTTGCCTGAACTCCACATATGGTGACCTCCGCTGTCATGGCCGAGGAAATACCCACACAACCACATATCATGATAGAAACTTGCTTTGTGTAAATTGAGGAACATCTAATCTTTAACATGTACTCCAAAAGAGAATGATCATTATTAGCCTTGTTGAGCTAAGCTGCAGTGGTGATTCATAGGCATAGTTTTCCAAGCAGTAAGAGGTTTCTGTCAGTTAAACAAAAGAATTCGAGCAGAAAAGAGCTTGAATGTGCAGTTCTTGTCTTACCAAGACTATAATGTAATTCTAAAAGTTGGCTCATGGCATTCTCCCAATTGTATAGGTTCTTGCTGAACTTGATTGACCGGGCTTTTTATGCTATATTTCATGAGGATCTAAGTTTCCTGGTGTTTCTTGTGTTTTGCAGATGTCTGTAGACTTGCAACGTGGAGAAATTCTTCCAATTCACGTTAATATTACATTTCCCTCTTTACCTTGTGATGGTTAGTGATTCACTTTCCTTCTTAGAAGCAACTTCTGTTTTCTTACTGATATCTGTTTATCTCATCTCTTATGGTAATTCAATGCTCCCACTTTTCTCAAGGTTCTTTTATTCCACATATGCAGTTTTGAGTGTGGATGCAATTGACATGTCAGGAAAGCATGAAGTGGATCTGGATACAAACATATGGAAAGTAGGATAATTTCTTTTTTCATGTTTTTTTTCCCTTTTTTTCCTAGAAATTTTTTACTTTACTAAAGAGCTGTTATGAGCATCTTGGAATGTGAGTCTTAGATGAACTAGCCATGTGTGCTCATGTCTGTATCCATTAATGGCATGATAGAAGCTGCTATTTGGCATGCTGCTAACCAGGATAGAGTTTTTACAGCTTCGCTTGAACAGTCATGGCCATATCACCGGCACTGAATATTTATCAGACCTTGTAGAGAAGGAACATGAAGCTCACAACCATGGTAACATCTATTTTCTGGCATGCTAGAAATTTATTTGCATTTTCAGGATCCAGTTTTGATTTATTACATAATTGTTTTATATGACCTTTATATAGCATGATAGTTTTTGCATCATTCTCTGTGTGAAGCATCTGGGAAACATGATTTTTTCAAGGTTTTATTAGAACTTGGTATCAAAGGGAATGATAAGAAATTTGAAACTAACAAACATATCAGATTTGGTCCAAATAACTAAGCTACTTTAGTTATTAACAAGTCTTATGTTTAGTATTGGTGATTAATTTTTTTCCCTTAGCATAGCAAGTTAATTAATGTGGCTGATATCTCAAAACAACGTTAATCAGATCATGATAAAGATCATCACAAGGATTCCCATGAAGAACAGCATACCCATGGCTTTGATGATGCTGCTGAAACTATGATCAAGAAGGTCAAGCAAGCATTGGCAAATGGAGAAGGATGTCGGGTATTGCTTTTCAACACCTGTAGTATATTCATGAAATTGTTACTTTACACCTTGAAAGGTGGGAAAATTCTAAGTTTGCTCATCTTCTGCAGGTTTATGGCGTTCTAGATGTCCAAAGGGTTGCTGGCAACTTTCATATTTCAGTTCATGGACTAAACATTTTTGTTGCTCAAATGGTCAGAGCTGTTCCTTTTCTTCTTTTACTCAGTTTTCTTTTGTAACAAAACAGCCTTTGAAGCACTTGGTTTGTTTTTTTACCTATCCAACTATGATGCTAAAATGAAAAAATTAAATTCTTTTCGTTTCCAGATCAGTATTTGATCCAAACTTTAAATGAGCTGTTAGTTAACGAGTGTATCACTTGTAACTCCACTCTTGAAAGTGGCTGGAGACTGGTGGATGGGTGGCTGCATACTTTGTTTTTACCCTTTTTTTAATTTCTCTTTTGGGTTGATGGGGAGTGTGCATTCATTCACATACAAAGTACTATCTTCTTACCCTGGAGAGTGCAGAAAACTATATAAAGGTCATAGTCTTTCTTAGATGTAGTGAGGACTGTACCTGGATTAGTTGGTTTGTAAGATCAATTTAAACAGGGCATCTTTATATCAGTTTTGTATTAAGTGGCTGTTTCTGAAGTATGTTGTTAGAAATTTCTGTGTTATATATATTACATTGAGTTACTTTGCATCCACAGTTATCAATCAGGACTCTTACTGTTTTCATTCAGATTTTTGATGGAGCTAAGCATGTCAATGTAAGTCATATTATCCATGACTTATCATTTGGACCAAAATATCCTGGAATTCACAACCCTCTTGATGGGACTGCACGGATTCTGCGTGAAACAAGCGGAATATTCAAATATTACATCAAGGTTTGAATTTTCAAGCTTTCTTTCTGATGACTGGCTACTTCTTAACTTATATGATCTCTACTTTAGAAGTGATGTGCAATGAGACTTTACTGCAGTTTATATGCTGTCTAAACCTAATATCAATAGTGAATGTCGAGACATCTTTTTTCCTCTCTGGGCAATCCAGCTAGAAAGGGCTGAATATTCAGGAATAATCTCACTGGTCCTTGAGAGCGAGCAGTCTCTTTAACAAGCAGAAATCTACCTTTCTTTCCCTTGCTAGATAGCCCTTATAATGAGATTATATAAATTGCCATGGAAGATTTGGAACTAGCATAATTGTGTTATATCTTGTGAGGTTCCAGAAGAAAAGGAGTCCATCCAATATTTCTTCCAACATTTTTGTTTTAGATGATAATGAGATATCATTGGTATTGATTCCGGAGGTTTCAGTTGATTGTTTTTCCTCAAGATATGACTACATTTTGTAACTTTATTGTATCTTGCAGATTGTTCCAACTGAGTACAGGTACATCTCCAAAGATGTTTTGCCGACCAATCAATTCTCTGTTACGGAGTACTTTTCTCCCATTACCGATTTTGATAGGACATGGCCAGGTTGGTTGAAAATCTGTATAGAGGATCAACTGCCCCCTCCTTCGCTCGGCTCTTAGCACTGATTGCCATTGTTTTCCGTTGTTTTTGCAGCTGTGTACTTCTTGTATGATTTGTCACCTATCACCGTCACAATCAAAGAAGAACGGCGTAGTTTTCTTCATTTTATCACTCGGCTCTGTGCGATTTTAGGGGGTACATTTGCCTTGACAGGTTTGTGCATCGTTATAACCCAGTAGTACCCACTAATTTTACTGTGATGGGGAACACTGGAAAATCAGTTTAGTAACTAATATATCAATGTTTTCATGTGGGTTTTTGGAATGGAACTTACAGGCTAGGCTAGACTCTGATGATGCCGTTTCTATCCATAGTTCCAGTACACGTGTGTACCATGTGTTGCTTTTCGTCGCTTCCATAAGTTTTAACTTTTGCTTCTGTTTTATACACAGGAATGCTAGATCGGTGGATGTACAGGCTTCTTGAGGCACTGACTAAACCAAACCGTGGAAGTGGATTCCTATAAATGTAATGGGAACATGATTAGTGGCAATCCACAAGCGTCGCAGAGGAATTCTACTTGCAAAACCCATGGAGTGCCCAGGTCTCAGCACTAGATGTTGAATTAAATTGCCAGGGAAAGAGTTAAAAAGCCAAGACAGCCTGTAATATCACCCCCTCCATGTTTCACCCCCCCTGTTCGAGGGTGGGTGGTTGACTGAACGTTTGTAAAATGCCTGTAACACTACTTTTTCAAGCACGCAGTAACAGTATAGCTCGAGGGGAAAATATGAAGGTGTACATGTGGGATTCTTTCCAGGCTAACAGTTTTGATTTGTTCCGACCTTTATAAGAGTTTCAATTTGTGTCACCTACTCCATTCTCTTGTGTATGCAGGTTCTCCTCGGTCAGACCATAAGCCCTATTTTGCCAGAGGTCGTCCTAATTATGGTCGCAAAGTTTTAAAAAAAAAATAGTTGCAGGGCTTGTAGAGAAGACTCTAAAATAAAAGGCCAACAAGGATCTCTTCCAGAGGCCTATGCCTATAGTTTAAGATACTATCATGCCACTCCCCCATGGAGGTGGCACGTGGGGTCATGAATGATCGCCAGTTTACATGTGCAATAGCATTATTTGATTCTATGCCACTAGGGAAAATTTAAATAGAAAATCACAAGAATAAATAGAGCAATCCAGAGAAGCAAAAATGAAGATGCGCTTGGTCAGTTTGGCTCTTTACCATAACCCACACTTAAAAATCCAGGACCATGGCTGGACAGTGACATGAGAGCGAGGTATATATATCCCTTTTATGCCTTTTTTTCCGAGGGCAATGAGGTTATCTCGTTAGCAATACAGCATGAAGCTTCCAACATTCCTCGAATTTCAGAATCCGCAGCAGCCTTCATGATGGAACTTGACTAATCTCGATCACGACTTGACAGGCATACCTTCACCATGGTTGTCAACTGTTTGGAATGACTCACTGCATTCTAAAAAATAAAAAAATAGGCTTCTCATATGCCCCAAAAACTCGGTAAATCATTCTTTTTCTTTGGTTGAGTGGAATTTCATGGCTGAATCGAAAAACAATGCCTGGCCCCTGCATGAGAGAAAAAAAGCATTGATTGTATTGATTTGAGTAGGCACATAAAATCATATCTGTAACACGTGATAGCTGTATGCAATATATAATTTCCAATAATTTGGCTTACAGGTGCCAGTACCTTGAAACCCTGAATCTTGGTTACGGCAGAGATCCAATCTAAAAGTTTAAACTATTAGATGGAAAACTCGGTGACCTAGTATCGCATATGGACTGCTGCTCAAGATGGTTAATAGGCCAAATAGAAACTTTGAAATGCATTTGACCAATGAGTGGACTTGACACCTTTATGCGAAGCAATTTTGGAAAACACAAAATGGACAAGTTCAATATCTTTCTTTTTTTTTTTACCTTTGCAGAAAATCAATGTCTTCATCATATCTTTGTGAACTACGTATTTGGAATTGTAGCTTCTCGTTGCCTTGTGCTATCAGTGGAACCAACATTGGAATCTTCTACGGATTGTTGTCTGGGTTGTTGATGCTCTTGATGCCATGTCTGTGTGGACTGCTGTTGTTGCAGTTGCTGCGCCTGCTGCACAGCTCTGTTGTTTTGCTGATGAGAATATTGCAATAGCCTGCTTGACCTCCACCTCAGGTACTCCACAAGAAGAGAATTTGTGCTAATTGCAATCCCAAAACCAGTGAATGAGGATAGCAGGACAGAGAGTATAGGGTTCACATTGAGCTGCCAGAGTAGAATGGAGCATGAGACATAAGACATATTAGGAATATCACACAGAATACTTCAGGCAAGAAATTTAGTTTGCTTACCACGGTATAAAATATATGAGCGAACAAGATGACTACAGCAAACTGGAAGGAAGCATAAGCCCATATGTAACTCCGGTTTACTGCCACCACCACATATTTTAAAGTCATTTAATCATGATAATCCATAAAAAAAAATAGTTTTTTTTCTCTGCCACTGGAAATGGGAAAATCATGGAGTGCAAAAGGAAAGAACCGCCAATATGATATCATGAGCACTCCAATGGTTTTATTACTATGAGTGAGTTTTGTTTTATAAATACATCTTTTATCATGTGCAGACAATTTGAAACAATGAGAATAACATGATTTTGTAGATTTAGTTTGATTTTGTAGTGTAATGTATGGTGCTAATAGTGTATCTAGAACAGACTAGATTAAAGGAGAAAAAGAGAAGATATAGTGACACTCACCCATGGTGGTAGCAATCATGGAAGAAAGGAGACCTAAAACACAAGAGAAAGGCAATGAAATGGCAAGAGCACGAGGGCCCAAGTCAGATACCTGAAAAGATTGAAAATAAAATAAAATTGCAAAGACTGTCAATAAGCATAATAGAATTTTTTTATAAAAAACATAAAATATTGGTTTTAAAGAGTTATGTGGATTGAGAATTTATATGTATTCAATCAATTAGAAAATTGATATGCATATTGCAAAAGGCCATAAGGAAACATGGAGAGCCTAAATGTTTAATCCTACACGAAAATTAAACATTAAATTCAACACTTAGTTTTTTTAAGAAAGGCATCATACAAAAAGAGAATGTGTGACCTGAGAATTCGTGTGAAACTACCTTGTGTAAGATAATGCCCTTTCATTAGATCATTTATTTTACCAGACAATATTTGTGTTGACACTAATAGGTACTGTGGAACTGGAACATCAACTGGTATGGTAGTGCAATTATCCAACCTATCTCCGAATTATTTTCATGTATAAATGATAGCAATATGAGTTCCTGTCATGTTATGACTGTTTTTAGTTAAGTTTTTATATTATTTTCCATCTGACAATACCCTGATCTTTTTCTTTCTTTTTGACGAATAATTGACAATAGCCTGATGACCTGAATTTTCTGATAAATTTATGCAATAACCCTACATGGCTTTGCTCATACCACATTAGCATTTACTATGCTACCCCAGTTCAATACTAGAAATTTAGAAAGATGACGATATGTACCAGTAGTTGCTCCAGAAAGCAGAAATATGCTAGCATACTGACCATGACAAGAACTGGTACATCCTGCCAAACCCTGTTAAGCATGAAACAGGTACCAATCAAAACATCAAAGCAAATTCAAGCGAAGGAGACCTATGCTGTGGAGGTGAGTGAGGAACTATCAAATTATAGAATGAATAATATGCAGACTTCTAAGGATCACTTTGGCGCTGCCACTCAATTGAAGAGAGTTTAATGCTTTCATCACCAGGTCATTGGCATGAGCTGACAAACCACAATGTCCTTTTGCAACACTAAAAAATTGTGATAAATTTCTGATATGACCAGATGAACCTAATAAATCATGAATAAAACTTTGAACAAGAAAGGAGCTAACATCATTATTCTAGAAACAATGACGACTAAGATAAATTATGGTTTATAACAGCTATGAATTCGATGTGACCCCCTGGCCCTGATCTCGAAACTAAGGGATCAAGAGATTCAACCCCCCAACCCTCAATGATATAAATTGTTCTAAATAAATATCAGTTTGTCATTTCATTGGATTAGGTGCCATCAGAGACCCTAGAGGAAAGAAAGTAGTATTGTCAGCATGTCTAAAATCCCAGCCCTTACCTAGTATCCTGCCTGAACCAAAAGACACTAGTCAACAACAGGGTGAAATTTTGAATCTTACATATCTAGTGGGGAAAAAAAAAGACGATATGCAATCAACTAGATGTTGAAAAAAATTGAACTTGCCTGTAACGAGCAACTTCCCTCTGCTGAGGTGCAGGTAATGGCCTCCTACCAGTTGTTTGAGGATTATGTATCTTTAGTAATGTTACAGGCAAATTCTGAACATCCTGCTTACAAACATCACATGTCTTGTTTCCTTTGATACTAAACCACTTCACAGCACATTGCTGATGCGCAAGCGCAAGCTCTCCTTTACAACTACACTCCATCTTGAAAGCATCACCACCTTCGCTAAGCTCAACCAAACAAATTCTACAGACCGCTTCATCTTCAGGAATATCTTCACCGTCATCTTCAATCGCTAGCATATTAAACACACACAAACACAACAACAACAGTTCACATTAAGTCAAAAACTATTCATAGCTCAAAAATCACTTTTATAATTCAAAATTTACCAATTTCTGTCGTAGAGGCATCATTCGTCGACGTGCTATCGGCTGCCACAGGACGGGGAGTTGCTGAAACCACACGAAACAAACCTCCACCTGAATCTGTCCGTCTTAAACTCCTAACTTTTATATTCACCGGAACTGATAATGAACGTCTTATATGATGCTGAACTTCTACCTTCTGTATAAAATCACACACATTCCACATTTCTAAAATTCAACAAATCCACAATCTCTAATAAACTATACACCGAAGAAGCTATAAGTGGGACCCACTATATCAACTACCCACCAATGGAAACAAAATTAAATCATTACAGAAATTTATAAGACTCAAAATAGGGATCAATCCAGCACAAATCGCAGGTCGGTGGGTCAATCTAAGCTATGATTTTAAAAAAATATATATGAAACAACATCGTTTCAAGATTTTTTAAAAAGAACAAAAACAAAAACTACCATCATTTTAGTAAAAACATCTATTCAAATAAAATCTTATCTTGACCGGACTCTGGTCAGCGAGTCACCATATGGACCCGCCAGTCCAGGCCGTGCTTTGTAACTATAACTACGCAAAAAATACGGACTAATTCCTGCTTACATCATCGGAATAAAAATTTAACAGTTTTTCTCATGGGACCTACCATGATAACTACGTATAGGTCCCGTAATACGACTCTAAGCATACTGAATAATCTGTAATCGTGCCTAGATTCTCCAAATTTCTGAAAAAAACAATAATAATAACAAAAATAAAATCCTTACATCATAATCAGAACAAGAATTAACATTTCGCTCCTGCAGGGCCTCGGGATCGGAATTCGCAGACGGCGTAACAGGCAAAGAATTCGTCGATTTTAACGGAAACAGAACTTTATTAAGCGAAAACGACCTCGAAGTAGAAGGCTTAGCAGCAGGACTATCAGACGGCGGCGTATCAGGAACAATTAGCACCGTTTTTTCACCATCTTGTATTAAATTTTTAGCTTTTAAACTTCTCTGCGGAAGCAAACTCTTCACTGTCGACTTAAATTTAGCTGAACTCGGCCGCGGCGGCAAGCCTGGTTTAGCTGAGCTAGGGCTTTGCGCTATTTCGATTTTCGTAAATTCTGTTTCTAGTGACCTTGCTGGTATTTCTAGAGAACTGAGGCTCGGTTTTCTTGAACAAACCTAGAAAAACGATTAAAGAGAAAAATAAAAATCAGCAACTGAAATTTTTTTTTAAAAGAAAAGGAAAAACAGTGTGAGAGAATGAAGGAATGACAGAGTTACCTGAGAATGATCAGGGGAACCTGACGTGGAATCTTGATGTTTGGCAACTGGATTTTCTTCTTCCATGGGGAATTTAGAGAGGATTGAATTTCAAAAATGGAGAATTTGTGAGTGTTTTTTGGGGATTGGGGGGTGAGGAATTTGAATTCTTGAAAATGGGAAACAGAGAGGAAACGAGGGTGGACAAGAGGGAAAGTGAGTGTTCCTGTTTGGGCATCTAGAGAATCTATAGTGGAATGAATAAAATTTTGGGTCTTTTTTTAACTAATTAATTATTATTCTACTGTTTTGTAATAATGAAAGGTTACCCGCCACCTGTTTTTGTGTGATCTCTCCATAGATCTGCCTTTTTGGGGTGCTTTGCTTTTTCTTTACTTTATTGGATGAACTTGGATCAGTGAATTAATTAATTAATTAATTGCTTTGTTTAGTTAAAACATCGCCATTAAAGTGCTTTTGAGGTTTGGCTTAATGATGATTGGTTTTGTTTCGAGTGAATGTAAAGATAGAGTATGAAAAAGAAATTATGTTAGAATATTATAATTATTGTTATTTATCGTAACCAAACTCGGTAGTTATACCAAACACTTCACTCGAATTGAGTTTAAAAAATTAAAAAGATGATTTCATTGATCTTGTCAAAATTTTATTTAATTATTTTAAAAATAATGTTATTTTTGTTAATCCAAATTAACTCATTTACTATGTAATTCAAATTAAATTTAATAACCATGCTATTAAATACAAAATATCTTGTTAAAATAAGGGGTAATGTCTGAAATTAAAACACTTTTATTTTTAATAATATTTTTTTATTTTTTTAAAAATTATTTTTTATATTAATATATCAGAACAATTTAAAAAAAAATGATAAAATGATAAAAAAAAAATTAAAAAAAAAGCACAATGCGAAATGCAAAAGGTAAGCATTGTCATAAAAACCCTATATTTGAAGTTGTTTGAAAATATTTGCAAGGGGTGGAAGTCGAACCATGATCTCACAAAGTTTTATCTTGTCTCTTAACGATTAAGTTGTGGAGTATCATTTTTATATCGTAAGAGATCACAGGCCTGAGCTGAATTGCGGGTTAGAAAAAAAAATGCAATTTTTTTTCCTAACGGTTACTAACATGTTTTCTAATAAAAATATTTAATTATAAATTCAAAATATAATATATATTGTATGATATATTTTTAAAATATTATTACAATAATATATTGAATGACATTTCTTTTTAAATATTGAATACGACATATTTGATCGATTTGGGTTAGCATCTCAAATCTATAATCCGGATCGTGGGACCATAATAACCCTATAAAAAATAAATCAAAATAAATTATGAACATCAATTATTAATCAACCTAATATTAAAAGAGCAAATTCAAAAAATATTAAATTAAAAAAACTACGCAGGTCAACTTATGTTAACCCATTAAGCATACAACTCAGATTATGAGATCAGGATAACCGTATAAAAAAATATGAAGCCTAATTTTCAACCAACTCAATGTTAAAAGATGAAATCGAAAAAAAAAATCCATGAGACTATGATAATTCCACGTAAAGAAAATTAAAAAACATTACGAAGTTCAATTCCTAAACAATCTAATATTAAAAGATGAAGTTAAAAAAAAAACAAAAAGATTAAGTTGTTCGAGAGTAAAATTGAAAACAAATAATTAAAAAATAGCAAGAAAAATAAATTGAGTCAACCTACCAAACTCGGGATCCTGGTCGTGAAATCAGGATAATTTTGTGGAAAGAAAATAAAAAAAATATTCAATTAAAAAATGACAAAAATAAAATTAAACAAGGGTCAACCCACGAAACGTATGCCCTGAGTCATGAGATCAGGATAAACTCATGGAAAGAAAATAAAAAATCATGAAACTCAATTTTTAACAAACCTAATGTTGAAGAATAAAATTAAAAAAAAATCTATTAGAAAAAACAAGATTTTTGCATGAAGTAGAATTTTAGTTTACTATAATAAAAACAACCTTAAAAAATATTTAACCATAGTTTTGAAACTCGATCTAAAAATTAACCTAGGATAAGGCTCGAGAGTCACAGATAAAGAATTAACTCGGGTTGACTAATTTTTTTACAAAAAAAATGATTAAAACAATATTATTTTAATAAGATAAATTCAAAAAAATCAATGGGTTTCTCATCGGATTTTACTCGGGTGGATCAAGTCTCGTGTAAACCAATGTTTTGATCGTGTTTTGAAGAGTGAAGAGGTAAAAGGGAAAAGATTTCATTTTATGCAAAATGCCTATGTTGAGATGAAATTGTTAGCCTAAACAAAATTTGGGGTTATAAAGACCCAACCTCACTAAGGTAACCTTTGGTAACTATCTTATGATAAAAAAAAAAAAAACAATAAAAACAGAGAAGACATGATAAAAAGAAATAAAGACAAAATTATCAAGATAAATAAATTGTTTAGTATCATATTTAGTCATGGTGGACAAGACAAAATAAAATATAAAAAGTTTATTTTACCATTAATATATATTACTGTCAAACTTATATATTTTAAAAAATAATGAGATATTAATATTTTTTTTACTTTAGTTTATACTTTATATTGAGTGTTGAAATTAATAATATTATAATAATCATAGTTATAAAACCTTAACATGCCAGATAGGTTGACTCTAGGCATGGACCAGTTTAGGATAAGACCTGTTTGGGAATGTGGTTGCGGTTGCTTTTCAAAGTGTTTTTTCATGCCGAAATGAATCAAAATAATATTTTTTTCATTTAAAAAAAAATATTTTTAAGATCAGCGCATCAAAACGATCCAAACACATACAAAAAAATTGATTTTTTTGGAAACACAGGTTGGCCCGCATTTCCAAATGCTCCCTAAAAAAAATAGAGGAAGGAATAACCTTATTTGACCCAGTAAAAAAACCAGAGTCGACTTGGGTAAAAAAGCCTGATGATTTTTTTGGTCAAAATGAAGTTGTCATGATTAAAAAAAAGTTGGTTCAACTCGAGTTGACCCTCCTGACTTGTGACTCTGACCTTGCTCCGAGGTGATTTTCAAGTTGGGTTTTAAAAATATGATAATAATTATTTTTATTCATATATATTATCCTGACCTATGACCCGAGTTAACCCTTGAATTGGGTTTTAGAACCATGATAGTAATCACTTTTATCCTTATGTTGAACTGGGTTGACCCTCCCAACCTGTGACCTGAGCCTTGCCTCAGGTTGACCCCCAATCCGGGTTTTAAAACTAAAATAATAATAATTTTAATTATTACATTGATCCAGGTCAACCCAAGTTGACTTTCTCGACTTGTGACCTAGACATCGCTTCAGGTTAGCCTCGAATCAGGTTTAAAAACTATGATAATAGCTATTTTTATTCACACGTTGACCCAAGTCAATGGTCAACATGACCCGTGACCATGATCTTGCCTCGAATTGAGTTTAAAACTATGATAATAACTATTATTATCATTATATGTATTAATTGGACAATTTTAGAATTTATAATTTTTTATAATGATATATTATGAATAAAAAAAATATTATATCACTCCGTTAGCTCCTGTTTTTAAAAATACATGAATCATCTCCAAAATTATACAGGGATAAATTTATTTTTATATAATTTTCTCTCCACTTCAACCAAACACAATTCTATTTTTATTTTCCATGTCATTTCTGTCATAGAACAATCACCTGTTGCTACCTAAGGATTTGGATGTGGTTGCAATTTGGCAATCCATTTATTAAATTGGGAAGCAAGTCTTGCCACAAGGTTACCAAGTTACTAGTTACTACTAAGAATTTATTAGGAGAAGGAAACATAAAATTGTCTTTGAATAACAAACACATCCTTTTCAGTATACCTTGCATTGAAGCGCTGCAGTTCGAAGAATTCAAGGGTGTGTTTAGTAACTGGGTATTACTTTGTTTTTCCAGGAAAAACAAATAAAAAAGAGCATGGAGATGAAATTTGTGTTTAAATGCACAAATTTTACAAATTAAAAAAAGTATAAAGTATTTTTTATTTTTCCTTTGACAAATTTGAAGCTGAAAATCATGAAAAAGATCTCTACAGATTTCTTAGCCAACAATTTTTTTCAGACAAAATTAACCCTGCACTTTTCTTCTAATGGCAATTGTATCCTATACATATATTATCTGAACTTTGCCCTCATTCTTCTGGTGGCCACTCCCACAAACTGGAAAAGAAAAAATCAGCTGCTCCCAGGTGAAATTAGAGAAGAAATCGGACTCCTAAAAAATAAAGATAAAAATATACAACACTCTAGTTATGTGATTTGTGTTATGCCGCATATATTTTTTTTATTAAAAAATTTGTATATACAAATTTTTTTAATATATTTCTGTAATTTAAAATATTTAAGTTCAAATTAAATTTTTTATGAATACATGTAATCAAATATTTTGAGAACCATATGTACTAATAAATAAATAAATAAAAAAACATTAACGATACCTAGAAATAAAACTTGAAAAATCAAGAAAAGAATATAAATCAAGATATTTAATCTTAAAAGACAGGGCATTTACTCGATTATATTTGCTAAATTTATTTATTAAATTTTTTTTAAGCAAGCAATAATAAAAATAGAGACATAAATTAAATTGATTGAATAAAATAAAATAGAAAAAAACACTATAAAAGGCTGTACATATTAAAAATATCATCTGAAAATAATTTTTGTTTTATTTTCATAAAATAAAGTTCATCCATACAAAAGATAAAAAAAATTTATAAATAAATAAAAAAACTCTTCGAATTTAAATGCATAACCAAAAAAATTATAGTCATTTAAAAGATGCACTCTAAACAAAATGAAAAAGAGAATTGATATTAATCTAAATATAAATTAGAGAAAAAACCATAAAAAATCATCATTTGTTTCTTAAAAAGCAAAATTCAGGCGTTGTTGGGCCATGTTTTTTTTGTTGCAATCATCCGCCCCAATTGTTTTTAAGAAAATCAGATAACGCGTCGTCTAATTTGCCTAGATTCCGGCTACTTTGGTGGACGCAAAATCAGAGATTAAGTTTTCTTGTCCCAAAACCTGTTTTTCAACCGATTTTTGACCCAAAATACCTATAAAATACTCGATAAACCTATCAATAACTTTAAAAAACCCAAAAAACCATCATAAAAACTGAAATAATTTCGAAACCAAAAATCAACTAGGGTTCACATTTTTTTTTATGAATTTTAAAGGTAAAAAAAACACGTAACATAAACTCTTCCCGTCAAATGGAATCATTTAACACAAATATCATCTATTTTGGTGGTCTAAATCAGTGTTAACGACATGTTTCTTTTTCTACTGAAACCCAACGACCTTTCTCAACTAGGACTAAACAACATATATAAAAAACTTTTATATCAAAATTGAATTTGAAAAATATTGAGGTTTTAAAATTATATAATTTGAATTACTTTTTAATTTTGAGGATCAAAATATATTTTTTAAAACTTACAGTGCACCACCTGTATTTGATCCCTTTTGATTTTTGTTCTTTTTTTTTAATCTCATCTTTTTATAAAAAATTAAAATCAATAGATGTTTAATTAAGACTGAATTGTTAAAAAAAACTTGAGAATCAATTTAAAAAAATTAAAAAATTAGTAATATTTGTCACGGGTTTACTTAGTGGCTGTTGTGTGTACGTTCTGAGGTTGTAATATTTAACAAAAACATGTAAAATGGATCAACATTTATCTATATATTTTACTTTAAATTCATGTATTAGTAATAGTAGATGTTTTATATCATGAAAACAAACAAAGATATATTTGAATATTTTCTCAACGTTCACTTAGAAAAATTCATGTTTATATTAAAAAAGTGATAAGAACATTTACTTCTCTAAATGTAAAAAATATCATAGAAATCAGGTTTAATTTAAAAACAATTTTATATTGCCATTTTTGAATAGAAAACTATATAATATGAACATAATTTATAGTGTTATGAAAACTGTTCTCAAACTTTAAGAAATAAACATATTCTATAAGTTTCTTATAAAAAAACGTGAAAACAAAGAATAAAATTGAAAAATAAAAATTATATATTATTAAATAGTGCCTAACCATGAAAACTCAACTAACCCAAACAGACTCAAATGATTTATTAACACTATGTAATAATAAAATAAAAATTAATTTGTCAATTATTCATTTAATTTACAGTTAATTTTTTAAAATATTTTTTATATGAAAATATAATAAAATAATATATTTTTATTTTTTAAAATTTATTTTTAATATCAATACATTAAAAAACACAAAAAATATTAATTTAAAATAAAAAAAATTATTATTTTTTAAATACTTTTAAACGTTATAAAATTTCTAAAAGTATTTGTACATCAGGTTCTATAGAACTTTGAAGGGTGTTTAAAAGTATAGTTGTGATTGTTTTTCGAAGTGTTTTTTTGTTTGAAAACACATTAAAATAATATTTTTTATTTTTTAAAAATTATTTTTGATATAGCACATCAAAATAATTTAAAATATAAAAAATTATTAATGAAAAAAATAAATTATTTTTTAATTTAAAAAAAAACAAAAATAAATAAGTTCTGAAATTGACCAATGACAATGACCCTGACTTCATCATCTCAGCAATAGAGGAGAACTATCACAATAATGGTAATAAAAAAAAAAAAAGAAACCCGTGAAACGACAAGCCGAGAGGAGAACTACTTCATGAAAATGAAATGTTAAAATAAAAATAAAAATACTTAGTATATTTTTATTTTCCCTTTTGTCAAGAAAAATTGAACGTTGAACGGTTGAAGCAAAAACTGGAAGACAGACAGAGTCCAGTGGTCGAGAGGAAGAAGAAGATCATTCCTCCACAAGTCGTTTCTCTTCAGGTAAATCACCAACCACCACTCAGATCTCACAATCACTCTCAGAAATGTAGATCTATTAAGATTTTGGTAATCTAATTCTTCTTTTTAGGTGAATTTCGGCGACGTGAAGAAATCTGGCGTTTGATTTTGTCAAAGATGGACAAGTCAAGTGCACTGGAGTATATCAACCAGATGTTTCCTACAGGTTTTCTTTTTAAGTAATTCACGTGTTAAATTTAGTGGAAATGATGTTTATATTTCGGAGTATGATTTGTTGATTGATTCGTAAATTGATACGCAGAGGCGTCTTTATCTGGAGTTGAGCCGCTTATGCAAAAGATACATAGTGAGATTCGTCGCGTAGATGCTGGAATACTAGCCGCTGTTCGGCAACAGGTCGTGAATTGTGATCTTTTGTGCGTTTTAATTGTTGGTAGTTATGCATCTGCCTTGGCATTGTGAAGTCTTGAACTATTGCTGCGGCCGAGATTTTTGTTTATTTGTTTTTGGTACTAGATGAAGGAATATTATATGTAAATGTGTTATGCATTGAGGAAATAGAGAATTAGAGGTTAGAAATTAGAAAAACGCTTGTGTTTGTTTTTGATGGCTGCGGTTATGTGCATTTTGATGTGATTTAGAGCAATTCGAGAACAAAAGCGAAGGAAGATCTTGCTGCTGCTACACATGCTGTGGAGGTGAGTTGTGGGTTAAGTACAGTTTGTGTTTCATAAATGTGTTATTCTTGCTGGTAGACAGTTGTGAATGGTTTTTAAATTTTTCCTTGATGAGTAGGAACTCATGTACAAGATTCGGGAAATAAAATCCAAAGCTGAGCAGAGTGAGACAATGGTTCAGGAAATATGTCGTGACATCAAGAAGTTGGATTTTGCAAAGAAGCATATAACAACCACAATTACAGCTCTGCATCGTCTCACCATGTTAGGTTGGTCATGCCAATAAAAACCCATTGCTGTAATTGGAACTATTAGTATGCAATAACTGGTGATTTTTTTTATTGTTATTATTAACTACATCAAGCTTGTTGGAATAAGTCATTCAAATTGGATTGGTAGAGGTGTTGAGATGAGTTCTTGCAAGTTGATCAATATGATATTTTATTGCAAGGAAAAATTAAACTTGAAAAATAAAAAATAGCATTATATAGATCGGAAATATTGGTGGAACTTCTGATTGTGGTAAACTTTACCTTTCATGTATAAGTTGTTTTATTGAAACAGAATCAAATAAAACGTGAAAAAATCCCTGGAAAACTGGTATTTCGACCTCATGTGCAAATGCTTGTTTTCATCAAAACATGTTAATTTTTCATCATCTATATCCTAGCACATTGGTGCACCTTTCTGAGCATCACACCTTGTCCTACTTCCAAAAGTCCCATCCCTAGGGGAGATGCAGTATTGTGAAATGCAACACCTTTTTCACTCTAGAGAAAGCAAAAGTAAAATGTGATGAATCCTTTAATATTTTATTTGAACATTTAGTGCATAAATTGGTGGTATAACATATGTTTTTCGGTTCTATGGCAGTGTCTGCTGTTGAGCAGCTTCAAGTAATGGCTTCCAAACGGCAATATAAGGAGGCAGCTGCCCAGCTGGAGGTACCTAATCTGCTAGGGCATCATTTTATTTTTCTATTTTGGTGATTAAGAGGTGCTTTACTTTTTGTGTATCTAGTTGAACATTATCTCAATGATTTTCCTTTTCTTTTATTTCTGTGATTTCAGATAGAGACTAATGTATGTATTCCATTGCTTAAATGAGTTTTTTTTTTTTTGGCTCAATGCTTTCCATTGGGGATGAACATGTGAATATCTTAGGACTTGTGCAAATGAGTGAACTGCTCCTTTGCAGTCATTTACTAACTTACTGGGACCACAACATTGAGACATAGGAGACTTGTGATTCTCATAAACTTCAGTATAAATGAATCGACATCCTTGAAATTTTTTTAGAAGGCCCATTGTTTACCCATTTGAATCTTCACCATGCAAACACCCTTGGAAACTGAAGCTTTTTGATTATCAATTTCATGTCTTATATCTGGTCTCTACTGTCTCAGTTGTATGATGGATTGTCTATGGATCTGAATGTATTTCAAATATTTTTGGAGCTCTTTGCTGTTACTCTTTTGATTTGCATTTTGTTTAAAACACACTGGTTCATGATGAATTCCAGGCAGTAAATCAATTATGCAGTCATTTTGAAGCCTATAGGGATATACCAAAGATCACAGAGCTCAGGGAGAAGTTCAAAAATATTAAGCAATTACTCAAGTCACATGTATTTTCTGATTTCTCAAGGTATGCTCTTCTGTTTCTTGATTGATGCACTTGTTTTTCACGATGAGAAATTGGAGATTTTTAGCAGGGATTACAAATTTAAGTAAACCACACAAACCTGATAGGACCTAACCTTTGCCTGCGAACAGGACAACCAATGCCTGGGTATGCTATTCAAAGATAATGATTTGAATGCCTATCCTCTGCTGTTGTGCTTGCCTTTTCTATCTGCATGCCTTGAACTTGAAGTATCTATGTTCAAGAATTTATTACAAACCAGTAGGATTTTGGACTCGAGATTAATACCTATTAGGTTTGTGATTTGATTTCTGGGTACACATAATGCACTTTAAAACCAGTTAAGTATGGTTGTAAACTATGCATGTGATTTGATATTTCTTTTGTGCATTATGTAAAAGTTGTAGATGATGTGCATCTTGATTTTAATCTGTAATTTTTCCCCCCGTGTTTGTAAAAGATATGTGAGCTGTTATAATATAATATTCAAAGCTGAGTTTCTCTTACACTAATTTGCTTTTATATTTTGTTCTGTTTTAATGTGCATATATTTTTGTTATTAATATACAATGAGTAATTTTCTTTTTGTAATTAAAATATATGGTGACTGTTTTCTGGCATTCAAGTCGGCTAACTGACCCACCCATCATGTTATATCCAATTGAAGAATAATATGCTTTTCAACTTTTTTTAACTGCTGTGGATGTTTAAAACTTTTGCACAGTTCATCTCATTTATAACCTAAATTTTGACTTAGAGCTCTCTAGAAGACAAAACCAATGAAAAAAGTAAAATGAAAGAGAGCGAGCTGTTTCCAAAAGGCTGATAAATAGAAAGAAGAGCAACTAATCATATTCATGTTTCAAGTACTTTTCCGTTGTCTATTCCTTCTACCTCTCTTGAGATACACACTATCTATGTTTATTTCTCTTTTTCTGTGTTATTTTATCTCAGCTTAGGTACTGGAAAAGAAACAGAGGAAGCTAATTTACTTCAGCATTTATCTGATGCATGCTTAGTTGTTGATGCTTTAGAGCCATCTGTGAGGGAAGAGTTGGTAAATAATTTTTGCAGCAGGGAGCTTACTTCCTACGAACAGATCTTTGAAGGAGCTGGTCTGTTGCTCTTATAATCCTTTTCTGTTGCGCCATTTTATTATGTCCGTATCTTTTTTTAGTGCCATGCTTTTGTATATCCTTAATTTTGAAATTTCCATGTTCTCTATATGACCAGAACTAGCTAAGCTGGATAAAACCGAACGAAGATATGCGTGGATCAAACGTCGGATAAGAACAAATGAGGATACATGGAAGATCTTTCCTCCCTCATGGCATGTTCCTTACCGGCTCTGTATCCAATTCTGTAAGAAGACAAGGTGGGTCATTGTATTTTGGCATTAAACTTTTTTCGAGTATGAGTAACATTATCTTTCTGGAATAACAGCAGTGCTTTATTTGTAGGATAATAATGTAGATAACCATAAAGTTTGTTTTCAATGTGTTTACAGAAAGCAGCTTGAGGTTATACTTGATTATCTCAAAGAGAAGCCTGATGTTGGAACCTTGTTGATGGTAACCATTCTTTTGTTTATACATGTTGCTGATTTTTTCTTGAAACAAGTCACAGTATAGCAGTAGATATTGTATTGAGTGTTACTTTACTCTTCATTTTTCATGCCAAAGAAATTTCTTTCATAGTGATTTCTCTGGTATTGCTGATTTTTATTTTTCAGGCTCTGTTTTGAGTAATTTTATCTTTATTTTAAGCATTTTGTAGCAAGTTTTTACTTGAAATGCTATGCAGCTCGATCAAGCTTTAATCCCTAAGAGACTGCGTCACCACACAAAACCTTCATTTTCCTATATCTAATATCTTGGATAATTCCTTGGCAATGTTAATCATGTTTAATTTCTTTAGCATGTATTTTTTGTCAACTCTTTATTTCTTTATGACAGTTTGACCTCTCCTGATGTTATCTATACTCTGAAAATTGTCTAAAGGCACTACAAAGAACTCGAGAATTTGAGGACGAATTGGCTGAGAAATTTGGAGGAGGCACTCGAAGTAGAGAGATTGGAAATGAGATTGAAGAAATTGGTAAAGAAAATAATGGTCAAAATGTGTCAGATATTCGAAAGAAATATGAAAAAAAGTTTGCTGCAAACCAAGGGAGCGTGCCTGAAGTATGCATTGAATACTGCCTGATAAGTAATTAAAATGTTGTTAAAATGGGCTATCAAGTTAATTGTCTCCCCTTCTGGTGTTCTGTGCTTGCAGGAGAAGGATGGAAATAAAGATTTGTCAGTGCCAGGAGCTGGGGTAGATATTCTCCTTATATGTTTCCATTACACATGGTTTAATAATTAAATATGCTTTATGATATGCATGGCTATTAATGCATATGCTGCATTGGACAAAAATTTGAAATTGATGGTGATTTCCAAGCCCATTAGGAACATCTTATTATGAAGTCTCTTAGTTGTTGAGCCAAAATAGATTGTAGATTGACTATTATTCAGGGCTACAAGAATGATAAAAAAGATCCTCTGCTTGGATGCATCATGAAATTTTAATTCAATAAATATCTCCCTTTCAGCTTTCTGATATTTGGATCTTAGGATATTCATGTGGTCTTTCTGATTCAATTTTGATATTGACATTTTTTTACCTTGCTACAGATTTTCTAAATTCTTGACAATTGTCTGTGCTCATTGATTTTGCAGTTTAACTTCCATGGAATCATATCATCTTGTTTTGAACCTCATTTGATAGTATATATCGAACTGGAACAGAAAACACTGATGGAGAATCTGGAAAAACTTGTTCAGGTTGTTTGGCTATATCACTTCTCTACATATGCATCTTGAAATGGCCTTGTGCTTATTTTTCAATGAACTGTAATTTCTTATCATAGGAGGAAACATGGGATATCGAGGAGGGTGGTCAGAATAATGTCTTAACAAGTAGCATGCAGGTAAGCAGCTGGACATAAATTGTATTTCTCATCATTACTGTAACCACAATGTATTAACAGTAGTTATATATAATTTACAGATACCTGGCAGATGATTCCATGGTAGTTAATATACCTTATTAGCATATTTTTTGCACTGCTAACTAAATATTACACCCTTTTAGTTGTTTTCTCTTTTAGAACAAGTTGACTTATTTTCCTGGTGCGAGTTTCCTGTAATCGTTAATTATTATGCATTTATTAGCATTCAATTTACTTCTCCAGATTGTGGAAGTGTAGATGGAAAACACATATATTAGGTTGCTAGTGAAGCATAACTGGTATAACAAGCATATACCTTATTATGCTAGTGTTATCTGCCTTGCATCAATCTCCAAAATTCTTCCCTTTCAGGCTGTAGTCATTTAAATGCTTCTTATACTGTTCATTTTGCATTACGAGTGAAGTCTCAATCAATTCTAGATAGAATTTCTTGTAATCTTAGTTTTTCTTAAATGTGCAATTGACTAGATGCCTTTTCTTAGTGGCAGTGTTTTTTCCTTTTCAATTTATTTTTTGATCGATTATAATAATTAATAGTGGAAGAATAATGTTAACGGGGCCAGGTTATCAGACAGCCAACTGAATTATTCTCTCAATTGCTTATTGTAGTCTCAATAGGAATGTTTTGTATGAACTGTCAACATTTCTGCTTGCCATTTAGTGTTCGATCCATGCATTATGTGTTTACAGATCTGCAATTTGGATTGTATCTCGAAAGGCATGCTCTTGCCAAAGCAAGGTGCTGAAATGGCGATGAAATGGTTACCTTAACACTTGATCCTGCACCTATGCATGTCTGCTTAAGAATTTCACTGTAGCATTGTATTCCAATGACATGGAACCCTGTTGTGTTTTCAGTTGTTTCTTATAATCAAGAGGAGTTTAAAGAGGTGTAGTAATCTCACAAAGAACCAGACATTATTAAATTTGTTCAAGGTACCTCGTCTGAATCCATATCTTGGTTTTCATTTATTATTGTCAGTGTTACAGTTGTAATAATTCAATATCTTAAATATTTGAATATAGAAATGCATTTTGAATTTATGTGCACATGGGTGGTGACAGGATATTAAAGAGAATTTTTCTAATTTCATGTAACATATACATGTCATTTGGAAACTATCACGAAAAATCTCTTTTCTATCCCATCAATGTACCTTGGAAAGTTTATGATTTTAGGTTAGTTTCCTAAAGCTTTCATACTAAACAAGAAACAATAACAATTCTAATGATTAATTTCATTGGAAGCTGTGAAAGCAATTAAAAACAATTCAGACTTCAGTTGCTCAAATAGTTTCTCCTAGTCAGCAAGGCATTCCAAGAGGTTGGAACTTGTGTGGTTTTGCTATCGCAGAATAGGTGATTTCAAGTTTTAAACCATATCTTAATTGTAAAATGGATTCTACAGATTGTCTTGTGTTCAACTGACCTTGAAGCTGATGAGATGGCCTCTGTCATACGAGTATAGAAAATATTGGAGTTAGCTTATCCTATTTTCCTTCCATCATTAGGTATTTGAAAGAGTTCTCAAAGCATATGCAGCAAAGCTTAAAGCAAGACTACCTAAGGGTGGTATGGGGATTGTTGCAGCAGCCACGGGTATGGATGGACAAATAAAGGTATCAGCATACATATCAGAATTTCATAATTGCTCAAATCAGGTTATCTTTTACATAAACTATTTGTGTTTTGCTTATAATTTCACTTTGGACAGACATCTGACAGAGATGAAAGGGTGATTTGTTTCATTGTCAATTCAGCTGAATACTGCCAAATAACGGTCAGTCAGTTTCTCTGTTTGTTACTTTTCTCTGCAATTGTTTTGTATTGCATGTCTGTCTATCTTCCCATGTCATTTGTTGGCAGAAGTATATGTAAAGGACAAAAAAATTGAATCTCCAGAAAACCCCCAACAATAATTCATTATCTAAGGTGTTTTTGTTTTTCCCATTTTCTTTAACTAGTTAGAGCAAAGCCACCTACACAAGAAAAATAAGTTCCAAGGTTGCAATAAATCATGAACCAACATTTACAACTCTATATCTGAAGCCCCATTAGTTATATGATGACATTCAGTAGATTTGCAATGCATGACCTTTTGAATAGGAATTAAAAAAGAAACAGTAAATGGAAGTGGACGAAGGAGTTTTCTCAACTGGTCATACCAAAGCGTGGTCCATGAACAATAGTCAACTGATCTGACTAGAGGCATTTCAATTGTTGACTTTGAGTTTGAAAAGTATAATAATCAAAATGGATATTAGTTTCCTGAAATTAAAACCATGTTTTGTATCAAAATCAGTAACAAGAATTTGGCCTTTATAGCTGACCTAATTGTAAGTTTCAGGAAAAGATGTTTCAGCGGTTATGATTCGAGTGGCTCGTCATAATTGAAGTGTCAGTTGCCTATGTGCTATTGTACATTTACCAAGCTTCATCACTGTGTTTTTCTGATGCACCAAACTGCAATATTGGGTGTTCAGTCATGCTTTCCAATACAGGCAGCATGTAAATGCTATTAATGAAGCCTATTCTCAAAAACATTTAAGTTTGTTTGATGCTTGCTTCTTCTGATTGGAAGTGGTGGACGTACCATCAGCATCAAGTTGGCTATTCATTTGTCCTTGCTACAGGTGATACTTTGAAGTCTTCATAATCTTGCTTTAATTTTCTTGACAGTCCGGTGAACTGGCAGAAAGTGTATCCAAAATAATCGATCATCAATTAGCTACTGGAGTGGATATATCAGCAGTTGAGGTACTACCCATCCATCAATAGATTCTGTCATAGAAATTCTGCTTTTCATATATATAGCACGGGAGTCTTTCGATTGTGCAGGAAGAATTTTCAGGGCTTATTACAGAGGCATTAATGACCCTAGTACATGGCCTGGAAACTAAATTTGATGCTGAAATGGCTGCAATGACACGTGTTCCATGGGCAACACTTGAAAGTGTTGGCGACCAATCAGAGTAATCTGCATTGTTTAAAATTCTAATCTTGAATACTTGTGTTGGATACAAATTCCATAAATAACTGAACTATCTTTCTGCAGGTATGTGAATGGCATAAATATGATCCTCTCAAGCAGCATTCCAGCACTAGGAAGACTTCTTTCACCGATACATTTCCAGTACTTCTTGGACAAGGTGATTGGAGTGGGAGAGTTCATGATGATTATATTGCTATCTTGGTCTTAGAAACCTAGTGCATTATTTACTGTAGATCATTATTTGCTTTCTTTTTCCCATTTATGGCACGTTATGTTTTTTATCTAACTTAATGTCACATTCAGCATCATTTATTGAGGGTGATGCCACCCTTTGCTTTGGTTATCCCATGTACTTGCATGGTTAATACATCTCTTCCGCACAAAGTGATCATTTTGAAATTTTTGTGCAGCTTGCATCATCCCTTGGCCCACGCTTCTTTGCCAACATTTTCAAATGCAAGCAAATATCAGAAACTGGAGCCCAACAAGTAAGGACTATTTTGATTGTTTCTTTTTTCTCTTCCATGATTTAGCTTGTTGGCTCCAATGACTAAAATTCAAGGGTTGGTAATTCATGCATCTAGCCAATAACACAGCTGTTAGTTACATTATGTGATGCAAGGTTTTCTTTGTTTTGGCATTTGGGTTGCATCCCATGCACCAACTGAAATTTACTTCTGTCTTGAATATTTTTTTCTTCTATGAAATTCAAATTTCTTAGTCTATGCATTAGTGCATGCAAACTAGTTGACAATTTAAGCTTGTAATTTGTATAAAAGATTTGCATGGTGTTTGTTAAGCTGGAGCACCTAGTCTGCTATTTATTGATTTAGCTGTCTATTTTTCCTTTTTAAATCTATGATGTAGTCTATCTTATCAGAAAACTTCTATACAATCAGATGAGTGAGATTGGATTTTTTTTTTAATGGCTTATTGCCTTTGAAAAGATTATACAAGTAAGAAAATAATGGCTTAAAAAAAAAATCCTTGGGACCATGTTATTTATTGTTTAATGTAATTCAGATATTACAAATGGCATGATGCAATTGCAGATGCTTCTAGATACCCAAGCTGTCAAGACAATTCTTCTGGAGGTTCCTTCCCTTGGTCGACAGGTGAGTTAGCTCTCCCATATAAACATTTGTACATTACGCATGGTCAAAGAGCAGTGGTAGAATTTAAGAATTTCAATACTGTTTGGATTGAAGCCTTCCAGCTTTGGAAGGTGCTATACTTCAGTAACCATAGCTCTTATCGAGCCTTATTGCCCAGATCTACAGAATATGATTTTATGGGCCTTGTTGCTCAAACTAAACTGTTTTTCTTAATTTTTATTTTGTTGAAACAGACATCAAGTGCCGCTAGCTATTCAAAGTTTGTGAGCCGTGAGATGAGTAAAGCTGAAGCACTTTTGAAGGTTTGTAATGAACTTTATGATGGTTTTTACTTTACAGCTCATTTGCAGTTTTTTTTTTCTAATACGAAGTAATTTTCATTTTACAGGTTATACTCTCCCCAGTTGATTCTGTGGCAGATACATATAGGGCACTGCTACCAGAGGGAACACCAATGGAGTTTCAGCGAATTCTGGAGCTAAAGGTTACTTGTTCTCTCACTCTCACTCTTTCCTTTCCTTTCCTTTTTTTCCCCTTAGGAAGAGACTAATGCAATTTGATTCTGCATAGAGGCCAAAAAGTATTAACCTTGTGTGGATTCGGTTCCATTTTTTTTTCATTTGGTTTTTACTTCTTTTTCATTTGGTTTTTACTTCTCTAGGAAGTAAAACTGCGTGATTTTACGTGTGTGCGTAATTAGGAATACAAGTTTTATTCCCACATGAAAATGAGAAAGGAATGCATATTTGGTTCCACAATCATGGATACTTTTACCTGTCAAACTTCGGTATGGCAATTCCTGCTTTCTAGTTGTGGTACTGCAGTTTCTATAAAAATCAACAGGTTCAAATTCTGTGTTTGCTCCAACAACTTTCAAGTTTCTGAACACCTCAGTAGTTAAACCTATTCAAGCAAGTCTGCCATTTTTTAAAAATCAAATTTCTTTGTTCTGACGCACTCTTCATCATGATTGGTTGATCAGGGTCTTAAAAAAGCAGATCAGCAGACTATACTTGACGACTTCAACAAGCACAGCCCTGCAATTACTCAACCTTCAATTGCACCATCTGTCGCACCAGCTGCCCCCCTTGTTCCTGCAACTCCTGCAATTGCCAACTCAACAGCTGGATTTATTGCTTCCCGAGAAGATGTACTTACTAGAGCTGCTGCACTTGGACGCGGTGCAGCCACAACCGGTTTCAAACGGTTCCTTGCTCTAACTGAAGCAGCAAAAGACCGGAAGGATGGCCCGTTTAGGAAACTCTTCAATGCATGAAATTCACACAATATTGTACATGTACATGAGGCACTTGTTCATCTTTCGTTTTTCTGTAAGTTCATAGGTTTCATCACTTTTTGGTCACATAATGATGTCAACAACTACCTATAAATTTTGTGTACGAGAAAAGTGTCGGTTCTTCAGAAAATCCCCCTCCATATGCCCCTTTCGGCTACAAGAGTATAAGGTAAAAGTTGAAGCCAGGCCATATTTTGCTTTTGCATGAATGCTGGTTTACTTGCAGTATGTTTGTAAGCTTCTGAATTGAAATTTGTAGGTTTTAATAAAATTTCTTTTTTAGAATTATTTTGAGAGTCAATAATTGAATTTCAAATAGAATTTAATTTTTAAAAACGATACAAAAGTAAATTAGAGATCAATTTAATATTAAAATTAGCTTTTGTAAAATAGTTCTCTTTTTTTGTCTTTCAAAAAAAGATGATGAAATTAATATAAAAAAATGAATTGATTTGAATTCTATTTATTTTAAATATATAAATTTATTTATCAATTGTATTTAAATTGAATTAATTTTTCAATAATTAAATTATAATAAGGAATTTGAATTGGTTTCAAATAACCCGTTACTCATCTCCTAATTATTCTGTCATCTCTCAGGAGGGAAACCACGCAAGCTGCCTGTCTAGGTATCGGCCTTTTATTACAACATCTCTATGTTTATTTTTTATATTGACAAGCAGGGATCAGCCGGAGCCACCACCGGTGGTCCTTCCATAGCTTGAAACTAGCAGTGTTCGTCACAGTATTAGATTGGCTTTTAGGTCCACGAGGGTTCTTGATTTAACGAGATCCGAAACGTTGTTTTTCTCTTATTTAAACAAGAGAGATGAATAAAATAATTTAATCAAATACTTATCAATTGGACCCAGAATGCACTGGGTCTTAAGATCCAAAATTTGGTAAACACTTCTATTTTACCGGATCCAAGACCCGCCAAAAGTAGCCTGAACGAATTTTATGATTATAATTGTAAGTGTTAAAAAAAACATTATAAGAAAATGCAAGGGTAATTTTATTTTATTTTTTAAAAAATGTATATTTTTGATAATTTTTAAATAAATTAACGATATTTCACCTTTCCTGACTCGAAACATTTACCAAACCAAACGTAATATATATAATAGATAAAAGGAGATCAACAAAACGAACAGCGATTGTGCATTTTTCAAAATATCATAAAATATTTTACAAATAAACATTTTTTGAATGGAAAGAAATTCCTGGAAAACAGATTAATAAAGTTGACAGTAGGATTATCGGCAACTGTTAATATTAGTTCAAGTGGTTCTCAGGA
>Ga0307515_10003424_pt1 | contig 33398 bp, 30 predicted proteins | sample 17_EM_MG_FD_194513 | JGI IMG/M metagenome (GOLD analysis project Ga0307515, IMG submission 194513) | Populus trichocarpa ectomycorrhiza microbial communities from riparian zone in the Pacific Northwest, United States - 17_EM | ecosystem: Host-associated > Plants > Roots > Unclassified | place... | reverse complement strand
TAAAAGCCATACGGTTTTGGTCGTCTATAGACACTAAAGGACGCTCTCCACCCAGACCGTCACTCGGGCAGTCCCACACCTGTCACACAACTTCTCCCACACAGCCCTCCATATCCAGTTGAGGATGCGGTACGTCAATGCAGAGTCACCCTCTGGATGGTTAGGCTGGGTGAATCACGACTTGCGCTATCAACTCCCTCTCTAGTAGAGTGGCTTGTCCTTCTTCCCTGGAAGGGTGCACAATAACGCATAGCTTTCCATTCACAAGTAGCACTTTACCATGGAAGTAGTTCTGCCACTTCCCTTGCGCGTACCGAATCTCCAACGCGTGTGATGTGGTAATCATACTCTATTTAAATCCAAGAGCAATTATATCCCTCTAATCCGGCATAATGGCGTGGTATGCCCCAAATACTGGTAATCTCGCCCCAAAGTTTCTTGCATGAGGCCACTATCTGACACTCTTTAGGGGAACGATGCGCATTAGGGGGTCCGGATCCTATCGAGGAGGCCATCCTGCGTACAATTATCCGGCTCCAGTATACTACTACCAATCTCCCCCTCACGCCTCAGCGAGGACCTCTCGAACATGGCTTCCCTACTCTTCTACCCAACTCTCGCAATCACATAACGCACCCCACTAATGTCAACGCTACTCCCTTTCATGTGGCTAGTCCACTCTCTTCTATTTACGCAGCATCTTTTCTTCCCAACCAGCCAATGGAGAATCCCACCTTCTACCCGCTTAACTCTACTGGCAGCGCCATAAGGGTTCCTGATCCGTACATATTACCCTCCTCGAACTATCTATTCCCTGATAACCATTCCTTGCAACCAAACCCGAACCCCATAGTGCAAGTCTGGCCGGCGAGGCCAGCGTTTGTCAACAGTCATGACTCTGTGTACGCCCCGTGATGATGACGGATGGCTGGCGATGTTACTGACGCGTCCTACTAGTGTGGAGATCAAGCCGGAACCGAATCTTACCCTTCTGAAAGGAACATCTACCAACGGCGATCCTTCCTCCGATCCCTTCAACCACTTATATCACGTCGCCTCAACCGCCCAGCATGTCGCATTTTCGGAAGCGAATCATTCCCTACAACCTGACTACCGATATTCTGCTATTACTACCAGTGACCCAACAAATTCTTACTTCGTTGGTCCCGCGTTATTGCCACCTGGGCGGACAGAGGCAGCAGCTAGCTTTGACCGCACTAATTGCGATATAAGTTATTCGATACCGCCACATACTTTCCAAAGCGGCTCCGGTTCTGGTGGCACACACAAATACGTCGATAATGGTCCGGTTCCAATCGCGGCGGTGGTTCCTCAGGCCGCGACTCCAGTTCGCATCGATAAGACGGCGTCTAGTTTACATCCAAGTCCTCTGGCTCATTCGCGTCCATTGATCGTCACAGAGTATGCCTTTCGAATGCATCGGTGTACAATTTTATGCTCACCCTTCACCAGGCCAACGTTCCACATGGAGCTCACGATGTACCAAAACCGACCCGTGGTACCCGTAAATATTTCGGGATTATCAGTCGTACAACAACGGCGTGAAGTTGCTGTGTGGCTTACCGTCGATATCAGTTCCATTCCAACTTACAATGCAAGGCCTTGGAGTGCAATCCGTATCTCTCGCACGCCTTCGGTCAATACACACAAGGAAGACCCTACGGGTTCGAACATATTATACGTCGATGTTGTGGTATTGGGAGCCACTAAGAATACGGAATACACCGAGGCGTGCCGGAACTGCAAGGAGCGTAGGGGAGCTGGTCCCATGATCGACTTTCGAGGCAAAGCGGACATCATTAAAGTCACAAACGGGATAGCACGCGTGCATTTCGTATTCTGTTGTTACCCGGCAGACCGTGACGAAGAGGAATACTACCGGTGCGTGAGGGCCTCTGTGCTGGTGCCTATACTACTACTTACGTCGCTTGAGCAGTGTCGAAGTCGTCTTATCCGAAAGGCTCGCCGACGGTCAACGACGCGTCGTTGTTCGAAAGCAGCTTCCTTATTACTTCGATATCTACTCTCGTCATATGACGGAGAAACTAAGCGACCTAGAGTAACTCGGTATATCGTCGTAATTTCTGTGGGAAGACATTAACAAGGCTAACTTCGATCCTTCAATATTCGCCATCGCAACCGCCATCCGACTTCTAATGTTCTGATGTTGCCAATCTAGACAAGATTATGGTCATTTCCACTTAAATGACAGGGAATCAAAGGAATTCTGGGAATTCCCGAGTATTATTGGGGATCCCGGGAGGATAGATGTTGTTGTATTCTGTTTGGTCATTCCCACGCCGGGCGTGGCATGTAAAAGTGTAACTATTCTGTATTCATAAGTGCGCAGCTCAGGGGAGGAATCTTTCTCCTCTGAGCTACGCCTAGTGTGTAATATAGTTATACGGCTCTTTCCCCTCTGAGCCGCGTCTAGTTTGTCGACAGGCGGAGATCCTAGCTTGCCCCAACTGGTTCCTACCCGCTTCTCCAATAAAATATCCCAGCATAGACAGGCGCCTTATCTACGTTGGACGACAATACTTACCTCTTACTCCATATTAGTACCTGCAGCAACGGGCCCTTTAGTTACTTAGATTACAACACATCCGACGAATCGTGTAACATAGACTAGCTCTTAGCACGTAAAATTGGATTACAAAATAAATAAATTAGTACCTGCTTCTGTTGTACCCGGTACTTGCTTCGGTGAATAAATTTCTCCCCAACAATCGATCGATGGATATCCGTGATTCCTTGCTTCCCACCACTCATAAACCCTGCACCACCACCATAACCTACCATCGTCGCCAGACCCTTTGGCCCCCAGCAGATGCTCATAGTCACTGATCGAACAATTTGGTTGAGCGTCATTGTTGCGAATGAATATAACGACAAGCTAAGCCGTAGACGGAGCGAGCGTCCTTGACAACATAACCCTTTCAGAATGAGTAACACTTGAAACGAAAAGACCATTTCATTTATGTACGCTGCTGGGAAATTAAGGCGCGCTACACTTTCAAATAAACCGCAAGGAAGCAGTGACGGTGGTGGCCTTGCAAGTACGGCAAGCCCCAACCTTCCCAATGGGTTCCCCATACAGCCTGTACATATATCCTGCCAGCCCAAGTGCAGCGCGGTGAACATGTGTGCAGTGCGACCGCGACAGCCTATACACTCACGGATTGAGCCGGGCCTTGCAGTCTGATCCTTGCCCTCTACCACCTCGGCTCTGCGTTGCTCCATCACAGGTCTCGGTCCCCTTCTTGCCCTATTACTGGCGATGCTCGCGTCGCAACAGCAGAGCGCGTCTAACGGCGCTAACGCACAAGGTGAGCCCTGGCTCCGTTCTATAGTGATCGACCTCATGGCAATCCACTGCAGATCCTGTTCAGACCGATTCAGAGTGTCAGTGGCCCCGCGGTTTCGACCCTCTCTTCGACGAGTTGCCTTCCGGTGGTCCGGAAGGCGCCGGACCACCTGGACACATAAACGGAGGATTTGATATATCTAGTTTTAATACTTCCTGGTCCCTTGCGCCCAGTATGGCTGGACAACCAGCCTATCCGTCCCCACAGATTAATTTTGGAGTGTTGCAACCTCCTTCCATGAACCAGGGATTTAACTCTTTGCACACGGCCACACAACAACACCAGTGGAACCTTGGTAGCCATCTTCTTCCCAGAAATCCTCCCCTCAATGATTTTGGCTTACCCAAATTATTCGACCCCACTGGTTTCTCGAACGCGGCCAACCATGGACAACAAAACCAGTTCTCAGGTGCTCCTGGAAATAACCAGAGTGGTGTTCCTCTGTTCCCGCAGTCTGCGACCCATGAACCCCAGGGAATCTCCTCCCAACCGTCATCTGGAGCCTCCGTTGATAGGACCAGAATGTCGCCCACAAACAGCCAAGCCCCTCAAGCTCGACTTCCTACTCCCGCCCCCGCCCCAGATGAACCTAATCTAGGCCATGACGAAGGGAATGTGCCGTGCGTTTCCCATTCTGATTCCATACAATCCTCTCTCAAAGAGTGCTGCAGCATGCCCGGGTGGATTAACCTCGTAAAGCCAACTCCACTGATGGGGGAAAACGTTATCACATTGCGTCGCGACATACACGTCGCTCTTGATATCATCCTCGACAGACTTCCAAGGCAGCCACCTGGAGGGTGCAGTGGAATCAAGGTTCCTGCAACCGCCTCTGTGAGGAATTATGCCGATCCGATTGGTAAATATCCTCTGGAGTTTCGCATCCACGTAAATGGCGCGACCAACAAGCGGCGCTTCGAAACTGTCTGTGCAAACTGCGGGAAGCGAGAGGGAAAGAGAAAGGGAACTCCAAGCTTTATCGATTTCTGTGCTCCGCAGGACATCATTGAACAAAAGGATGGCAGAGTACGGGTCGAGTTCATCTTTTGCTGCTATCCGAAATGTCATCAAGATAACGGCTATTTGTGAGCTGGATCCCGCCCGTTCTGCTCCCTATATGCTGAACATTTCGTAGTCTGGACGTCGTCCTCTCTGAAGACGTGAACCAAAATAACATCGTGGCTCAACATCGGCTTCCTTTCACCTTCAATGTCGTGGCTAAGCTTAAGTTCCCTCAAGGACAGAAGCGAACGAGGCATCAGATTGAAGAGCCGCCAGTAGTGGACCAACGAAATGTTCGACCCCGGCGTGTCCCGCAAATAGATGCCGACGACGAACGCACTGACCACCCAATGCCGGCCGTCAATCCTCGGAGTGCCCCACAGGGTGGGCAGTATCGTGAAGTCGACGCATCAAGTGTATCGCCTCCCCCCGTTTCGCCCCCTCAATCATCCCGGAACGCAGCTCCCAATCCCGGTCAACATAGCACCTGGAAGCCCCCCCCTCTAGCGATCGTCCCGCCAAGCACAGAAGAAGAACCTACTCCCACACTTACCGAAGTGAATCCTGAATCCGGATCCATCACGGGCGGTGCAAGAATCTGGCTCACAGGAATGGAATTACCAACCGGCTTCAAGCTTTTCGCGAGATTTGGGACCGCTGTTGTACCAACAGTGAGCCTCAGGAATTTGTGTTGAGAGCCCCAACTAATCAAGTGTCGCAGACTGTCACCGCTGCAAACCTTCTTGCCTGTAATTTGCCCCCCGCAGCCACGCCTGGTGTTGTCAATGTTACGCTATCGAAGCATCCCCAGCAAAATGCACCGGAGTATGGAACCAGCATCGCGAGGTTTCAGTACATTGGAGACCATGACCAATTGTAAGTTTGTCAAATATATGCACCCCAGGGCCCATACTCATTTGAATGAAGAATTCCGATAGTCTTATGTATTCAGGGACAAGGGTACCCGGAATTCTCCCCAGTGTTGCAGGCACTCCTTACCTCTCTCCGAGGACACCAGCCAAATCACAGTCTACAAGGAGGGAGTCACGGCACTGGACCGCGAGACGATCCAATTGAAATAAGCCTGATCGAAGCACTCAGCTGCCTTCAAGCACGCCCCAACTTCCATGAGATCGTGTCTACGGCGAACGATTATCACCAAACCCTCGCACATCTAGCCATCCTCTACGACTACCCCTCTCTTCTCGGTCGTCTCGCCGAATGGCCTATCGACCTCACCATTGCTGATGTCAATGGCCTCACTGCGCTTCATTGCGCCTATATGAAGGGAGATCTGGACAGTGTGCGCATCTTGCGGAGAGGTGGTGCATCTGAAACTGCGACCGATAAACTAGGTCGAACTCCTTCGGAACTTCTGCCCGAGGGACTGGACGGATTCGATAGGGACATTGACCTCGAAGAAGGATATGATGCTGGGCTAGACGCAGCAGAAGAATACCCGGAGGCAGATGATATTGACGAGCAACTGGCATTATGCGAACGGTTCAGTGCACTCGGTCTTGACGATGATAATGGGCTACTCCCCCCTCATCCCTCGCACACCACTTCTCTCGACACCAGCCATTTGAGCACCGACCTAACGGTCAGGCTTCTTAAACCCCGACCGACCCAGGGCGGCGCCGTAGTCCTTTCGCGCATCGAAACCAACGTCTACCTCGATATTATCCTTCCTTCGCGATCTTGGGACGCCATTCGGCTACCATCGACTAAGTCGGTGACGAATGACGAGTTATCCAGTATAGGCGAGCCTACTATACCCTTGTTGCTTGCAGTCGTCGTCCGCGGTGCCACAACGCGGCAGGAGTACCACTCTATATGCGAGCAATGCAAGAAGAGGGTGGGAAATAAGACAGGCCCCGCGGGCATGATAGACTTCCACAGCCCCACCAGCATCCTCACTCCAGAGCGTGGAATCGTTCAAGTCCATTTCACCTTCTCTTGCTACTCGCGACACCACCGAAAGGAGGACGAGCAATACGTGTACGTCGCCGTGGCGCAGTAACGATGTCCCGATTGCCTGCTGACCCCTCGTTTTGCAGTCTCGAAGTAATCCTCAAGAACGTGAGCAACCCCTCTAATCCGAGAGTGGTGTCGAGGAAGGAGCTTCCTTACTCCTTTGACGTAAGGTCATCAAGACCTCGGGTCAAGGAGCCAACCAGTGATCAGACGCAGCAAGCCAACATCGGCCCTTCATCCAACATCCGTCGCGGGACCGGCCACGTCTCGTCCATAGGATAATCTGAGTAGCAGAGTCCTAGTGACGTAAAACGCTTGCCATCTGCGATCCCTGTCTTCCACCCCATCCGATGTGCAAGCCTTCTTAGCCTCGTCTGGCTGTTGGAAATGTGGTTATAGTTTCGTTAGTGACCGAATGTCTTCGAGAACCTTCCATTCGGTTCCGTGATTCCGTTTCTTGTGATTCTCATCCGTTTCTTGTGTCACGATCCGTATATTTTGTATCTTTACGTGTTTGTAGCGGGCCCCAACAAACACGATACTTTGCTCACCTTATCAGTTTCCTTCCCATTTTCATATGTGGTCCGATTATGGTCCGATATATATATAAGTCACCTCAATATGGGACGACACAGACTCAGGTTTGCTTGGACGGATATATGGTTTTCATCTCGCAATTGCACGTGAATTCAAGCAAGTAGTCCCAGACCTCGACATGGTGGCTACGCAGGGAGGCCGAGGTTACGCATGGATGTGGTAAGGTCCAAGCGGCCCCTTCCAATCATTTACTACCGCGCACGGATTGCAAAAAAAGAAGGCATATTGTACATATGCGTTAATGGGGCTATAGCACATTTGATAGAACAAAGCATGTGAAGAACCATTTATCAATTTAACGCGGCCTCACTGGATAACATCTGGCCGTATGTCAGTCGAACTGTGTTCGACATCATCCAAATATCTCTCTTTTCTCTGTCGGCGTGTACCTCTCCAGTTCGTCTCGACACTTGCTGATGTACTTGGTACGGTGGCGAATATCCTTTAAGCGAAAGTGGGTTGATTGCAAGGAGATATACTATAACAAACATGCCCTTCAGAGGGCTTAAGACCCGATCAACAGGTATACTGAATGGGGCCAATATAGGATCTGTAACGTAAGGGTGGCGGACGCACAGTTCTCGGCACTCGCAGAACGTACGCTGGACCTTCCAGTTCTGCTCACCCCCTTGCTGTGATTAGGACGCCTGCAGTGGGTGTAATAATATTAATGGCCTGGTCCGAGACTCTGCGGCTAAGGTACGGTGGGTCAGGTTGGCACAAGTGAATCCAAGTAGTTGTCTACAGAGAGCTCTAAATAAAATCAGGAATCCCGAGCAAAACAAGACCAGCTCCTTGGGTCGCTGTCCCTCCTGTGCCTCCGACCTGGTCCAGGCAGGCCACTACAAAGCACTCAACACAGCACTCAACATTCTCTGTATAGGGTGGATTATCTGCAGCTGTGTCGTTGGCGTGGAACTGGCTACGCTACCCGAGCGGCGGATACACAAACCCCGTATATCCCCTCCAGAGCTTATAGAACGGCGATTGTGAACGCTGGAGTCGAATAAGAACATACTTACCCAGGCTCACGGTACCAGCGAGTCGCGTATCGCGGTTGTTCTCAACCTGCATCCTACCGTTGGTCGAATCAAGATCAACTGAGGCGGGGTAGAGTGCAGCAGCCGAACCTCAGTCTGCCAGAAAAGGGTCCTAGGCGTGGTGGTAAGCTGTGTCTTGAGGTGGGATGGCTGGCGTCCATGGTACAACTCCTGGCGGTGCATTGCCACAATTGCCACAAGGAAACACCGTGGTGCCCACATGTCTCAATCCAGGTCCGAAGCAGTATAGCTTTTCAAGGGTAGTGAAGAATCTGGTGCAACGTACGCAGTGAAATGCAATTATGTCCTGGTAGCTGATTAACGTCTTGATCTGAAACCATACATTTTTGATCGTCTAGAGCACTAGAGAACGCTCTCCACCCACGCTGTCTCTTAGCAAGGACATGCCATCGACAGGATTGGGCGTGGCAAGGGCTGTGGTTAGGCGTTGGTTGGGCGTGGCAGGGATCGTCCGTTTACCGTTTAGTGAACGATGCACCTCATTTAAGATTAGAGTCGGGACATGATCATCCCCTGCAAAACTTGCTCCAAACCTTCACCATCTAGACGGGGATATATGCCAAAGCATTCAAGTAGCAAACAATGGACGGTGGAGGTCGAGAAGTGGGGGGCGGCGCACGCTAAGGCGGGACGGCGAGAGCAGGTGCGGAGGACGAGGGCGCGGCCGTCAGATCTGGTGAGAAGGCAAGCGCGGATGTTGGCGGAGGAGGAGTCGTTGACGAAAGCGTTGGCGGAGGAGGAGTCGTTGATGGAAGCGTTGGCGGAGCAGGAGGACAGGTGGGCGTGGGCGTGGGAGCAGCCAAGGCCCCAGTGGAAGCCGTCACGGCCGCCCCATTGGGAGCTGCTGGAGCCACGGTGGCAGCAGCCGCGGCTGTTGGCGCGGCCGTTGGAGCAGGCACGGAAGCTGGCGTGGGCATGAATGGGCATGGGCCGTGGAGAAGAAGACGCACGCGAAGGCATTGGAGGCACTGGAGCTGGGCCCGGCCCAGGTGCTGGCGTGGCTGAGAATGTGGACACTGGGGAACAGAAACAGAAGTTCTCTCAACACCATGGGTGAAGCACCGCTCGATCCCCCTGGCCGGACGATAAACCACTGCCGTACATATGGCCGCGTCGCCAACAAGGTATTGGTGGTTGACCCAGGTCTTCCACCAGAGTTACTCCAACAAATCTTCCTCATTATCATCGACAATGACAATGATTCACCCTTGGTCTTGATGCGAGTATGCAAATATTGGTATGACATCGTCACTGGTATTTGGGCGTCGCTCAAGCTGGGAACAACAACCCCAAAGGATGCCGTCATAGCGAAATTGGAACGGGACCAGTGGATTTTGGATGTATTGGTCGATACAGAGGTCGACCGTCCTCACTTCACCTCATCAGAGGGTGCTTACCAGGCTATTTTCGCTGCCATCCAAGCAACCTCACGATGGCGATCCCTCGTAGTCGAGACGTTCCCAACACAGGCCGATTTGCCGGAAGACCTCGTCAACCGTGGACTCCAAAAATGCTCCGATCCTGTCTTGAACTGCCTTAGGACACTCATCATCAAGTGCCCTTGCGAGATGTCACCCCTTCTCGACCGTCTTTTGCGCATTCTCGGCAACACAGCCAGTAGAGAGCTTACGACCGTTACAATACATTCACAAAGTGTCATATCATTCCTTGTTCCTACCTATTCCTTTATCTTCCGTTCCGTCATCGTGCTCTCTCTTGACGCTCGTGGGTTATCCAATCCAGTAGACCTTCTACCGCATTTGCACCAACTGGAAACACTTACTGCCTCTCATCTCCCTCTTCCCGTCTATCACGATGACGTCGACTTGCCATTTGTCCACACGCTCCGTCGTCTCACGCTCAGATCCGTCTCGATTCAATGGATGAGCGGCAGGACGTTCCATGCTCTTGAGAGTTGCACCATTCTCCTCCCACTTCATCGCCACGTTCTGCACACGTTCCGTACCACCGTCCCGAACTGCAAGCACTTGTCCTTTGAAGGTTATCCTCTTGATATCCTCAACGGTGTGTCTGCACACAAACTCACAAATCTCTCTGTGAAGTGCTCGACTTCTCATAAACCACGGGGAAATCGACAATTGGCTCTGTTTTCTAGCCAAGCTTTACAAGAGGACCGACTTGCACCACGAGTTCTACATCTCAGCGTCGAGGCTACGAACTCGGCTTTGACAAAAGCATTCGCTTCCATGTCAAATTTGGAGGAATTGGTAATTGACAACGCACAACCCTCTTCGCTTAGAGTGAAGGCCTTACGGTCGCTTGTTGTACACCCGAGTACCAATTCTACTCCTGGGGCATGTAATGCACCAACATTGCCATCGCTTAAGCGATTTGGGCTCCGATACCGTCGTTGGTTGCGACCAAGCGAGCATTTCGACTTGATTCCGGTGTTCATGTCCATTATTCGGTCAAGGGAGCAGTCAAGGCACTCTCTACAGAGCTTCTTTATATGGGGAAGCAGTGATCAGGAGGTTCCATTGGAATTGATTGATGAATCGCAGATCGAGATCGAGCTTACGACGTATCAAAACCGTCCCGTGATACCGACAGTCATTTCAGGATTACCATTCGTACGCCAGCAGCGTCAGGTTTCTGTGTGGCTTACCCTCGATATAAGTTCGCTTCCAACTCACAACGCAAAGCGTTGGAGCGCCGTCCGTATCCCCTACACGCCTTCGGTGCATTCCCACAGGGAAGGCCCTATGAGTTCGAACATATTATTCATCGATGTGGTGGTATCAGGAGCCACTAAGCGTAAAGAATACACCGAGGCATGCCGCGGCTGCAAGGAGCGCAGAGGAGCTGGTCCCATGATAGACTTTCAAGGCGAAACCGACATCATCAGAGTCAAAGAAGGGATAGCACGCGTGCATTTCGTATTCTGTTGTGACCCGGCACACCGTGATGAAGAGAAATACTGCAGGTGTGTAAAGTCTTTTGTACTGGAGTCTATACTATTACTTACCTCCTTTGAACAGTCTCGAAGTCGTCTTATCCGGATGGCTCCCTGACCGCCAACTACGTACTATTGTTCGAAAGCAGCTTCCGTATTACTTCGATATCTACTCTGGCCATACGGCGGAGAAAATAAGCGACCTAGAGTAGGTCTGTACATCTTGCAATATGGGACCGTCGTAATTTACACTACTCTGGGCACCTCATGCTTGTGGAACAGAATGTAAACATATATGACAAGGTTGAATCTATCCCCATGACGGGAAATAAACTCTCTTGCTATCTATTCTAGGGTGGGATTACTCAATAATCGAGCCACATAAAACCAGTGCCAAATGTCCGGAGATTGGGTCTGCAACCTGTATATGACCGACGCTTGGTAAACATAGGAAAGACCAAACCGTAACCATCATGATGGGGTAGACGTGGGTTTAGATGCGTGAGAGGATAAAAGCACGACAACGGGTCGGTCGGGGCCTATGACGCTTGCTTGATGGCGAGGTCGGGGCTCGAATCACTGGGTTTGCAAGAGGTGTATGATGGGGTTATCTCGGTGGTTGGAGCAGTTTGACTGGTGTTAGGAGCAAGTAGTCGATTCGGACGCAAGGATGGGTCGATATGGATGGTAGAATTGTCCCGTGTGGATGGAGTGGCGACGTTCTCAAACGTGGAAAGATGATTGGCAGCGCAGACGGCCAAGAAGCCAATCCCGGCAGCGGAGCAGGTCCACAATCATCAATCCACTCTACGATCTCTGCCTAAAGTTTCAGACAGTCTGGATCTTGAATTAATAGGTACACTTACCCTGTACGGGAATGCAAAGGATCCTATGGTGACTGCCGTCCATATTGGAAAACTCAAGGAACGCAGTCCATCCAAGTGGTCCCCGGCCCCCTTGGGATGACGCGTTGGGACTACTGATAGGCTCTGATCCGGTGGAATATTGGTGCTGAGAACATGCGGTGTCCATGGATACCTAAATCTTGCAGCACTACATGACGGTACAGCCGACCCAATGGAATTGAAAAAGTTGATGCGAATATTACTATTTGATAAACGAAACAGCTATTGTCGAGTGGTCCAGTGTATGTTGGTCGTTTTGAGGTATCTTTTGGGCTGTATAGAAGCTTGTGGGCGTGTCAATCCGGACTGGCAGGGGTGGCACGGACTAGCTGTTCATTGAGCTGAGTCCTCGCTTCTGCTGTTTGTTCCCAACCTCAACACCATTCCTCGTTCGTCCCTCCTGAAGTGGAAGCCCAATCTCCGGTGACCGGTATTGGACCCTTAAGGTTGGAAATTCTTCGACTTTATTTTAATTAAGATTGCGTGCCCTCGTGCTCGAATTCGTGGATCAGGTTGGTACAAGTTAATTCAAGTAACTACCTACAGAGAGCTCTAAATAAAACTAGAAATCCCGAGACCAGTTCGTTGGGTCGTTCCCTCCAGTGACTCCGACTTGGTCCAGGCAGGCCACTACACAACACTCTACACAGCACTCTATGTGCTATGCATAGGCTGGAATATCTATGGCTGTATCGCTGGCGTGGAACTGGCTACGCAACCCGAGCGACGCGTACACAATCTTCGCGTATCTCCTCCAGAGTCTATAGAAGGCCTTTGTGAACGATAAAGTCAAATGAGGACATGCTCACCCAGGCTCACGGTACCAGCGAGTCATGTAACGCCACTCCTCTCAAAATGCATCGTACCGTGGGTTGGATCAGCTACACACGGGGTAGAGTGCAGCAGCCTAACCTTAGTCTGCCACAAAAGGGTCCTAGGCGTGGTGGTAAGCTGTGTCTTGAGTTGGGATGGCTGGCGTCCATGGCAAAACCCCTGGCGGAGCATTGCCACAATTGCCACAAGGAAACACCGTGATGCCCACACGTCTCGACCCACGTCCGAAGCAGCATTGCTTTGCAATGGTAACGAAAAAATCTTGTGCAGCGTACGCAGTGAAATGCAATTATGTACTGAACGCTGACTGACGTCTTGATGAGCCGTGAAGTTGTAAGTGTTCTGAAAACCATACATTTTTCATCGTCTATGAGCACTAGAGAACGCTCTCCACCCACTCTGTCACTGGGTCAGTGCAACACCTGGCGCGCAAACTCTCTCACACAACTCCCCACATCCTTGTGAGGATGCGGTATGTCAATGCAGAGTCAACCTCTGGCTGATTAGGCTGGATAATGCACGACTTGCGCTATCAACTTCATGCGGTGCTCGGGTCACAGGAGGTGAATCGAGCATCGTCCGTTTTCCGTTCGGCGCCACACTCCTACCCAGTACCTCACAGGAATTACACCCGCTTCACTTTGTACTTATGTTCAACCAATGAGAGTGACCGTTTTAAGCGAAGCTGCCGCAGCCAATCAGAGCGAGTCGGCTAAATTAAGGTTCAGCGGGTTGTAAGGTAGGATCTTTCCTACGTGCACCCCACCAAATGTCCGGTGGACCCCGGAAGTGTGTGACGGTGTGACGGGTGCTGGGTGTGAAGCTGGGCCAGCTGACTCAAGCACAAACGTGACATTCAAACTCCGCCCGGCCAACGTCAATCTTGGAGCCTACCTCAACTAGACAACCAGCAGACGCAAGAGGCAACACGCGTCGACAACTATACTGCAATAGGACTCTGTAAGTACTGTGGTGACCTGATACCAAAGGAGTTGGAAAAGTCTAGGAAATGCGGGGTTGGTGCGTTTGTCCTCTTGAATTATTCTAGTGAAAATCTGGCGCTAACCGCAATGATACGCAGGAGCTAGCTCTGCATGGAATAACAGGAGAAGAACATTCAAGGTGCGTCCGGAGGGTCTGGAGGGTCGGTGTACGAGAACGTGAGTGTTGAGTTGGAAGCATACTTGGCGTAAGACATAGGACGTAGGACGCGTATGTGTCTAATCCAAGTATATGACGCACGAAGACTCGCCTGCAAAGCACCAGCTGGGTCACCTCGCGAGCGGCCTCGGCAACCCCAGCAGCTCTCGCCATCGCCAACACCATTTTATATGTAATAATTTTTATTTATAATTATAAAATATATACATTATTATATTCACTATGTTCACTGATGCGCCCTTTCGAACGGCTGGCCACAACTTCGAACGTAGCCTCAAACCGTCAGCCATTTTCAAATATATTTATACATAATAAACTACTGTTTTATTATAATTAAATTATTGTAAATAATAACACTATTTTATGACTAACGTTCGCGACGCGCCATTTCACCGGCTGCTCCCCAGCCTCAATCCCAACGCCCGTCACATCTTCACGCAACCATCAGGTGGGGTGATTTACGAGGTGGTGTGATTTACGGTGTGGCCGGGAGGTTCCGGGGTCCCACCAGACATTTGGTGGGGTGCACGTAGGGTCGTTTAAGGTAGGGGGCAGCCAAACCCGACACCCGTCCCGATTTGGAACAAAGCAAAAAAAGCCGACCTTATTCTGGGTCGGCCCTTGCCCACAAGCACAAACCATTACGTAGAACTGTAGAATAGATCTAATAAAACTTTTCTACAGTCTTAAAAACCTGCGTGCCCTCTTCCCTGAGGTGAATTTGCCGAATTATTGAAATTTTACAGAACATCAAAAAAAGCTATTCCTGCACGATTGCAATCAAGTCAACTTTTTCAGGTCTCGAATTGTCCCTTTGTTGCTTTGTTTGTTGCTTTGTTTGTTGCTTTGTTGCTTTGTTGCTTTGTTCTACTCAAATTAAACGGAACCTAAAACTCCGACTTGCTCGTTCTAAATGCAAGGAAAAATTATTTGAAATATAAAAATGGGTCGAAAATCAAAAGGATCAATGCATTGGACAAAGTCCCACTGCTGCTCATCCGCAGGTCAGTTCACCCTCTGGAACCATCTCAACGGCTCACCACACCCCCTCTTTAGATATTCCAATCGCTCTGCAAGGTTCATGGATGCTTATCGAAAGGGACTTACAGGTGCACAGGCCGTTTGGCCAAACCAAAAGTACCATGGTCATCGAACGCTTCCTCCTGAGGCAACCAACTCAATTGATAGTGACCAGTTATTCTTTACAATATATTATGATTTTCTAGGGTCTCAACTCGCGATTCTGAGACATTGAAAAAAATTTCTTGTCCCCCAGCCTCAGAGGGTTTGCTTTGTCTTTCCTAATCAGGAAGGGTGTCGGGTTTGGCTGCCCCCTACCTTAATTCCTGTGAGGGCACTGGCAACAAACATATTGCTTTGTTCAATAGCCGGCCTTCGTCCTGAGCCCTCTGCAGTGGAGAAATGCATACATGCAATTCTGTTTCATTACTCGACCTTATAGGCGTAGTTTTACGTCCAGCCACGCCCTCCGAGATTGGCCGCCAGTTCCTTCATGAGTTTCCTGCGCTTTTGCATCAGATCGTGTCCATTGAGAGAGTCGAATTACCACCTATTTTCAAAGCAATCCATGAGATCGCTACCTCACGCCTCGAGGAAGAGATTCTTGCCCTCACAAACAACATCGATGACTTCCATTTCAATGCTACTCATGCCAATCTCCACCAAGTGGAAGGGTTTTCCATACCAAATATGGACAAGAAGTTACGAAGTGTTGCCCCAGCCCTTCATTCCACAATCTCTCGACTCTTAGATTTGAATGGCTTGCATCGGCGCATACAGGAAAACCATCATGCTCAGCGAAACCAGGGAGGCCAGCTGTCTGAAGGGAATACAAATGGCACAGCAAAAGAGAATCAGGGTGCTCAGAATGGCGATGAGGGCTACAATGATGACGATGATGAAGAGGATGCCATCTACTGGGCAGAAATACATCGAGGAGATCATTTAAAAGTACCCTCTGATGTGAATCGCACACCAATGCGACATGAGGATTCAGAGAGGCAGGATCCAGCAGCACGAACTGGTACCTGCACAGCTCGGACACTCAAAAGACAACCCAATCTACTACGATTAGTGAGCATGCCAACTTTGCATAATGTTGTACTGTACTGAAACAGCTTGAAAAATCGCTCATTGAAGAAAAGCTCTGGGGAAATGATAACAACGCGTACAGCATCTGTTGAAAGTCTCTGAGAGCTGTATTAGCATTTTTGTGTATGTTAATTTTGTATGTTACCATCATATCAACATCGGACATGTGTCCTTTATAAAAATGGATCATTTCGAGCTTATGGCGGCCCAGCTGCTTCTGCATTTGCTTCCCAAGTGTGTTGAGTGGTGTGTTGATTACTGTGAGACTGTGTTCATCAAAGAACAAAGGCCCGTAGAATGCAGCAGTCTTGCCCACTCCTGTTGCAGTGATGGTTACAACTTGGACCTAATGACGCTGATTGACAGGTGCAATGCATGACAGCGGGGGGTCGTTCCGTGACGGATAACAGCCACTTCCGAGGCACTGTCCAACGCAAATTGGAGACAGCTGCCGTGTATGACAGTGGGGCTGGGAACCCAACCGCGTCTGAGCTGGGAGCACGATTGTGTTGGTGAAATATTCAGGAAATATTTTCCAGAGCCTGACGGACATTGTATATCATTGAATGATATTATATCTGAGTTTTCAATAGGTAGTTCAATTAAGTAGAATTTTGACGGGCAGGCAAACACGTCAGTCGGTGTTTGGTCTGGTATTGAATCTCCGCTCCACCCAAACTGTCGTCCTGTTGAACATCCCGCCGCCATGGACACCGAGCCAAAGTTCAGATGTAGTACATGCAGAAACCAAAAGCCATCAAATCAATTTGGAACGCGACAAAAAGGGGGTGTGCATGGCCAAGCCGGGAGTTGCCTCAATGTTTGCCTGTCCTGTACTGCGATAAACTTCGAAAATCGAAAGCGAAAGTGCCTAGAAAGTAATCCAGCACCTCCAGCAAAGCGATTCGCGGTGCCACCTGCGATCTCGCCATGTCAATTCATGGAAACATTGGCCGAGTATGCCTCCGCCCCCAAAATCGAGGTTTCTTTATGCGTTTCGTTAGCTGGAATGACTCTATCAGGCAAGGACGTTGCTGACCATATCGCGTCACTTGCCTGGAAAGCTACTGGGTTCAGATTTAGGTACGTAGCATCCTCAACGCTTGCTCACAGGCTGTGGTGGCTCATTAAACTACCTTGCATAGCTTCTATCTTTCGAAAGTGCTTAAGGATGGTCTATCACGATTTTACTATCTATGTTGTCAAGCCCGCGGAACCGTGAACGACAGGGACAAGAGTACGACCATAGGAAAGGAGAAGAACGAGCTGTTCGCCGTATGGACCGCTTTGAATGCCATGGGCAACTGTGTATCACACCTCACGAAGGCACGGCTGATGTCAAGATCACTCACCAACAGTCGCACAAAAAGTATGTCAATATCGAACTCCCAGATAAATGGTGCACCTTCATTAAGGAGAACCATAGGATGGGTCCAGCTAAGGTGTGTACATGGCACGAAGTCCCCCGAATTCAATGAAACTGAATGAACTGTGACAGCTTTGGCAAGAGATTCTCTGCCAATCCAAAGGGGACGGCATCGCCTTCACACAAAAGAGTGTCCGTTACGCTTGGGCCGCTGTTGCAAATGAGCAGTGGTTACATGACAAGGATCCCGTGAAATCCGCCCGGATTTACCTGGAGAAGCACGGGGCTGAGGAGAATATCAGGCTGCTTGAGATGCCTGAGATAGAAGGCGCTCAGACGCTCGCATTTGTTGTGGAAGATTTCGTGCAGGAATGGGCACAATACACTGACACATTTTTAGTAGATTCAACGTGTGAGGGTTAATTTAATGGTTATATTCTTAATACTAACCAAATATACAGTTAACACGAATAGGAACCATATGGAGCTCTTTGCTGGCGTCGCCGATATGCTGGGTGAGGGGTTGCCACTATCGTATCTCTTCATTACAACCGAGGCAAATGCAAGGCCGCACACAAAACAATCAGCACTGATGGCATGGATGGAGGCTATCAAATCACTTGGAGTTGATCCCGAGTTTGTGCTGTCCGACAAGGACCAGTCGGAGATTAATGCCCTCAAGTGCATCTGGCCTGAAGCCAAACATCAACTATGCCTCTGGCATATACTTAGAGCGGTCAAGAGACGCCTTTCACAAAACGACCCCCCTGGTTTGTACAATGCCCTGGAGGCACATGCTGCCTTCCCGGACATTGACTTGTCGTTTGTCCCATTGGGACAGATGAGTGCGAATCAAAAGGTACGTACACTTGTTTTCTACTAGCTCGACCTTACTCCAGTTGTGCAGAGTACAGTTTCTCCTCCTCCCGAGAAGCCGTATGCACGAATTCGCCTTTGTGTAAATGGGAAGGCGGCTGTATTCACTCCAAATACCAAGATCACCTTGCGGATACCCAAACGTACCGACATCAGTGCTGTTCCTGTGGCGGGAGATAGTGCACACGTAGCAGCAATGAAGAGCAATGACGATGATGGTATGAACAAGCTTGAACTTGAGGTCATGATGGAGGCGGACGACGATCATGCTAGTGATGGTGAAGATGGTCTGGCTCGCTGTGCTCGTAAGCAAGCAGCTGGAATGCTAGAGGTGTACGAAGAGGATGGTCAGCGGCTTCCAGGGGATGGGGATTATCAAAGCGATGGGGACGAAAATGAACTCACCAGCGAGGATACAGATATAATACACGACGCTGAACGGTTCGCGCAACAGCAGGACGAGGCGGTGAGCGATCCCGAGGATGGATCTGAGGACGACGATACCAGCGACGAGTCCAGTGATGGAGATGACGAGAATGATGGTGATTTCATTCCAAGGTTGAAGGTGAAAAGGAGGGACAAAGCCAAAGTGTTCAAGGCCATGGGAGGCAAGAAACACGCGCGAAAAGTGGTTAGGGACACCAACTACACGTTCTGTCCCCTTCCTCACCGACTTTCCATCCTCCGTATGATGTGCAAGCACTTCTGCCAGCACCCCATTCTCCCCGAACGGCATGGCGAGGCCCGCAACCCCGAGCAGATACACCGCGATGCCGTGCTGGAGTCATATTACCATTGCAAGGCCAACACAATCTCCGTGAAGTGTGGGCGTACCTTTGGGTGAACTGGTACACAACGGAGAAATGGGTGTCATGGGCTCGATCGTCCCATCGGTATGCCATTCCAAGGAAGAGGACGACCATGCTTGTAGAGGCATTATGGCGAAACTTCAAACGAATGGTACTTCACCACTTCAATCGTCCTCGGGTTGATTTTGCAACCTACGCACTCGTCACTCAAGGTGTTGCGCCATATCGGGTCCGCTTCAATTACATAGTCAAGAACCCCCGGGATGGACGCGCAAGATTCCTACATGGAGAGCAAATCCCGATCAAGCGCGCATGGCTTGCTCTTCGCAAACGCCCGGTCAACGGCACATATGATACGGACGTCAAGCGCTGGCTTTGCTCATGCGGAGCACAGAAGTATCACTCGTACCTGCTGTGCAAGCACCTTGTCCAGGCTCTCCCCTCTCCCAGCCCCGATTGGTGGGCAAACGTCATTCGGCGGCACACTCCACCTTTCTACGACATCCGAGAACTACTTCCAGAGAATGAACGAGCAACTGCTCCCATCCCTGCTGCTCTGGGCCCGCAATATTGGACCGGACGAGATTCTGCTCCGTCGCAGCATTCCTTGCCTTTCACGGTGTTGCATAATTTGGTAAGTGGCGTTTCACGGACGGGCTCTATTTAATTACTGAACCGCTTGCAGGTCGACTCCCCTCGGAAGGGTCATCCAACAGGTATCGATGGCCTACTTCGAGAGAGCGAGCCCGATGGTTTTATTCAGGTATGTACACCATCCAATTCGATCTCCCTTCTGACAATCGCCCAGCCACTTTCTGTTGATGAGAAATTTAAGCACCTTCATCAATCGTTATCGAACGCACTCACCCTGCTCGAAGGTCAACAACCTCAAATGGATCCTGGCTGGCTTGACAAATTCAGTGATAGCTTCGCCCGCGGATTCAAGTTCGTGGAAGACAATATCCGTGACGAGACTCGCCGCACGCTCCCAAAAACAAATGAGCGTGATCGGCGCAATCAACCCCTCCCACAGAATATCATGGGCCGCCATTTTGGGACCTTCGCGCGTCAAGGGCAATCCGGACAGTAGGTTATTTTGAACTTTTGTCTGTTCATTAAATGTGCACGCCTGCCCATTGCGGCAGCGCCGCTGTGTAGCCCATACTATTCAATATGTATATATTATATTCATACTACATTCGCACTAGCTCCGTGAGAATTCGAGGAAAACGTAACGTCGAAGTAATACATCTATCCTAATGGGCGTCCGTGCCGTCCCCTTTCGTCATTATCCTGCCTCAACCCGGGCCGAAGGGCCAGGCATGTGTCTCGCACCCGTGATCGGCTCCCAGCCCCACTGTCATACGCGGCAGCCGTCTCCGATTTGCGTCGGACAGTGGTCCCGGAAGTGGCTATTATCCGTCACGGGCCGACCCCCCGCTGTCATGCATTGCACCTGTCAATCAGCGTCATTAGCGCGAAGTGATGGTTACAACATCAGAATCTTCGAGTTGTGCCTTGATTGACTCGGCTTGAAAATCACAAAGATGATATCCAAAGTGTGGATAAAGTTTTCTTTTGATTTCTTCGACGCTCGGGGTGTGTGCAGCCATTCTGAATGTGTTTTTTCACAAAGCAATCGATACAAAGCAAATGTTTGTTGGCAGTGTCCTTACAGGATTTAAGCCTGCTGAACCTTAATTTAGCCGACCCCGCTCTGATTGGCTGCCGCCTTTGCTTAGAATGGTGCGCTCCCATTGGTTGAACACAAGTACAAGGGAAGCGGGCTAAATCCTGTAAGGTACTGCGTAGGAGTGTGGTTCGGCGCCTTATATAAGATTAGAGTCGGCCCTCGCAAAACTTGCTCCAAACCACCACCATCTAAACAGGGATATATGCGAAAGCATTCACGTGGCAAACAATGGACGGTGGAGGTCGAGATGTGGGGGGCCGCCCGCGCACGTGAGGCGGAACGGCGGGGGCGGTTGCGGATGACGAGGGTGGAGGTACAACCGGAGGAGGTGCGGCCGTGGGACCTAGTGAGAAGCCAAGCGCAGATGTGGGCGCTGGCGTTGTTGTTGACGGAAGCGGGGACGCGGCTGTGGAAGAGAGGGCCAGAGCAGATGTGGCTTATGGAAGCATTTTGGGAAATATTGGTGGAGATGAAGGTGGAGACGGTGAAGGCGTGGGCGCGGGAGCAGGCACGGCAGTTGGCGTGGGCGTGGGTATGGGCGGCGGAGAAAGAGGCGCAGGAGTCCATGCCCGCGAGGGCACTGGAAGGTTTGGGACTGGATCGGGCGCAGGTGCAGGTGTGGCTGAGAATGTGGACACTGGGGGAGGCGTGGGAACAGAAACAGAAATCTCGTACCCGACGGGTTCTCTCAACACCATGGGTCATTCACCTATCGCCGGACATATGGCCGCGCCGCCAACAAGGTTATTGGTGGTTGATCCAGGTTATTGCTCCGATCGCCCGTCTTCCACCAGAGCTACTCCACCAAATCTTCCTCATCATCATCGACAATGACAATGATTCACCCTTGGTCTTGATGCGAGTATGCAAGGATTGGTATAATATCGTCACTGGTATTTGGGGCTCGCTCAAGCTGGGAATAACAACCCCAAAAGATGCCGTCATAGCGAAATTGGAAAGGGACCAATGGATTTTAGATGTATTGGTCGATACGGAGATCGATCGTCCTCACTTCGCCCCATCGCAGGGTGCTTACCAGGCTATTTTCGCCGCCATGCAAGCAACCTCACGATGGCGATCCCTCGTAGTCGAGACGTTCCCAACACAGGCCGATTTGCCGGAAGACCTCGTCAACCGTGGGCTCCAACAATGCTCCGATCCTGTCTTGAACTCCCTTAGGACACTCATCATCAAGTGCCCTTGCGAGAAGTCACCCCTGCTCGACCGTCTTTTGCGCATTCTCGGCAACACAGCCAGTAGAGAGCTTACGACCGTTACAATACATTCACAAATTGTCATATCATTCCTTGTTCCTACCTATTCCTCCATCTTCCGTTCCGTCATCGTGCTCTCTCTTGACGCTCGTGGGTTATCCAATCCAGCAGACCTTCTACCGCATTTGCACCAACTGGAAATACTTACTGCCTCTCATCTCCCTCTTCCCGTCTATCACAATGACGTCGGTTTACCATTTGTCCACACACTCCGTCATCTCACACTCCGATCCGTCTCGATTCAATGGATGAGCGGCAGGACCTTCCATGCTCTTGAGAGTTGCACCATTCTCTTCCCACTTCATCGTCACATTCTCCACACGTTCCGTACCACCCTCCCGAACTGCAAGCACCTGTCCTTTGAAGGTTATCCTCTCGATATCCTCAGTGGTGTGTCTGCACCCAAACTCGCGAATCTCTCTGTGAAGTGCTCGACTTCTCATAAACCACGGGGGAATCGACAATTGGCTCTGTTTTCTAGTCAAGCTTTACAAGAGGGCGGACTTGCACCACGAGTTCTACATATCAGCATCGAGGCTATGAACTCGGCTTGGACAAAAGCATTCGCTTCCATGTCAAATTTGGAGGAACTGGTAATTGACAACGCACGGCCCTCCTCGCTTAGAGTGAAGGCCTTACGGTCGCTCGTTGTACACCCGAGTACCAATTCTACTCCTGGGGCATATAATGCACCAATATTGCCATCGCTTAAGCGAATTGGGCTCCGATACCGTCGTTGGTTGCGACCAAGTGAGCATTTCGACTTGATTCCGGTGTTCATGTCCATTATTCGGTCAAGGCAGCAGTCAAGGCACTCTCTACAGAGCTTCTTCATATGGGGAAGTAGTGATCAGGAGGTCCCATTGGAATTGATTGATGGATCGCAGATCGAGATCGAGCTTACGACGTATCAAAACCGTCCCGTGATACCGACAGTCATTTCAGGATTACCATTCGTACGCCAGCAGCGTCAGGTTTCTGTGTGGCTTACCCTCGATATAAGTTCGCTTCCAACTCACAACGCAAAGCGTTGGAGCGCCGTCCGTATCCCCTACACGCCTTCGGTGCATTCCCACAGGGAAGGCCCTATGAGTTCGAACATATTATTCATCGATGTGGTGGTATCAGGAGCCACTAAGCGTAAAGAATACACCGAGGCATGCCGCGGCTGCAAGGAGCGCAGAGGAGCTGGTCCCATGATAGACTTTCAAGGCGAAACCGACATCATCAGAGTCAAAGAAGGGATAGCACGCGTGCATTTCGTATTCTGTTGTGACCCGGCACACCGTGATGAAGAGAAATACTGCAGGTGTGTAAAGTCTTTTGTACTGGAGTCTATACTATTACTTACCTCCTTTGAACAGTCTCGAAGTCGTCTTATCCGGATGGCTCCCTGACCGCCAACTACGTACTATTGTTCGAAAGCAGCTTCCGTATTACTTCGATATCTACTCTGGCCATACGGCGGAGAAAATAAGCGACCTAGAGTAGGTCTGTACATCTTGCAATATGGGACCGTCGTAATTTACACTACTCTGGGCACCTCATGCTTGTGGAACAGAATGTAAACATATATGACAAGGTTGAATCTATCCCCATGACGGGAAATAAACTCTCTTGCTATCTATTCTAGGGTGGGATTACTCAATAATCGAGCCACATAAAACCAGTGCCAAATGTCCGGAGATTGGGTCTGCAACCTGTATATGACCGACGCTTGGTGAACATAGGAAAGACTAAACCGTAAACACCATGATGGGGTAGACGTGGGTTTAGATGCGTGAGAGGATAAAAGCACGACAACAGGTCCGTCGGGGCCTAAGAAGCTTGCCTGATGGCGAGGTCGGGGCTCGAATCACTGGGTTTGCAAGAAGAGGTGTGTGATGGGGTTAGCTCGGTGGTTGGAGCTGTTTGACTGGCATCAGGAGCATCGGTCATGGTGGAAGGAGCACATTGTCGATTCGGACGCGAGGAAGGGTCGAACTGGTTGGTAGAATTGTCCCGTGTGGATGGAGTGGCGACGTTATCAAAACGTGGAGAGATATCTGGCAGCGGAGAGGGCCAAGAAGCCATTTCCGGCAGCGGGGCAGGTCTACAATCATCAATCCACTCTACGATCGCCGCCTAAAGTTCAAGATAGTCCGGAGCTCGGATCGATAGGTACACTTACCTTGTGCGGGAATGTAAAGGATCCTATGGTGACTGCTGTCCATGTTGGAAATAAACCCGAGAAACGCAGTTCAAGCGGTACGGCCCCCCTTGCGCTGACGCATTGGGACCACTTATAGGTCCTGCTCCAGTGGAGTCCTGGTGCTGAGGACATGCTGCGTCCATGGGTACCTAAATCTTGCAGCACTACATGACGGTACAACCGACCCAATGGAAATATTTGATGGAAATATTACTATTCGAGTAACGAAACGGCTATTGTCGAGTTGTCCAGTGTATTTTGGTGGTTTTGAGGTATCTTTCGGGCTGTATAGAAGCCTGTGGACCTGTCGATCTGAACTGGCAGGGGTGGGACGGGCTAGCTGTCCATTGAGTGGTTGGCCTCGCTTCTGCCGTTTGTTCCCAACCTCAACATCATTCTTCGTTCGTCCCTCCTCAAGTGGAAGCCCAATCTCTGGCGCCGGTGTTGGACACCTAATGTTGGAAATTCTTCGAGTTTATTTTAATTAAGATTGCGTGCCCTGGTGCTCGAGGTCGTGGATCAGGCTGGTACAAGTTAATTCGAGTAATTACCTACAGGGAGCTCCAAATAAAACCAAAAATCCCGAGACCAGTTCGTTGGGTCGTTGTCCCTTCAGTGACTCCGACTTGGTCCAGGCAGGCCACTACACAGCACTCCACACAGCACTCTATGTGCTATGCATAAGCAGGAACATCTATGGCTGTATCGCTGGCGTGGAACTGGCTACGCAACCCGAGCGACGCGTGCACAATCTTCGCGTATCTCCTCCAGAGCCTATAGAACGGCCATTGTGAACGCTAGAGTCAAATGAGGACATGCTCACGCAGGCTCATGGTACCAGCGAGTCATGTAACGCCGCTGTTCTCAAAATGCATCGTACCGTGGGTTGGATTAACCACACGCGGGGTAGAGTGCAGCAGCCTAACCTCAGTCTGCTACAAAAGGGCCCTAGGCGTGGTGGTAAGCTGTGTCTTGAGTTGGGATGGCTGGCGTGCATGGTAAAACTCCTGGCGGTACATTGCCACAATTGCCACAAGGAAACACCGTGATGCCCACACGTCTCGACCCACGTCCGAAGCAGCTTTCCTTTGCAAGAGTAACGAGAATCTTGTGCAACGTACGCAGTGAAATGCAATTATGTACTGAACGCTGACTGACGTCTTGATGAGCTGTGAAGTTGTGAGTGTTCTGAGGACCATACATTTTTGATCGTCCATGAGCATAGAGAATGCTGTCCACGCACGTTGTCATTGGGTCTGTGCAACACCTGGCGCGGAACTTCTCTCACACAACTCTCCACATCCTTGGGAGGACGCGGTGCAGAGTCAACCTCTGGCTGATTAGGCTGGACGAAGTACGACTTGCGTTCTCAACTTGATACAGTGCTCGGGGTGAATCGAACAAGGGACATGCAGGCAGGGCGTTGGAATCAAGGTGGCGTTCGTTTACCGTTTGGCGCCTCATATAAAATTAAAGTCGGGACATGATCACACCCCGCAAAACTTGCTCCAAACCATCACCATCTAGACGGGGATATATGCGAAAGCATTCACGCAGCAAGCAATGGACAGTGGAGGTCGAGATGTGGGGGGCCGCGCACGCGCGCGCGGTGGCTAAGGCGGTGGCTAAGGCGGGACGGCGGGAGCAGGTGCAGATGACGAGGGCATGGGCGGAGGTGCAGGCGGAGGTGCAGGCGCGGCCGGAAACGGTGGCGCAGCCGTGGGATCTGGTGAGAAGGCAAGCGCAGATGTGGGCGCTGGCGTCGTTGTTGACGGAAGCGGACGCGCGGCTGTGGAAGAGAAGGCAAGCGTCGACGTGGTTTATGTCGATGACGCTTATGGAAATGTTGGCAAAGGGGCAGGCGGAGGAGGTGAAGAAGTGGGCGCAGGAGCAGGCACGGCAGTTGGCGTGGGCGTGGGCATGGGCGGTGGAGAAGGAGACGCAGATGTCCGTGCCCGCGACGGCACTGGAGGAGCTGGGGCTGGGCCAGGTGCAGGTGCAGGCGTGGCTGAGAATGTGGACACTGGAGGGGGCGCGGAAACAGAAACTCAAGAAACAGCAACCCCGGAACTGGGACGTGGACTATACACTCCAGGGAAACAGTTCCCTGGCGTATGTTGCCCGACTGGTGTACTTGAATAAACGGGTTCTCCCAGTACCATGGGTGAACCGCACCCACTTTATAATTCCATACGCACAAGAGCCTGACGATACTCCACCACCGGACACATGGCCGCGCCGCCAACAAGGTTATTGGTCGTTAATCCAGGCTATTACTCCAATCGCCCGTCTTCCACCAGAGTTACTCCAACATATTTTCCTCATTACCATCGACAATGCCAGTGATTCACCCTTGATCTTGATGCGAGCATGCAAATATTGGTATAACATCATCACCGGTATTTGGGCATCGCTCAGGCTGGGAACAAGGACGTCAAAGTATGTTATCACAAGGAAATTGAAAAGGGCCCAATGGCTTTTAGATGTATTGGTCGATACGGAGGTCGACCGTCGTCACTTCGCCCCAACAGAGGATATCTACCAAGCTATTTTCGCCGCCATGCATGCAATCTCACGATGGCGATCCCTCATAGTGGAGTCGTTCCCAGCACGAGCCGACTTGCCAGAAGACCTCGTCAACCGTGGTCTCCAACAATGCTCTGATCCTGTCATGAGCCGCCTTAGGACATTAATCATCAAGTGCCCTTGTGAGATGTCGACCCTTCTCGACTGTCTTTTGCGCATTATTGGCAACACGGCCAGCAGAGAGCTTACAACCGTTACAATAAATTCACCAGATGTCATATCGTTCCTGGTTTCTACCTATTCCTCCATCTTCCGTTCCGTCACCATGCTCTCTCTGGACGCTCGAGGGTTACGCAATCCAGTAGACCTTCTACCTCACGTACATCAACTGGAAACACTTGAGCCACTTAGACCCAACCACGTCCGAGACTTTCCACGACCTAGCCTCCCCAGGCCACTGCCTATAGCAGTGTGTCCTGGTGAAGCATAGGGGCGATAATGGTCGCTGGAACCCTCGCTGTGAGGTGGCTGCCCCCGAGAGGTACGATGACGTGGCAACTGTTGTGCTAACGCACAATTCTCTTCATCAAAAACAGGTAGCAGCCGACCTCTACTACCTGAACACACTCGGGTGAATCGCCAAAGTCGAAGGATCATACTGCCCGCCTACAACGATGCACTCACGCCCCACAACCAACCAACCGTCCGTCGACCGTATTTGCCCCACACAGCCCCATAGCACACCACCAACACCATCTCCTCACACCATCTCCTCAACAGACGCAAGACGGGTAAATGGGCAGCCGGGGACTGGTGACCCCCGGCCTCGCCCCCCCCCTTGGCAGCTGGGGCCTTGTCCCCCCCGGTCTCGCCACTCCGCGACGAAACAAACAACACAACCACAGTAAAAATCCCGCCGACACGACTCGAACAGGAGGTCAATGGTGACCACATCAAGCTGGAGACACGGTCCGTTGGTAAGTACATGGTCATTGCTGGGGATGGGATGAGACGGACAGGAGGTCACACGGAAAGAACAATAAGCGTACAGTTAATGGCATAAGAAAACGCGTCGTTTAGCGGAGATCGCCCTGCCTTGAGTAGTTGTTCCCCAAACCAGATCGAAGCGCGTACAGCCAGAGTCCCAGCAAGAATTAGGACAGTAACTGGGCGCGCGACGACACGTACACAAAATCACGCTTCCAATTCAACGTGTAACATAGATACTCATCTTAGCACGATAAATTGGACATATAAAAAAAAAAAAAAAAAAAAAAAAATTGAAAAACTTACTGCCTCTCATCTACCTCTTCCCGTGTATCACGACGACGTCGACTTACCATTTGTCCACACACTCCGTCGTCTCACACTCAGATCCGTCTCGATTCAATGGATGAGCGGCAGGACTTTCCATGTTCTCGAGAGCTGCGCCATTCTCTTTCCCCTTCATCGCCACATTTTGCACACATTCCGTACCACCCTCCCCAACTGCGGGGACTTGTCCTTTGAAGGCCATCCTCTCGATATCCTCAGTGGTGTGTCTGCACACAAACTCACAGATCTCTCTGTGAAGTGCTCCTCTTCTTATAAGCCACGGGGGGATCGGGAATTGGCTCTATTTTCTAGTCAAGTTCTACAAGAGAGCCGACTTGCACCACGAGTTCTGCATATCAGCATCGAGGCCACGAACTCGGCTTGGATAAAAGCATTAGCTTACATGTCAAATTTGGAGGAATTGGTAATTAACAACGCACAACCCTCTTCCCTTGGAGTGAAGGCCTTGCGGTCGCTTGTCGTACTCTCGGGTATCACTGCTACTCCAGTATGTCCATCGCTTAAGCGATTTGGGCTCCGATATCATCGCTGGTTGCGACCCAGCGAGCATTTTGACTTGATTCCGGTGTTTATATCCATTATCTGGTCAAGGCAACAGTCGATGTTCCCAATGCAAAGCTTCCGCATTTGGACAAGGTGTGATGAGGACGGCCCATTGGAATTGGTTGAAGGATCGTCGGTTAGCTCGGAGGGTTTTGAGCACCTGAAGCGATACGCCGCAATTACAGGAGGGAATTTATGAGAGCTGGTAGTTATTAGATTGGTGGAGAACATGTTTTAGCCTTCTAGGAAGTCCCCTACCGCATGGTCTCAAATGTAATATGCAAAAATTGTAGCACAACCGCCGCCGCCACGGAAACTGCGGCCAAAAGAGGAGGAGAAAACGGGAAGCATAGCTTCTAAGAGTTCTGACTCCACATCCTGAAATTATGGTTACGAGTTGGATAAGTAACTGCTTGCCAACTTGGACGTGGAGCTAATGACGCACCCTGACAGCGGGTGACCTTCCGCGACAGCTATCAGCTACTATCCGTGACACAGACGAAATAGGAGAACATGATGACACCGTGGCGGGTGGGTCCTTGTCAGATCCGGCTGGCCCGTTGACAGATTAACAGGCACCAGGGTCAGCTGACTGAGAACGTGTTTTAGTATTTACAATTAAATTTTGTACACCACGTCCACTACTGTCTATAACTGACCACATTTTTTATTCCCAGCCTCACACCCAATGGTCGTCATGTTGTACGCAATTTTCCTGCATTTCTAAATTATTTAAATTATTATAAATTATTATAAATTATTAAAGACATTCTATTACCACTGTTCGTGGACCCACCGGCTGGCTCCAGCCTCAAACCCAACGTCCTGTCAGAGTCTGGTGAATTTGATAAGAGTCGAGTGGGGACATAAGCACCCGAACAACACCTGTTCGAAGTTTCAAACCATCGCCATCTAGACAGTGACATATGCGAAAGCATTCAAAGAACAAAAAATCGATAATCGCGGTCCAGGAACGCGAGGAGAAAGCTTGGGTGCAAGCACGGGCGGTGGCGTCGGCGTTGGTGTGGGCTCGGACCGTTGCAAAGGCAGAAGTGCAGACGCTGGCAATAGGGCGGAAAAATTCGCGAGCGGAGTCTGAGGCGTTTGCGCAGGCGCAGGAGAGGGCGGAGGCGCAGAATTGGTCGTGGTCGTGGCTACAGCTATGGCCATCGAATTCGAAGGAGGTAGAGGCAGAGGCGCGTGTGGGGGCGCGGATGCGGGAGGCAGAACTACAGGCAAAAAATTCGCGGGCAGTGTCTGAGGCGCTTGAGCAGGCGCAGGCGAAGTCGCAGGCGCGGGCGTCCGCATGGGCACTGGACCTGGAGCTGGTGCACAAGGCGATGAGCGCATGGTTGTCTACGCTGGACCAGGTGCAGATGCAGACCTGGCAGAGGATGAACGCACTCGAGGCGTGCGAAGTGGAAGTCGAATATGGCTCATGGCCGCGCCACCGAGACGATTATTGGTGGGTGGTCAAGATTGTTACACCGATCACCCGTCTTCCATCGGAGCTACTTCACCAAATCTTACTCATCGTCATCGACAACGACAATGATTCACCTCTGCTCTTGTTGCGAGTATCCAGATATTGATATCACGTCGTCACCGGTATTTGGGCATCACTCAAGCTGGGCACAACAACCCCAACGGATGCGATCACAAGGAAATTAGAAAGAAGCCAATGGCTTTTGGATGTAGTAATCGATACGGAGATCGACCGTGGTCACTTGACCCCATCGGAGGATGCTTACCAGGCGATTTTCGCTGCCATGCAAGCAACCTCACGATGGCGAACCCTCGTAGTCGAGTCGTTCCCAACACAGGCCGACTTGCCGGAAGACCTCGTCAACCGCGGACTCCAACAATGCTCCGATCCTGTCTTGAGACGCCTTAGGACACTCATCATCAAGTGCCCTTGCGAGATGTCACCCCTTCTTGAACATCTTTTGCGCATTCTCGGCAACACAGCGAGTAGAGAGCTTACGACTGTTACAATAAATTCACAAATTGTCATATCGTTCCTTGTTCCTACCTATTCTTCCATCTTCCGTTCCGTCACCGTGCTTTCTCTTGACACTCCAGGGTTAGCCAATCCAGTAGACCTTCTACCTCATTTGCATCAACTAGAAACGCTTACTGCCTCTCATTTCGCTCTTCCCGTCTATCACGATGACGATGACTTACCATTTGTCCACACACTCCGTCGTCTCACACTCAGATCCGTCTCGATTCAATGGATGAGCGGCAGGACTTTCCATGCTCTAGAGAGTTGCACCATTGTATTTCCACTTCATCTCCCCATTCTGCACACGTTCCGTACCACCCTCCCAAACTGCCAGTACTTGTCCTTTGAAGGCTATCCTCTTGATATCCTCACTGGTGTATCTGCACACAAACTCACAAATCTCTCTGTGAAGTGCCCCTCTTCTCATAAACCACGGGGGAGTCGACAATTGGCTCTATTTTCTACTCAAGCTTTACAAGAGGGTCGACTTGCACCACGAATTCTTTGTATCAGCATCGAGGCCACGAACTCGGCTTGGACAAAAGCATTCGCTTACATGTCAGATTTGGAGGAATTGGTATTTCACAACGCACAACCTTCTTCCCTTGGAGTGAAGGCCCTGCAGTCGCTTGTCGTGCTCTCGGGTACCACTGCTACTCCTGAGGAACTGAATACGCCAGTATGTCCATCGCTTAAGCGATTTGGGCTCCGATATCGTCGCTGGTTGCGACCAAGCGAGCAATTTGACTTGATTCCGGTGTTCGCGTCCATCATCCAGTCAAGGGAACAGTCAAAGTGCCCTCTACAGAGTTTCCGCATATGGCGAAGCAGTGATCAGGTGAACCCATTGGAATTAATTGGTAGATCGCAGCTTGGGATCGAGAACAATATGTATGCCCAGTATTATTGAGTTAGGTTGGATTGAGTTTTGCCCATGTTGGGCCACTATACTTACCTCTTGCTATATTAATAAATACCTACCTCTGTTGCACCTGGTAATTTATCCCCAACAATCAATGGGTATCCGATGGTGGATGATCCCTACAATATCCGAGTATTTAAGGCATCTCTTGCTGCGAGATAGGTGATTATCCAGGTCATAGCAATCCAATTTGCGTCAAATGTACAATCACGCAGACATTTCGCTGAATGGGTGCGCGCACAGTAGGCCAATTCCACACAATGAACATGTACGTCAGAAACTGGAAACTGATAAAACCGTTGAGGACTAGTATTTAGGAGATCCTGCCTTGATACCACCGCATCATGCTGACCCAGCATTTCTGTACCATCGCACAATTCCTTGCTCCCCACCACTCATAAACCCCGCACCACCACCAGAACCCACCATCATCCCCGGAACTCTTGGTCTCCAGCAGACGCTCCAGACTTCTGCGGGTTCCGATACCATCGATACCGATGCCCGAGCCGCCAAATCCCATATCCGGATCGTCTTGTCGGAGGACCTGCCAGAGTTTCCACATGAAATGTCAGCCCTCTATCCCTATCCCCGCTGTAATAAACGAGGACACATACCCTGAAACAGCAAGCCGGCTATCGGGTGATATGGCCACGCTCAGGACCCAGTCTCTGTGCCCCGCCAAGTGTGCCACCGCGCTTCCACCTCCTTTACTGGACGATCTCACATCGTGAAGGACGAGCCTTTTGTCGTCAGAGCCTGAAAGAAGGAGCTAGGGGGGGAGGAAAGGTCGATCATGAGATACACTACACATCACCCCGAAAAGGCGGAGGTGAATCGCACCTTCCCATCGGCGCTCCAGCTCAACATCCGTACACACATGGCATGACTGGCAAACGTAGATACAAGCGCTTGCTTTTGCGTGTCGAATACGTAAATTGTTCCACTTTCTGTCGACATGGCCACCTTGGAGCCGTCTGGACTGTACCGGACATGCATGCCCCACTTGTTTCGTCCGATAGGCAGGGTGGAGATTGTAGCACCAAACGTCGGACCAGGAGCGGCGTCATGAATGCAAACATTCCCCAAGCTGCCACTGGTAGAAGCATACGTTCTCGCGTCGGGCGAGAGTGAGGTACTCCATACTGGAAGGATCGATTCGTAGGTTTAGTGAAATAATAATAATAATATTCTCATTTGAAGAAAATACTCGTACCAGGTTCCGTCGGCATGACCCCCGTGATCGGGTCTTTCTCCAGGCTTTCTTTAATCCCCAACATTTCTCCACTACCGAAATCGACCAAGATAGTCTTGCCACTCATACTATTGCAAAGAGCCCGTCGTGCGATTTCGGGCGCTGGATCACTAGACGGATCCGACACCGCAACACTGAGACCAACGAAGCCGAGAGGCTGGCGTGGTAGTGTCCATATGCGAGCACCTGGGTTCACCTGTGTATGTTGGATTGGAGGGTGCCCCTCGATTTCAGGGATCGCAGAGGTAGTTGATGATGTATGAAGCGCCACTGTCCCATCTGCAGACGCAGAGAGTACGTGATCGGTTGCCGTTGCCACTACGGCCCATATTGCACCACTGTGTTCTGTGAGGGTTGCCTGAGTGCGCGGAATTCAAAATAGTGCAATAATGGAAACATTAACATACGGCTCTGCGCGTCCTGAGCGTGCACAAATTGAAGACTCTGGCTTTCTCCACGTTAGAGATTTCGATGGTAGTGTGCTATGCAATGATAAATCTAACCATGGTAAAAAAAAAATACAAATTGGCAAGGGCACGGCCGAGTCCAAGGTGCACGGAGCTTTGACATTCGTGTCAGACACAAGAGCAAATGAAGCGGTTCTAATCGATTTGATTCACATTCTAGTTTTACAAACAGTGATACGACCAGCTT